>Ga0209096_1000271_pt1 | contig 74403 bp, 60 predicted proteins | sample AD_UKC034_MetaG_FD_184407 | JGI IMG/M metagenome (GOLD analysis project Ga0209096, IMG submission 184407) | Active sludge microbial communities of municipal wastewater-treating anaerobic digesters from USA - AD_UKC034_MetaG (SPAdes) (version 2) | ecosystem: Engineered > Bioreactor > Anaerobic >...
AACAAGGAACCATTTGCCGGAAGGCATATGGTTCCTTGTTCTAACATGGTTTTATTCTCCTTTTGTTTTAATGTGTTTTTGCTCCCGTAGGGGCGAATCATGATTCGCCCCTACGGTTATTCTTTACGCGCTGGTCACTTTGACGATGCGGCATTCCCGGTCGGTGGCCGACTGGAACATGACGTCAAAGGCAACCGTGCCATACCAGACAACGGCTTTTCTGCGCCCGAAATCAGACTGGAAATTCAGGTCCGCGCGTAAATGCGGATATTCGATTTCCAGACGGCCGACGGCATCCTCGCCAAACACGACGCCTTCGCCCAGCACAGAGCCGGTGCCGACACCGTCAGACAGGGCGTTTTCGTGGTTGATTTCGATAAGGCGGATATTCTCGACCATGCCGACTTCGTTGTTGTAGACGATATCGCCTTTCTGGAGATACATGTTGAACGCCAGAAGGACGCGGTCATTCTTCAAGCCGCGCAGTGCTTTGGTGGCGAAAAGTCCGATGTAATGGTCTTTCGAACCGTAAAAAGGTGTGTGTAGGGTGTTGGCCAGGTAATCCCGGATACATCCCAGGTGGTCGCGGGTGACGTTGTAGGTGGCCGTGGTGGAAGGTGTCCCGTCCGTGTCCCAGGTGCCGCCGGTCAGCGACGTGGGAATAAAGGTCACTTTGGCGTTGGTTCCGGTAAATGCGGCGGCCGCTGCGGTATCCATGCACAGCGCCATCTGATCTTTCAAACGCTTCTGCGCTCCTTCGTTCGGGCTTAAAACGGATAGGTCTTCCGCCAGGGATGTGAATTCAACGCCCCGGCCCCATTCCTTGATGGTGATGGCATAGGTGCCCATCTCCAGCTTGTCGATGGGGATGCGGGTCTGTTCTTCGAGCTCGGCGGATGTCGGTTCGCTAATGGTTTTGTAGTAGGGAAGCGTTACGGTCTGACCCTGACGCTTGCCGTATCCCGTTATTTTTTTGGTGAATGGAACTACTTTAAAGTCCAGGGCGGCCAGTTCCAGTAGCTTGCCGGAAAGTGCATGACTTTTATAAACTCCGCTTGCTGCATCGAATGCCCATGAAAATGTTTCTCCCATGATCGTATTGCTCCTTTATGGTTGGTTAAAGACGCCGGAAATTCATGGCCTTGTCCAACGCATCATTGAGGCTGACCGGGCTGTCATTTTTGCCCGCTTGCGCCCCCGGCGGCGAACCACTGGAGGATCGGCCCATCGGCATTTCGGCACGGGCGGCGTTTTCGGCCTGTTTCCCGGCTGCTTGGCTTTGGCCTAATATTTTGGCGTGATAGTTCTTGGTCTGCGTGACAGCCCAGCCGATCTGCTGATCAAGCGTTAAAGGCTGTCCTTTCTCATCTTGTACCGGCGTGGATTGGGCAATCATCCAGAAATACGGATCATCCGCATTCAAGCCGTGTTCGGCGCTGATGATTTTGTCCCGGACATAGGCTCTGGCGTCCGTTGCGTTTTCTTCCGGATTGGTTTCCGGGTTTGGTTGGGTTTCGGCAGAGGCTGGTTGCGGGGCGGCCGGTGCTTCCTGTGTTGGAATCGTTACGCCCATCTTCCGGGCGGCGTGGGCAATGGCCAGGTCTGTTCTGGCCTGGGCATGAGCCACTTTCTTGCGGTATTCCGCATCGTCCGGATCGAGTGCGTCGATTTCATCCAGAAGTTTTATCCGCATATCAAGGGCTTGCGCCTCAAACTCCGCGCTGACCGCTTCTTCCTTTTCCTTGCGCTTCTGTTCAACTTCCTGACTGGTCAGGCGTGTGTTTAACGCCTTCACTTCCTCGGATAGTTGTGTGATTTTGCGTTCGGCATTGCGATACCCTTCTTCGGCTTCCGCGTGCCCTTTAAAACGGAATGGTTTGGTTTCGTCACCCGGGGCGGCTGGTTCCGCGTTTCCGGCCTTGTCGTCGCTTGCAGGGCTTGCAACCTGATCGGAGTCCGCAGGTTCGTCGGCAGGAATATCGAATTGCTGCAAACCTTCCTTGATGATGGAATCCAGATCCTTGCTTTGCGTGGTCTGCTCTTGTTTCTCCATTTATTTTTCTCCTTGTCCGGCGTAGTCCTTGCGGGGCCGGTTTTATTTTCAACGCCGGAGAGGCGATGAATGCTTTTTGCGCAAAAAAAAGAGGCAACATATCGACGTCGGCTGCCGACATGCGCCTCTTTTAATTGCTGTCCATCTGATCAGGATGGCGTGCTGTTATATGTCTTCTATCGTCTCACGTTATGAGCCGTGAGTAATCTTCATTTCCGTTAATCTGGCGACGGCTTTCCGGGCCAGGTCTTCTTTGACGCCAATATCGGACAGGATGCCCATATAGGCTTTCGCTTCCGGGTCGCAGGTGATGAGTTGCCGGACACGGTCTTCCAGTTTCAAGACGATAATCGTGATGAATTGCATCCCCGGCTGGCTGTCCGCGATTCCGCGATATTCCGCGTTTTTCCGTAATCGTTCGATTTCTTTTGCCGTCCGTTCTTGTTCGCGCTGTTCCTGCACTTTTTCCAGCGGCTGAAGGGTGGCAATATCGATTTTGGCCCCTTGTTCCATTATTCTTTCTTCTCCTGTGGTTACGCCGGTGCGGACTGTGGCGTCATTTTGTTGCTTAAATCAGCGATTCCATGTGCGGCCTGTAAATCCTGTGCGTCACGAATGGCCTGCTCTTGTTCCTGAGTTTTCATTTGATTCTGAGCCTCAATGGCTTTGGCTTCGTCTTCCGCGGCAATGATTTTTTCATCTTTCATGTTGGTGCGTATCTCAATCGCCTTGAGCGCACGATAGGGATTGATGTAGGGCGCAAAGGCCGGGTTGTTTGCCAGTGGAATGATGATGTTTTTAATGTTCGCCAGGGTTTCGTTGTCTTTCATCAATGTCTGGATGCCGGATACGTGGAAGGAGCCGTCTATTTCCGGGACGCCAGCAATGCCATTGGGCATGTTGGCGTTAGGCATAATGCCTAGTTGCTGCAATTCTTCCGGTTGGAAGATTTCGGCGTAATCCTGCCAGGTGGCGTAACGCCGGATGAATTCACTGGCTGCCTGGATCATGTAAATAGCGCCGGTTTCGATATTCTCGCCCATCAGGCTATAAACGCCCAGCGCCTGGTCAAGGTTCTGCGACGCCTCGCGGAAGGTCATGTCTTTGCGGTAGCCGGGCAAACCCTGTACGGCGTCCGGCACGAATGAGCCGCGTTGATAGTTCTGGTCATGGTACTGCATGTTGGCCAGGATGTCGTTGGTGTTGCTGCGTCGCTGAACGGTGCGCACCGCCTGCTGCCCCGCGATGGTGTCCCGTGTCAGGTATTCCTTTCCGGGATAGGTCTCGACGTCGGCGGGATCGACCAGGGCGTCCACGTTGATTTCGGTCATGGGATTAACCACCCATTGCATATAGTCCTGATGCAGACACATCATGTTGTTCATGGCTTCCCAGGTGGACATGATGCCTTCCAGCAATCCGCGGCCGTTGAATTTCAGCAAGTCGGGCATGGGTGAAAAGGCAATGCCCGGCCAACGCATATACCGGTAGGAAACGTTTTGCGGTTTCTGGATAATGCGTCCGGCGGCGGTGGTCAGTCTGGCCAGCGGCAATAACATTTCACCCTTGGGAGAAAGGATGGTGCCGTAAAATTCCGAAGTCAGGTACATCGGACGATAACTGGAACGCTCCCAAACCATGTTTTTTCTTTTGGCGATGGATTCCTGCGTCAGCCAGGGATTGTCGGGCATTGCCTGTTCCGACTGGCGGATACGGTCAACATTCTCGTATTTCCCGGCTTGTTCGCCTGCTTTCAGGACGTGCCAGTCCAGCCATTCCTGATGCACCCAGTACAAACCGCTTTGCGGGTCGCGCGGGGCGGCGTCCGGGTCGCGGTGGATCTTCCACGGTTCGATAAGCGCAATGGACAGGCCGCGCCCTGGTATCCACTGGGGGATCATTTCCATGCTGATACCCACGGCCAGGGCCATGGTGGTGGCGTCGGTAAACCGGATGACAAACTGGGCATGTTGTTCGTTCAGTTGATATTCCACCATTTTCTGCCAGAATTCGCCCGCGGATTTGTTCTTGAAATTGGAAACGGAAAGGAATTTCGGCGTAAAGGCCCGTTTAACGGCGGATGCGCCGTATTGCACGGTGCCGAATGGCTTGGGGACGATGATACGCGATTGCCAGGCTTCTTTCCTTCCGTAATTGACTGGCTCATTTTCCAGGTAGGTGCGGTAACAATGCATCTGGATTTCGCGGATGTCCTTGTTGGCCTTTACGGATTGGTCGATGCAGTCCTGGACGTAGGATTCAAAGTGCTGTGGATTTTCTCCGGCATATGACTGGGATGCTTCTTCTCGTTCCCGCATTTCCTGTTGGTCAATGCCGTTTACCCGAATATCCGTGATGCGGCGCTGGATTTCGTTGCGTCGTCTCAGGAGTTCCAAGGCCGGATCATCTTCCGGGTTATAGTAGTATAGTCCTGCCATTATAAGCCTGCTCCGGGGGCATTCGGGAAGATTCTGTCAAAGTTCTTGCGTCCCTGCCTGCTGTATCCGCCGCCCGGCTTCCAGTCGCTTTGTTTACACGGGCAGTTGGGTGAACATTTGTGTTTGTCGGGTGCGCCATTCCATCCGTTTGCGGGTGAGGTTTCCGCGCCGCATCCGGTGCATTTGTAGATTTCTTTGGCGATGCCGTCGTCTCCGGAATAAGGGCCGCCTTGACGCATTTCCCAAAATTGTGCTTTGACTTTGGATGACTTCCCGTTTTTTACTTTCGCCATTTCACTTTTTTCCTATCGCGCCAGGCGAACATGCTGGTTGATCTGCGCCGGGATGACCGGCAGGGTTCCGGTTCCATAAGACGCCGCCCGTTTCATTCTGGCCAGGCGGTCGGCTTGTGTGGTTTGCTTCTTGAAGTCCGAACGCGAGTTGTACGGCAGAACAATCGCGGTGCCGTAGGCAATCGCCATGCAGACATGGTCGAATTCGTTTTTTACCGGCATTTCTCCGATACGATTCTGGTTGTTGTCTGTCTTGTAGTGCCAGCCGCCTTTCAGTCCTTTATGGGCGGATACGGCGGAGGCGGATATGAGGATGAGAGGTTTCCCGTCCGCAACGGTCCTTCTCAAAGCGTTGTTTAGCGGGTCTATCCTGGGGATCCAGCGTACCGGCCCCGGCTCAAAATGTGTTTTAAGCATGTCTTGAATTCTTTTGGCCGCGGTGATGGTCCGGGTGCTTTGGTCGGGGGTCTGCATGGACGGGTCGCCAATATCGCGCCAGAAGACCGGCTTGTCACGATATTTGGGGATGAGCAGCAATGGGCTCAGCTTGTCTTCGATTAATTCCTTGACGCCATATCCCGGCATTTCCAGTGCGTCGTGAATGACCAGTTGACCGATGGGGTTCCACTGGGCGATGACGCAGGCCGGATGCTGGTATCCGTCCCAAAAACGGAATGCGTCCAGTTTCTGATAAAAGGGTTGGATTTTCTGGCTGTAATGGAAATCAGGGCCGTAACCGGGCGTAACGGATTTCCCCAGGTTGACGCTGGCGACTTTCCCCTCAACGTACCGCGCATATTTTCCGGCGTCGTTTTTAAAGGCGGCCATGTTGGCGGCCCGTTGCAGGGATGTCAGGTAGGTGTTTTCTCCGCGCCGAATGTGAAATGATCGCTTGGTGATGACGGTGCCGTCGTCGGCAACCAGGTATTCTTCCGGCTCGTCCAGTAATTCGGTTGTCCAATGGGTTTCGTCTCCTGGATTTTGCGTGATTTGCAGGTTTAAGATCGCGCCTGGTTGTCGGCCTGCGCGGGAAATCGCCAGGTCAAAGACTTCACGGGGAAGTCCGGCGTTTGCTTTTTCGTGAATGGGTGCTGGTTCTTCCAGCCAGATCGAACCATATTGCGGTCCTTGCAGTTTGGAAATGGACGCGGGATCGTCAATACCGAACAGGTCGCATTCTATCGGATATTCCGCCTTGATATACAATTTCTTGTAATCATTCTTGAAAACGGCCCGGTCTTTTAAGATGTCCTGGATAGAAATGGCGGTGGATGTCTTGATATTTTCGTGGGTGTCGCGGATGATGGCTGCGCGCAAGGGCTTTAATTTGCACCGGTGGGCATGGCGTAACAGGCGCGCAACGCCGCAATGTGTTTTCCCTTCACCCATTGGCCCGGTCAAATGATTAATGTGGGCGTCGGACATGACGAAAGCCTGCTGTGTAGGGGATAAATCGAATACAATATCCGATGCCATTATGAAGCGCCTCCGGGGATGACAAACATGCGTCCGGTCTTTGTATCGTGCTGCAACTGGTCGCCGCGTTCCCGATCCATAAAGATGATGCTGCCGTCGTGGCCGTCGCCAAGCGAGAATCGCAGTTTCATTTCGATGATGCTGCTTGCCTGTCTCATGGCGGTAATTTTTGCGCCCTGAAGGCGGATGTCGTCGGCAATCCATCCCAGGCATTGACTGATAATGTCCTTGATGGCTTTTGTCCGGTCGTCGCCGGATAGCCGCAATATCTTTTCCACCCATGTGATGGATGCATTTGCAATATGTTGATCGGCCAGACGATGAGCGAAGGCGTCACGATTTTCCGACGCCCAGTCCAGGCATTGCCTTTCCATGTCTTCCAGCGCCGTCAGGTCGGCAGGGACGTTTTCGCGGACATGGTCTGTGACGATACGCTGTGTTTCTTCTTTGCGGTCTGGTTGCTGGTTGGATAAATAACGGGAGACGGTCGGTTGTGATATGTCGTATCCCATGGATTTTAGTTGCTGGGATATGGCGGTGGCAGTGGTAATGCCGTTGGATATGAAATCTTCAACGGTTTTTTGCAGTTTCAATTTAACGATTTTGTTTCCAGCCATGCCGACCTTCTTTTTCTCTTTAGGATCGTCGCCGCGGCCTTTGTCCCGGTTGACCTCCGGAAAAGACACGGCGACATTATGGAACAAAATTAGCCTAATCAGTGAAGGCACTATAACACGGGTTTTCTTATGTATTATGGGTACTTGTCAGATAATCTTTAAGACTTCCTATAACTTCCCATAACTTCGTAAATGGAGTAAAAAACGTGAAAAATAATTCTTGACAGGGGTTTGTTTGGGGCTCTTTTTTGAATGATTTGGCAAATGATTATGTTACCCCGTTCCCCGGTGAGAAAAGCAAAGCGCACGGACTTGCACGAAGCGAAAAAGTTCAAAAATTTACACACCCAATACCATTGACGGGGGGGGAGTCCCGCGTCGCCGGGTTTCCGGTTTTCGGGCTTCCGTGTTCCGGCGGTCTGGTTGGTGGCAGGGTTCGGGTGCGGCGGTGGATCGTCCGGCAGCGTCGGCGGGCGGTGGTAGTGGTGACGGTGGTCGGTGGGGTCGTCGGATTTGTGTCTTTCCGGCTTCCGATTTCTGGAGATGGTGTAATCGGTCCCCAAAAAATCAAATGAATGATTGTATAAATGTTCGTTTAATAGATTATATAAATAATAATGAATACACTTGACAACTTTGATATTGATATAATATTATAACTATAAATTAAAGGTTTTCATTAAATCGGAGGTAATGGATATGCAAACGATCGCTTATATCAGGGTTTCAACGGATGGACAGGACGTCGAAAATCAACGCTTGGAAATCTTAAAACTGGCGAATGACCTTAATCTTGGTAAGGTCAAAATGGTCGATGAGGTTATTTCGGGCCGGAAATCGTGGCGTGATCGATCCATTGCGCCGATCATCCTGAATGATCTACAGAAAGACGATAATCTTGTTGTGGCCGAATTATCCCGCCTCGGCCGGTCGATGCTGGAAATTATGGAAATGCTTTCCCAGTGCACACAAAAGGGAATCAAGGTTTATGCGGCCAAAGGTGGATGGAAGCTTGATGGAAGCCTGCAATCAAAAATCATGGCGATGGTTCTGGCGATGGCCGCGGAAATCGAGCGGGATTTGATCAGCCAGCGCACCAGAAACGCGCTGGCCACAAAGAAAGCCCAGGGCATTCAACTTGGCCGGCCACGCGGCGCCGGAAAATCGAAGCTTGATAAAGACGATCTGCGTATCCGTGAATTAATTGCCCTGAAAGTTCCTCAGAAGTCCATAGCTGAAATGTTCGGCACCACGGAAGCCAATCTTGCGAACTGGATGAAAAAGCGCTCCATACGAACAGCACGCCAGAAATAGCCGCATTTTCTTCTGGCATCTTTCAATTCAAAGGAATTTAAACAATAAAAAGCTCGGCCTACCTTATGGGCCGAGCCGAAAAGTCTTCTCCTCGGTAATCCTTGCAAGCCGTTTTTGCTTGTTTTAAAAACGTCATTTTTGATTCATTTTTCACAAGTAAGATATATCATTATACTTTTCAACTTTTCTCCCCTTCCCCACGACACCTGAAGTCAAAGACCGCTGAATGAATACCGCCGGATATGATAACCTGTCGCTTCCGAAAGATCCCGCTAAAAGCAACCATGCATAAAAATTCAAAAACCCTCCCCCCGTATATCCATTTATTCATTCCAGCATGCCGCAGCCGGATCGGATGAAAGTCACCTACACACTTTTCAAACTTTTTGCGTCCGGATCTATATTCTATAATTCCCCCTATGACCCCCATTATATTATATTATAGTTACCGCGTGCGCCCGCGAACAAAGTAAAATATAATAAAAAGTTGTTGAAAAAAGTTTGAAAAGTCTGTTGTTTTTCCTAAGCATCCGATATAAATAACAAATAGTTTGTCGGTTTGAAAAAATAGTCTGTAAAAAGTCTGTAGGTAACTCAAAAAGTCTGTAGGTAATCATCATAATGCTCAAAAATGCGGTGTCGGGAGGCGGGTAAGAAGAAACGGAAAGTCTGTCGGCAACAAACTTTCCGACAAACTTTTAGGGTAAAAATGTGCGGGGAAAAGTGACGGGGCAAAGGGGGAAGCGGGAAAAGAAGTTACGCTTCCAGACCTTTCTGCACTAACTTAAAAGAGAGAAAATGGCATAATGGTCTCTCGCTGGCCGGATTGCAGAAAGGTCTGGAAGCTTCAATTATTCTTTTTCTGAAGATCATTGACGGTGCTTCTGTCTGGATGTGGCCAAATGTGGTCAAATTTTTGCTGATTTTCGGCTTGATGACATAAAAGCCGTCTCGCTAAGTATGCGAAACGGCTTTTATTTTGGTGAGCCCTGTCGGGATCGAACCGACAACCTACTGATTAAGAGTCAGTTGCTCTACCAGCTGAGCTAAGGGCCCTTGTTCTTTTTTATCTTGGTACGCCCGGAAGGATTCGAACCTTCGACCAACAGATTCGAAGTCTGCGACTCTATCCAGCTGAGCTACGGGCGCGTATTTTCAAATCCAATAATGGGGTGAGTGAAGGGACTTGAACCCTCAGCCTCCGGGGCCACAACCCGGCACTCTGACCAATTGAGCTACACCCACCATTTTCGCCTTGGTGCGCCTGGAGGGATTCGAACTCTCGGCCCACGGATTAGAAGTCCGTTGCTCTATCCAGCTGAGCTACAGGCGCATTCTGAACCTGCACCAAAAAGAGAAAGCCTAATATCCCCTCCCGCATTTTTTGTCAAGTTGAAATAGTCCCTCTTTTCTGATTAATTTGCCGCATCGTCAACAACCGAATAGACAATTTTTTCAAATGGATGCTCGTACAATTATCAAAGATTCCGTTAAAAAGTTACCTTTGCCTTGACATTTTTTACCTCACGTACCCGGCAATGCCATCGTAACGATAGCCTTTCTTTGTGTTGATTAGACTCGTGGAATAATAATGCCTTCCCGTGGAAGGATTGAACCACCGGTACAATTCACGGGTGTTGGTCAGCCTGGATGTTGCGATATTGCCCAGCGAGCCTTCAAAAACGTATCCATCCATTCTTTTCCCTCCCCCGCTTCGATCATGTGAATAAAAATGATCTCTTTTGCCTGGATGATACCAGCGATAAAAACTTTTCGTACCGGGAGTATCTTGTGAAAAAAGCCGGAAGGCTATCCCCTCTTTCAGATAGCCGTTCTGAATTAATCTTTGAGACTCCGCCTGGGGATGCGTAGTCAAAAGGTAGTCATAATCTCTGGAATAAAGGTAAACATCAAGAATTTGATGTCCGGAATCCTGGACAACATCAACAAATACTTCCGCTTTTTCCTCTCCGGCATTTGTTTTGAATATGATTTGATCCACGTAATAGCCAGGTGCCAGATTGGTGGTATCTACTTTGACGTTGAGGTATTCCGTTTCCGTCATCGTTGTGCCGGAATTGGGAAACACGGCAATCCAGCCCCGGGGACCACGCATCACTTCTTTTCCGAATACTTTTGCGCCTTCCAGTTCCAAACTGCCTTCTCTCATCACAATGGTCACCACATGCGGACCATCCGCCAGACCATCAGCAACCATCAGCTCCTTCTTTTCCCACTCGCCGGAAAGAACATCCGGTAAACTCAGCAATTCTTCGTCCAGATAGACAGAACAATGCCCTTCCTTAAAATGAGATTGCAGAAAAAGACTGATGCCATTTCCATGAAAACGGAATTTTATAGAAGCTGTCGGGCCTTTGCTCATTGGGTATCCGTTTTTTTCCGTCCATTTTCCGATCAGCTCCAGGCTGTCTTTAAGATTTTCGGGAATGACATATTTTCCTGGTTCCGGCACTTCTTCTGAATGAAAAGAAAAATATTTTTCTCTGGGTAAATCTCCGGATAATTCGGACAAGGTCTCTTTTTTGGACATGGCTCCGGGAATGATGGACCATTTCAGCATATCTCTGCCTTTATTGGTCAGCTCTATTCTTTTCGAAATGACTTTCCCCAACATTTGCACACCGAAATCCAGACGCTGCGGACTCAAATGGACAGCGGGAAGCCCTTGCAAAGTGGATATTCTGTAATTAACAAAAAAATTCCTTTGGCCTCCCGCAGAAGACATGCGGATAGCCGTTCGATGCTGGCCAGGTTTTAAAAGTCTACGGCAGGAAAGTTCCTTTCCCCCGGCCGACAGTTTCATGACTGGGCGATAAACGATATTTTTCGTCTTGTCTCCCGCAATGTTGTCGATACTTTCCGCAACCAACAAATGCACACGGAGACTTTCCGCTTCTCCGGATGCCGCTCCATGAAGCTCTTTAGTCGAAGCCGGTTCCCACCCTTCAGGGCAGAGTAGAGACCAGGACAAATATCCGGGCGCGAGATTCTTCAATCGAAATTCACCGTGAACCGTCTCTTCCGGCTTGAGCGTCCCCAGATCAATTTCTCTGGGAATTACCGTCAAGACAGGACGCAATGCACTCTCGCCATGCGTATTTACTGATCTGCCCACATTTCCAGGAGAGAGCGGTATGTTTGTCGGATAATCCGTCCCCAAAAGCGATTCGGCATTCACGAGCAAAATGAAACTCACGGGCAGAATCATCAAAATCAAATAAAGAATTTTCTTTATCATCGTTTCCTCTTGAAAGATGGTGCGCTTCATAGCGCAAAGATAAATTTTACGCAATAATTTTAAATTACTTGACAGCAGGAAGAAAGAAGATGTAGCTTCCGGCCGTTTTGAAACATCCTTTGAAAACGGAGGGCGGAATGCTCGTCGCTGATCGGTTGCAGCGGAATGGAAAAGCGGTGGGCCGCCCACTCTGAATGAATGAATAACGATAACGCAAAATACTGGATGGCGTTAAAATCCATCAATGGAATCGGCAATGCGTTGTTTCATCCGCTGTTGGCTCGTTTTGGTTTACCTGAAGCTGTTTTGTCGGCAAATCTTCATGCCCTGACGGCGGTTGAAGGAATCAGCAAAAAAACAGCAGCGGCCATCGCCTCCTTCGATTGCTGGGAACCTATTCTCCGTCAACTGGAAACCATGAATGAAACAGGCATAAAAATGGTTACGTGCCTTGATCATGATTATCCTCGCAATCTTCTTCATATTTACGACCGTCCCGCCTTTCTGTATGTGCGGGGATGTCTTTCGCCTCATGACACCCCCATCGCCCTTGTCGGTTCCCGGTATGCCAGCGCCTATGGAAAATATACCACGGAAAGGTTGAGCCGGGAACTGGCGCTTCGGGGAATCACCATTGTCAGTGGCATGGCACGGGGCATTGATTCCTGCGCGCATCGCGGCGCACTGACGGCAAAAGGACGAACGATCGCCGTTTTGGGCAGCGGCCTGGATGTCATTTATCCTCCGGAAAACAAGAAACTATTTCAAGAAATTTCTGAAAACGGAGCGGTGATCTCAGAATATCCGCCCGGCACCCAACCCCTTGCCTATCATTTTCCGGCAAGGAACCGTATTATCAGCGGAATTTCGCATGGCGTAGTCGTCGTCGAGGCTGGAGAAAAAAGCGGCTCGCTTATTACGGCAAGGCTGGCAATGGAACAGGGACGGGATGTTTTCGCGATTCCCGGAGCAATTGATTCTCCCGCATCACGCGGCACAAACAGCCTGATTAAGCAGGGTGCAAAGTTAATTGAGAATGTAGACGACATTCTGGAGGATATTCTGCCACAACTGGAAAGACCGCCGGATTTTCCTCCATGCCATGAGACACAAACCGCCTCCGTTTCTTCAACACAAGACGACTTGAAAGGCAACACAGCGCCGCCTGGTCAGATTGCCCAAACCATTGTAAAGATCCTTGCAAAGAAAAAAATGCATGCTGACGAGATTATTGATCAGACCGACCTGCCGACGGCAGAAGTTTTGAGTAACCTTATCACCTTGGAATTACGGGGAATTGTGATTCAGCACCCAGGGAATTTTTTTTCCCTAAAAAAATAATGACTTTACAAATGCATTTTGACCGTCTATACGGTGCGCCGAAATACAGAAACAAAGCTTCACCATTGATGATGCAAGCTATTGATTTCTCGATTAATAACATAAAGCGTTTTTCAGGAGAGGATCGATTCCCAAATGTCCAAAAAACTTGTAATTGCCGAAAAACCATCCGTGGCCCGCGACATCGCCGGCGCTCTTGGAGGCTTTACAGCCCGCGGCAAAGTCTTTGAACGTGATGATATGATTGTTTGTTCCGCTTCAGGCCACCTCGTTGAACTGTGTATGCCGGAAGACCTGGACAAGAAAAAATACGGATTCTGGCGGCTGGAAACCCTTCCCATTGTTCCGGAAGCATTTCTTCTGAGGCCATCCAAAACCGGCTACAAAAACACTGTGCGAAAAAAGAAAGACGAGGAAGATTCAGGAGGTGAAGGAGGTTCCGAACTGCTCAATATCATTAAACGTGAGGCAAAGCGCAAGGAAATCGAGGGTATTGTCAATGCCTGCGACGCCGGACGCGAAGGTGAACTCATCTTTACCTATATTGTGAAGTATCTGAACATTAAGAAACCGGCCGAGCGTTTATGGTTGCAGTCCATGACCCCTGCCGCCATTCGGGAAGGATTTTCAAATTTATTTCCGACAGAAAGAAAAGCTGGACTAGCCGATGCCGCGATTTGCCGGTCAGAATCGGACTGGTTGGTGGGCATCAACGCCACACGTGCCTTCACTGTCCGCCTAGGCGGAAGAAAAAGCAAGGAAACCCTCAACTTGGGGCGCGTCCAGACTCCCACACTGGCCATCCTGGTAACGAGGGAACGCGAAATCCAAGCATTTAAACCACGGGACTACTGGAACGCCAAAGGCATTTTTGACGTTTCCGGAGAAACCTATGAAGGAGTCTGGATTCGGGAAGATTTCAAGAAAAATCCTGATGATCCCGACGACCGCGCCGACAGAATCTGGCAAAAAGAAATTGCTGAAAGTATTCAAGAGCGCTGCACGGGAAAACCGGCTGTGGCGACCGATAAACATAAAGAAACTCGAGAGGCTCCGCCGCCTCTGTTTGATTTGACCACTTTGCAGCGTGAATCAAACAAACGTTTCGGATTATCGGCAAAGTCAACCCTTTCCGCCGCCCAGTCTCTTTATGAAAAATACAAGGTGCTCACCTATCCGCGTACCGACAGCAAATGCCTGCCGGAAGATTATCGAACCGAGGTAAAACGCATTATGTCATCCTTGGGGGGAAATTACGCCTCGCTCGCTCAAAAGATCGGAGATCCTTCCCGGGCGTTCATGGCCCGCCGCATTTTTGACAATAAAAAAATATCGGACCATTTTGCCATCATTCCCACAGGAGAAGCCGCTTCAGGTCTCAGCGAAATCGAAAGAAAGGTTTATGACTTGGTTGTGCGTAGATTTCTCGCCGCCTTCATGGATGCCGCCGTATGGAAGGTGGTTGAGCGGACAACCCGTGTCGGCGATGACGCTTTCCGAACAACGGCCCGGCTTCTGGCAGTTGCCGGCTGGAGAGAAGCCTTCGGTAGAGAAGACGACCTGGAACCGGAAATCGGCATTGCCAGCCGCCTGCCCGGACTTGATGATACAGGTGCAAAAATACATACCATTCGTATTGAACTGCAAGGCTGCCGCACAAATCCCCCACCCCGTTACAACGACGCCACCCTGCTGGCAGCAATGGAAACCGCAGGAAAACTTCTGGATGATGAAGAATTGGCCGAAGCGATGAAAGAGCGGGGTCTGGGAACCCCCGCAACTCGAGCGGAAACCATTGAAAGGCTGATTGCAGCCCGTTATGTAACGCGTGAGCGGAAAGATTTAATTCCTACCTCAAAAGCAATGAATATCATTCAGCTTCTGGAAGCTATTCCTGTGGAAGGGCTGGTATCCCCGACGCTGACCGGTGAATGGGAGCATAAACTGCTGCAAATGGAAAAAGGTCAGATTTCACGGTCCGGTTTTATGCACGATATCATCAAATTCACTGAAAATATTGTAGAAAAAGCGCGCAGCATCCCTCATGACCCAACCGACCTGCTTTGCGAAAAATGCAATTCTCCCATGATCATCAAATGGGGAAAGAATGGCCGTTTTCTTTGCTGCTCCAATTATCCCGAATGCAAAAACATCAAGAATTTCACCCATGATGAAAATGGAAAGGTTAAACACTTGGAAGATCAAACCACCGACATCAAATGCAACAAGTGCGGAAAACCCATGCTGGTCAAGGAAGGACGTTACGGCCAATTCCTAGCCTGCTCCGGCTACCCGGAATGCAAAACCACAATGAACGCATCACGCAACGAAAACGGCGACATCGTCGTACAGGAGACGCCCGTTACCGATGAAGTTTGCAATCTTTGCGGAAAACCGATGGCCATCAAGCGCGGGCGTTACGGCCAATTCCTCGGCTGCACCGGATATCCGGATTGCAAGAATATTCAAAAAATGGGAAAAGACGGAAAAGCAGCCAAGACAGAGCCGGTCCTCTCCAGCGAGGTTTGCGATCTTTGCGGAAAACCGATGGCCGTCAAGCGCGGGCGTTACGGCCAATTCCTCGGCTGCACCGGATATCCAGATTGCAAAAATATTAAAAAAATGCCGAAAATCAAAACGGACGAATGAAATCCGGCGAGATTCACATTATCGGCGGAGGACTGGCGGGATGCGAAGCAGCCTGGCAGATCCTCAAGCGCGGTCACCGAGTTCATCTTTTTGAAATGAAACCGAAAAAATACTCTCCCGCGCACAAAATGGAATCTCTGGCCGAGCTGGTTTGCAGCAATTCTCTCAAAACCAACCATCCCGACAGCGCACCGGGAATGCTGAAAGAGGAGATGCGCAAACTCAACTCTCTGATTCTATCGGTGGCCGATCAAACAGCCGTTCCCGCCGGCAGCGCTCTGGCCGTGGATCGCGAACAGTTTTCGCAAGGCGTGCAAACCTGCCTGTTACGTCAGAAGAATTTCACTTTAAGCCGGATGGAAATCACTGAGCTCGTAAAAACGGATTCATTGACCATCATTGCCACAGGTCCACTGACGTCTGATCTGCTGGCTCAAGCCATCAACGAAAAGCTTGGCGGCGATTCGCTGTATTTCTATGACGCGATTGCTCCGATTGTTTATGCCGATTCCATTGATATGACGAAGGTTTTCTGGGCTTCACGCTATGACAAAGGAGAAGCGGATTATCTCAACTGTCCTTTTACCGAGGACCAATACAAGCAATTCCGAGAGGAACTGCTTAAAGGAGAAAAAGTCGCCGCCAAAGCGTTTGAAGATTTCCGTTATTTTGAGGGATGTCTGCCTATTGAAGTCCTTGCGGCACGCGGTGAAAACACGCTGGCTTTCGGACCGATGAAGCCGGTGGGACTTCGGGACCCGCGCACCGGCATTATGCCGTACGCGGTTGTTCAGCTTCGTCGGGAAAACAAATCCGGCGCCCTTTTCAACCTGGTCGGTTTTCAAACCAAGCTGACCTGGCCCGCCCAGGAAAAAATATTCCGGATGATACCCGGGCTCGAAAACGTTCAATTCGCCCGCATGGGAAGCATTCACCGCAACACCTACCTTCACTCCCCTTCCTTATTGCATCACTCCCTACAATTAAAAACCGATCCCCGGATTTTTTTTGCCGGACAGATTACCGGTGTGGAAGGATATATGGAATCAACGGCCATGGGTCTTCTGGCTGGATTGAACGTAGCGTCCGTTTTGGAAGAAAAAACCTTTCCTCCGCCTCCGGCGACTACCGCTATGGGCGCATTGTCCGCTTACATCACCTCTCCGGAATCGGCAAAGAATTTTCAACCCATGAACATTAATTTCGGTATTTTGGAGCCTCTGTCTCTGAAGAAAATGAAAAAGAAAGAAAAGCATCTTGCCTATGGGAAGAGAGCCGCAACTGAGTTCAACCAATGGATGAAATATTTAAACATAAATAGCTAATAAATATAATTAAAATAACGAACAGCCTCCGGACTTTATCCAAAGGCATCAGGTCTTTGAACTTTTGTAGTAGGAAGTTACTTTCTCGACATAATTCAACGTTTCAGCGGGTAGCCGGTTCGGGTTTTTCTCCAGATTTCCCATTCCCCAGTTGTATGCGGCCAGCGCCAGATCAACATTGCCTTCATAGCGATTCAACAGCATTTTCAGATATCTTGTTCCTCCCGCAATATTTTCTCCGGGATCATAGGCATTGCGAACGTCCAACTCCCTGGCGGTTGCAGGCATGAGCTGCATCAATCCCATCGCCCCCACGGATGATGTGGCTTGTGGATTGAAATTGCTTTCCGCCTTAATAACGGAACGAATCAAATCTGCATCGACATCATACTCTTTTGACGCCTGAAGAATCAGGTGGTCAAAATCCGTCTTGCCGATTTTTTCACCGGCAGGACTTGTTTTTGACGTCTCCAGACTGATATTTGACGCAGAAACACTGCCATGAGGGAGTATCTTTCCGAAATCCTGCAAAACTTTGGAGGCCAGATAATTGGATTCCAGCGAGTTTTGAAACAGCGTGTTATACAAACGGGCATTCATTTGAATTTGCATGGCCTTTGAAAACAACAGTAACTCTTGCTGATTTAATGCGGCCATCGAAGATCCACCAGGCCCCTGTTTTTCCTTCTCTGATATTAAGCACTTTAAAACATTATGGAAATTATTTTCCGACCCATCCATCGAAGATGCCGGTCGCGGAATCGAAATATTTTGCCGGCTGATAATTTTCGACAACCCGCCAATGTCATAAGGTATGGTCATTGTTTCCTCCCTTCTTGCAAGAATATTTTCATTCAATAATCATACCAAGTCAGAACCAAGAGAACTGAAGCACAAAAAGAAAGGCGCCCCTGAAACTATCCAGAAGCGCCTTATTCCTACGGTCTTAAAAAAATCCAATAAAATGACTTCGGCAAAAATTATGAACTTTCTAAAGGCCGAAATCGTTTATTGATAAAGTTTTTCAATCTTATCCTTAAACTTGTCATACACGGCCTTGCGCTTGAGTTTCATGGTTTGGGTCAGCATGCCGTTGTCCAGAGTGAAAGGCTCGGTGTCAAAGATGAATTTTTTAGGAAGCTCATATCCTCCGTAGTTGTCCTTGATAGTACTGATAATTTCTTTTTCGAGAAAATCAGTGCATTCCTTGCGTTGGATCAGTTGGGCCGGATCTGTGGGAAGATTGTTCTTTTCCGCCCATTTTTTCAGCGCAACAAAATCCGGAATGACCACACAGATGTTGTAGGCACGTCCGTCTCCGTAAATCATGGCGTATTCGATGTAATGATTGAGCTTGATGTCCTCCTCGATGGCGGCGGGAAATACGTATTTGCCATTTTCCAGTTTGAACTGTTCTTTAATACGCCCCGTGATGAAAAGAAATCCGTCTTCATCAAGACGCCCGCGGTCTCCGGTGCGGAAACCGCCATCCTTGGTCATGGCAGCCGCTGTGGCTTCCGGTTTTTTATGATAGCCCTGCATGACGTTTGGACCGTAAATAACAATCTCGCCGTCCTTTGCCCCTGGTTCCACCACGGACTTATCGATAACAATTTTGCACTTGTCTATGGCCTTTCCCACGCTACCGATCCGCCAAGCCTCCAGTCCGTTCATGGTCGCAGCAGGCGTGGTTTCGGTAAGACCATACACATCGTAAAGAGGAACACCAATATCCCAAAAAAAGTGGGAGATTTCCGGATTCATGGCAGCGCTGCCCGTCATGGATCCCTTGAGTCGTCCTCCAAGTTTTTCCCGCACTTTACTGAAAACAATCTTGTCGGCAATGGCAAACTTCAAATTGGTCATGAAACTCGATTGGCCCTGAGCCGCAAGCTTGCGTTTCATCTTGCCCGCCTCGACTCCCATGACAAACAATTTTCTTGGCAGCCCCCCCTCATCGTTCATTTTTGTCCAGAGCCCATCATATACCCGGTTGAACACTCTGGGCACGGCGACAAGGAATGTGGGTTTTACTCTTGCAATGTCGTCCACAATGGTCGCAGGGGATTCCGCCAGGCCGACGGAAGCGCCAATTTGCATGAAGGTAAGCAATTCGCCCAGTCCATAGGTATGGGCCCAGGGAAGAATGTTCAGCGTCCGCTCGTCTTCGTCAAAGCGAGGAAACATTTTAATTCGGGCGTGTGAATTGCTGGAAAGATTTCCCTGGGATAAAAGCACGCCCTTCGGATCGCCCGTAGTGCCCGAGGTGTAAATCAGAACACCAATGGCGGACTGATCGGGCCGAACGCTGGGCACCGGCTTTTGTGCCCCTTTTCTTTCCAGATCCTTCAAAGTGTCAGGGCCGTCGCCCTCCATGACAATTACCTTTTCCAGTTTCGGTGCTGATGAAACAATGTCCTTGATTTTATTATAGATATTCTTTTTCGAAACCAGGAGAACTTTGATATCCGCATCAATGATGATGTATTTCCAGACTTGAAGCAGTTCCGCCTCATACATGGGCACATAACGGGCAGCCAGCCCGCAGGTGGCGAAAAATCCAACCGCCCAATCCGTGCTGTTATTGGAAATTATGCCGACTGCGTCATCTTTCTTTATTCCCAGCTGGGCTAGGCCGGCGCGGCAGTTATCTACGCGTGCGCCGAAATCGGCATAAGGAATCCATTGGTAATCGCCACTGGCGTTTTTCTCTCCCAGAAAGGGTCTTCCGGGATATTTCGCAACGGTGTTTTCAAGTAATTCCACTACATTATCCGGTTTGTCCAGCTCATAGATCATAAATTTTCCTTCTCCTTTTCTTTTTCTTGATTAGGTTCTCTTTTAATGATGAAACAGACGCAATCCGCAAAAGGCCATGACAATCCCGTATTTGTTGCAGGTATCAATCACTTGCTGGTCACGAATGGAGCCGCCTGCCTCAACAATGGCCGTTACGCCGCTTCGGTGCGCACGTTCAATGTTGTCTCCAAAGGGAAAGAAAGCGTCGCTGCCCAGTGAAACTCCCGTCACCTTTCCCAACCATTCTTTTTTTTCTGCGGGTGTCAGTGGATCTGGTTGTCTTGAAAATGTTTCCGCCCATACGGCATCACCAATAACCTCCTCTGGCGTGTCTCCCAGATAAACATCGATAGCATTGTCACGATTGGGCTTGGCAACATCTTCGCGAAAAGGCAAATCCAGAACCTTGGGCATATGACGAAGTTGCCAGTTATCCGCTTTTTGGCCAGCCAGACGGGTGCAATGAATTCGGCTTTGCTGGCCCGCGCCCACACCAATGACTTGGCCGTCCTGCACAAAGCAGACACTGTTGGACTGTGTGTATTTCAATGTGATCAAACTCAACAAAAGGTCGCGCTTTTGCGCATCGGACAGAGTTTTGTTTTCCGTTACAATATTCCCCAGTAGACTGTTGTCAATTTTCAGGCTGTTGCGTCCCTGCTCAAAAGTAATGCCATAAACCTGTTTCCGTTCAATGGCTTCCGGTTCATAACGAACATCGATCTCAACCACGTTATAAGCGCCTTTTTTCTTGGTTTTTAAAATTTCCAGCGCTTCCGGCTCGTAGCCGGGGGCGATAATGCCATCGGTCACTTCATTTTTAATGATTTTCGCAGTGGGCACATCACATACATCCGATAGCGCTATCCAGTCACCAAAACTGCTCATCCGGTCGGCGCCGCGGGCCCGCGCATAGGCACAGGCCAGAGCGGAAAGCTGCATATCAGAATCAATATGATACATTCTGCGTAAAACGTCATCCATAGGAAATCCCAGGGCCGCTCCGGCGGGAGATACGTGCTTGAAGGATGCGGCAGCAGCCATGCCACTGATTTCTTTCAGTTCTTTAACCAACTGCCAGCTGTTGAACGCATCCAGAAAGTTGATATACCCCGGTTTTCCGTTCAAGACGATTACCGGAAGATGGCCACCATCGGACATAAAAATTCTGGCCGGTTTCTGGTTGGGATTGCAACCGTATTTGAGCGCTAACTCGTTCATTCCTGATTCTCCTCCACTCTTTTGTATTTATTGATAATGATGTCTTGGTATGTCTGGTTGGAAAGTTGAATGGCGCGCACAAAAAGGCTGACTTTATTGTCCTTGTTTAACGCTTTCCAGAGCTTGGCGGCAAATTTTTCCGGATCCTCGGCATCCATCGCTACAGACAGTGGCTCTCCTTCAAAACTGGGGATCGGCGACCCATTGCATTGATAAGTGCTGATAAAATGCCCTTCTCCCGGCAAAGGCTGAGGATAATCAAACACAAAGCGTTGGACACTCTTTTCATTTCCACCGGCGCTTTTCAGGATGCTCAATTTGTATCCGCCCAATCTCATATTCACCACACCGGAAATGCGGGGCGTCCAGTTGGGTTCGTCATCCTCAAAGGTCCGGGTATTGAGAGCCGCCTCAAATCCAAAACCCGGATAATCGCTGCCGGCAATAAAATTCCGGATCGTATCGGTTTGATCACCGTTGGTGACAATGGTGGTATCTTCCAAAGTTAAAACAGGGTTGTAAATAATCAAATGCGGATCAGTCATTTTAGAAGGATCAGCCGCCAAAGTGCGGATACCTCCGTCAATCGGATCAAAAACACGGTTGCGGCTATTTACGCTGCGACCCATGATAAAGTAGGCAATCAAAGCCAGCTTTCCGCTTTTCGTTTTTCCAATACAGATGCCGCGGCCCGGATATTCGTTGCCACTCAAGTATTTGTACAAATTCTCTTTCATTTTTTCTCCTTCAGGATGAACGGGTATTCATTTTATTTTTGAGAGTGAAGTATATGAGGAGAATTTGACGATGTCAACCGAATTTGGCCAGAATGATCCGAATAATGATATTTAATTATTTCCATTTAATATCAAGACATTATTCAACTATTCAAAAGCAATCCTTTAATATGGACAATAAAATTTTTCAAAAATAAAAGCATCTTGCAAAGTGCAACTGAATGCGTTAAGGGCTTGGGCCTCGTGCAAAGCCATCAATATTTTCTAAAGGAGTTTTTTATGAAAACCCAAAAAGCCCCCTCAAGCGTGACAGTCAGTATCGTGATGGGCAGCGACTCAGATTTGCCGGTTATGGCCGAAGCAGCAAAAATTTTGGACGAATTTGGGATCCGCTACGAGTTCATGCTGACCTCTGCACATCGAACACCGGAGAGAACAACCAAATTCGCCAAAACAGCCGCCGGGCGCGGCGTGAAAATTCTTATTGTCGGAGCAGGTGCGGCTGCCCATCTGGCCGGTGTCATTGCCTCGCAAACGCTTCTTCCCGTCATCGGCGTACCCATTGATGCCACATCCCTGCATGGACTGGATGCTCTGCTTTCCACCGTTCAGATGCCGGGAGGCGTTCCGGTGGCCACCATGGCGCTGGGCAAGGCAGGCGCAAAAAACGCAGCCCTTTTCGCGGTTCGCCTTCTTTCGCTGACGGATCAGGAACTGAACATCCGGCTAGCGGCTTATGTCGCAAAAATGGCAGAAGACGTTGAGAAAAAGCAGGAAACGCTTACATGCCGGAAATCCTGAGAATCAGCACCGACCGCTCTGAAGAAGATATCCTTTTGCGCGCCGCTGCAATTGTGGCCGGAGGTGGCGTAATCGGCTATCCCACGGAAACTTTTTACGGTTTGGGAGCGGATGCCACCCAGGAACAAGCCATAAAACGGATCTTTCAGATCAAAGGACGCAACTTCAGTAATCCTCTTCCCTTGTTGATCGGCTTCCGCCAGGACATTTACAGCCTGGCGCAAAAAATTCCGGAAAAAGCCGAAATCCTGATGGATGCATTCTGGCCAGGGCCCCTAACGATCGTCTTTGAGGCTGTCCCTCATCTGTCTCAACTTCTGACAGCAAAATCCGGAAAGATCGGCATTCGCCAGTCTGGCCATAAAGGTGCCAGGAAAATCGCCGAAAAAGCGGGCCGACCTCTGACAGCGACCAGTGCAAATCTTTCGGGAATGCCGGAATGTCAAACGGCGGATCAGGTGATCGCCCAACTTGGCGACAGGCTCGACGCGGTTGTCGATCTGCAAGGCGGAAACAGTGCGCTCGGTTCAACCATCATCGACATCACCTTTGAAAACCCGAAAATTTTAAGAGCAGGCGTCATTTCCCGCGAAGATATTGAACAAAAAACAGGGCTGACGGTTATTCCTTGATGCAGTAGCCCTTTTCGTGGAAAAGACGCAGACAGGCATTCACCGCATCACTGTCGTAAAGAGTTCCGCGATTCCGGTTGATTTCCTCCAATGCCTTATCCAGTCCCAAAGAAGGCCGGTAAGGACGGTGCGTCGCCATTGCCTCCACCACATCGGCAACCGCGAGAATCCGCGATTCCAGGAGAATATCTCCTCCCGACAATCCGTTTGGATATCCGGTTCCATTCACCCGTTCGTGATGTTCAAGAATGATTCTGGCGATCGGCCATGGAAATTCAACATCTTTAATGATTTCGTATCCGGATTGAGCATGGGTTTTGATCAAACTAAATTCCAGTTCGCTTAGTTTTCTTGGAGAACTGAGTATTTCGGCCGGTATCGAAACTTTTCCGATATCATGAATTGTACCCGCCAGACGGATACCATCAATAATTTCGGAGGAAAGAGACATTTCTCCCGCGATGGCACGGGCCAAATCAGCCACACGTCTCTGATGGCCCGCCGTATAGGGATCTCTCGCTTCCACCAGAGAGGCGATCGCCTGAACGGTTCCTCCCAGTGCCTTTCTTAACTTGGCAATATTTTCTTTGCGATCCGTCAGGTCCCCGACAAGGCCGTCAAGAAACATCAACCGCCCCTTGCCATCACGAATGGCCCGCATAGCCAGATGCACCCAAATTTTTCTCCCGTCCTTCCGGTACAACTGAATTTCATCGTTGAGAACCTGATCATGCCTTTTAATCAGTTCCAGATTACGGGCATGTTCGTGAGGACGAACGTAGAGCTGTCGGTCGATACCGTCAATGCTCCTGATCAGTTCCTCGGGAGAATCATATCCCAGAATACGCGCCATGGCTGAATTCGCCACAATAAATTTTCCCTCCGGTGTGGATCGGAAAATGCCTTCCTGGGCGTTTTCAAAGATACTTCGGTAATTCTCTTCAGAGTGCCGAAGACTTCGCACCGCCTTTTTTTGCTCCGTGATGTCTCTGGCAATACTGGCGATATAATACGGCGTATGATGGGCAAAGCTGGCAATCGTCAGAGCCATCACATAAACATCCATCTGCGCGCCGGTTTGAACATTGCGATAGCGAAGTTCCCCCTCCCAGGTACCGCCTGAAAGCATTGCGGGCAGGATCTCGGACCGGACAGTTGGATGAAAATCTTCGGAAACAATATCCTGAATCTTTACTTCGCCGGCCTTTTCCGGATCAATGCCCAACATTCTGGCACAAGTTTCGTTAAAAAAAACCACGCGTCCCTCAATATCGGCCAGAAAAATGATCTCGCTGCTGTACCGGACAATAGAGGCCAGTTTCAGGCGCTCATCCTGAGCCTTTTTGCGATCAGTAATGTCCCGGATCACGCCCCGAAATCCGACAGGATTGCCCTGCACATCCCGAACCAGCGATACGGAACTTTCCACCGGGATGATAGTATCGTTTTTGCCGGTGATTTCCCATTCAAGGTGTTTTACCGGCTTGCCGGTCAGGAAAACGCTGTTGTATGTTTCGCCAAGCTTTCGCGCATTTTCTTCGTCCATATAGTGGCGATAATTCATGCCCAGTGTAGCGTCTTCATCATAACCGAGATTGCTGATCGCTGTGTCATTGAAAAAACTCAGGTTGCCTTTCAAATCCACTTCATAATAAGCCTCTTCCATGTCTTCCAGGATGCATCGATAGCGCTCTTCCATTTGGCGATAACGGTTTTCGCATTCCCGGAGCGCAGTCTCTGAACTACGATGAGCGGTTTTCACTTTTTCCAGCTTCTCCATCTTCTTTTTCAAAGCGGATATTTCTTTCAGCAGATCCTCATTAGTCCGGGTTTGGTTTTTCATCCATTCTTTCTCCATCGCTTTTTCATTAAAGACCGCGCAGCTCATCGGGACGCAGCATTCGTTTATCCCGCCCTTGAAGAACCTGTTCCACCAACGCAATCATTTTAGGTTTGTCTTTTTGAAGCGTTCCGGTAACCGGCAGGTAGTTGGAGGCATGGGTCCCTACGAATTTCAGATTGTCTATCATAATGTTCTCAAAGATGATTTTCATTTCCGCCAAGGTCTCGAACGGATCAAGCATTTGAAATTCGCCAGAATTTGCCTGCCGGAAAAGAACGGTTCCCGGAACGGGCGTCACGGTGAGCGCCGCCAGATACTGCGGCTTCATTTCGTTGCAGATTTTGGCCGTAGCCAGTGCGTGTCGGACCGATGCATCTCCCGGGCCGGCCAGACCCAGTAAAACCATGGCGGATAAATTAATATCCGCCTCCACGAGCTTTTGCCCGGCCTCCAGCATTTCATCATAGCCCACGCCTTTTTTCACTTTTTTCAACAGAGCATCATCGCCGGTTTCCACCCCGATATAGGCTTTTTTCAGTCCGGCATGGCTTAACGCCTGGAGTTCGCCGGGGGTCTTCAGAATAGCGCTTTTCGGACCGACATACGTGGCCACATGGCGAAGAGAAGGAAAAGCCGCCCGAAGCGCCGCAATAATTTCCAGGAGCGTATCCGTCTCGATGGCCATTGCATCGCCGTCGCAAAGAAAAACCTTTTCCACATCGCCGTAATAATTTTTTGCCCTGCGGATGTCTTCGAGAATTTCCGCAGTTTCCCGAACACGATACTTTACACTCTTGTACATGCCGCAAAATGTGCACTGATTATGGGAACAACCGATGGCGCATTGCAACAAATAACTATTGGCCTCACTAAAAGGCCTGTAAATTTTGCCTTCGTATCTCAAATCCTTGTTTCCTTCATCATCGTCATCCCGGAATCTCTTACAGGAGGCGCTCGGCATTGACAATCTTGACCATGGTCTTCATCACTCCCGGTGCATCGTTTGTAAAAACAATCATAAAGGGTATCCGGCCGTTGGGCGCGATTTTTTCATTCAGATGGTTATGTCCTGAAGGAACCGCCAATCTCTGCGCAATTTCCTCATCCGGCAAATTGGATAATTCCTCATCCGTCAACACGTTGCCTGCATAAACCAGACGCTCTCCCAGAACCACAGCATAAGCATCCAGAATGGTCCCTTTCAGAAGGATGCGGGAAACGTCAAAATCAGCGGAATTCACGGCATATCCTTCCACAATGCGAAGATTGCCGATGACGTAATTGTTGACCATTCTCTGCCGGACGTCCTGAAGTTTGATCAGTCCCGCCACCGGTTGTATTTTCGGCGTCCAGGAAACCCCAAGATTACCGAGCGCCAGATTGATGGCCCGCTCTCCCACTTGAAGATAACGTTCTCCCATTTGAGGAAAAGCAAAATAATAAATCATGGCCGGCACAATCACAATCACCAGCAGCGCCCAAAGTGCCAACAGGATCGTTTTGCTTTTCTTTGCGGCACCGGGCTTGGTTTCTCCGTCGGAAACCGTCCCGGATGGATCGGTTTCATCGGCGTTTTCCTGATCCTGTGAAAATTCGATGTCTGCAAAATTGATCCTCTCCCTTTTTGCATCCGTTTCTTCGGGCAATATTCCGCCAGCGTCTTTGGGAGGTTCCATCACGTTCCGGGACAAGGTTTCCGATCCACTGCCCTGACGGTCGCCGATTCCGGCCACCGCAGGTTCAAAAGCCAAACGGCTGGCTGGTTTTTCAGGAACGGAAGATGGCACGGCCGGCATGCCGGGCTTGGCGCTTTTGAGCGGATTGTCCTGAAAAAACACATGCTGACAGCGACTGCAGCGCAGCCAGATTCCGTCATCAATCATCTGTGTGTCATCAAAACGGAATTTTGTTCGGCATTGTTTGCATTGTATAATCATTTTCTTCCCTCTTGCATCCGGCCAGACCCGGCCTCAAGCGTGCACACGTCCGGCAAATATCGATATTCCTCGTTATAATCAAGGCCATAGCCCACCACAAAACCGTCATCCATGGTAAAACCGACATAGTCTGCCTCAAAAGGAATTTTTCTTCTTTTGCGCTTGTCCAGAAAAGCGCATACTTTGATGGATTTCGGATTTCTGGCTGTGAAAATGTCAACAATATAACGAAGGGTCAAGCCCGTATCCACGATATCCTCAACCACCAGAACGTTCCGGCCGTCCATGGACATTTCAATATCCTTCGTAATTTGAACAGATCCCGAGCTTTCCGTTTGGGATCCATAGCTGGACACGCGGATAAAATCCATCCGGCAGGAAACCGTCAGAGCCCGAACAAGATCTGCCATGAAAATATAAGCGCCTTTGAGAACACCGACCACCAACAATTCAGATCCATCATAATCTCTGGATATTTCGCAGGCAAGTTCCCGTACGCGTTTTTGAATGGATTCCTGTGAAAAAAGCACTTCGTTGGACATTTTCCACCTCTGAGCATCCTTTGCTGAAATGATGATTCAGGCTTCTTCTAACGAAAGCAGATGCCCGATGTCAATGAAAATTAAAAATTTCGGGAAATCGCGGCAACCAAACGTTGAAGATTCGACTCGATCAGGTTTTCCGCTTCTTCCAGTTCTTCTGCGTTATGAAACTCCGAAGACAAGCTCAACAAAATCGCATTCAATGGCGAGATCGGCCGGCCGAATTTTTCATAGTCAATGTGGCTGATCATGTACTGGGATCCGTCGAAGTAATACTTGCCCAAACGATTGGCCTCTGCCGATCGGAAAGGCCAGGTGGTTTTCCAGGAAAAATACTCCAGAGCCACTTGTTTTGGACCTTCATGATCAAAAATCTCCGGTTTGAGCTCCTGCCCCAGCCGGTCGGCAACCAAACGGAAATAGGTCACCACCAGATCGATGTCTGTCAGACATAACCCGTAAAGATACCAGTCGTCAATCATCTTGAGCAAAATGTTCTGCTGGGAGATGGGAATAAAATGATGACTGGGGCAAATATGCCCGGCACACACTTCCTGACCGTAAAAAGATCCTGTCCGCATATCCACACCGTCATTTTGCATGGGATGAACCAGGCAACCGACTTTCTTTTGCTCCTCATCCAAAAATCCAAGATATTCGCAGCAGTAGATCACTTCGTATCGTTTGGAAAAGTCTTCGGCGGCAAAAGTCGCCTCTGCATAGCGAGCAATGTCATCCGGCCCTTTGACCATTTCCCGAAATCGCTTTGTTCGTGTGGAAAGCCTTCGGGTCAACGAATCACGGGAGCTGTCCACATAATTATAAAGACCACAGCAAGCGCCGCACGATTTGTCGCTGTCCGGCTGACATAAAACTTTCATTTTTCAAACTACCTCATTTCTTGCCGGAAATCCGATGCCGACTATTCAAAAACCACCGTTTTGGCTCCGTGAACAATAATTTTGTGATCCAGATGCAGGCGCAGAGCCCGGGCCAGAACAACCCTTTCCAGATCCCGGCTTTTGGTCTGTATATCATCAACCGTATCGCGGTGGCTGATTTTTTCAACATCTTGGGCAATGATAGGGCCCTCGTCCAACTGTTCGGTGGCATAATGTGCGGTTGCCCCGATGATTTTGACTCCCCGGTCAAACGCCTGCTGATAGGGATGGCTGCCTGAAAACGCGGGCAGGAAAGAATGATGGATATTAATAATCCGGTTGACATATTCCCCAATGAATTCGCCGGTTAAAATCTGCATGTAACGCGCCATCACCATCAGATCGACGTTGAGCTCACGCAAAAGCGCCAACTGTTTTTTCTCTTGTTCCCGTTTATTGTCCGGCGTAATGGCAAAATGAAAAAACCTGATTCCGAACTGCTCCACAAGATCCTGCGCTTCGGAATGATTGCTGACAACCGCCTCCACACATGCGTTCAATTCCCCCATGTGCATTCGCAAAATCAAATCATGCAGGCAATGCAGGTTCCTGGAAACAAATATTGCCATTCGGGGCCGTTCATCGGCAAAATGCAGCCTCCATTTCATGCCGTACTGGCGAGCCAGAGGAGCAAAGACCACGGGAATTTCCTCGCGGTTGAGGGCAAAACCCTCCAATTCCCATTCGATACGCATAAAAAACATTTTTTCCCGCTGGGAAGTGTATTGATCCGCCTCCAGAATATTGCCGTTATTCTGAAAAATAAAATTGGAAAGCCTTGCCACCAAACCTTTGCGGTCGGGACACGACAGAAGTAATATGGCATTGGATGTTTTCATGATCCGCACTTTTGGGTAACGTAAAAATAATTGAGGCATTTATAGAAGGATTAGCATTGCAGGTCAAGAATAAAAATGCTAGACGCCTTTGCGAAAAATAAAAAAACAGGAAAGAAAAAATGGAATCCATCGAAACTCTTCCCCTGCCCAACGGCCTCATTCTGACCATTAGGGATTTATCCAAACGCATTGCCCAGGACACGGTAAAAGTCGAATTATCCTTTCAGATGAAAGTCAAAGTTCTGGAATCATTTTTTTCCTCAAGGGAAGACTATCTTCAGCTCACCGGAATTTTTGGCAACGAGTTGACTTATGAAAGGAAAATGGAACGTTCTTTTGTGTCTGATCCTGAAGAGTCTTCCGTCCGTGCCGATTTAATGGAAACCTTTAAAAACAATTCTCTGCCTTATCTTTCCTCACCGAATTTCGCACAAAAAATGGCCTTATCCCTATTGAAAGACATCCAGAAAAATCCCTTTAAATACCGGACACCGCCTCCATCGGACAGCGATGAAGAATAACCGGCGAATTCACCTCCGCATGGAAAGTTGATCATGACCCCAAGCCTTTCGGATGAACTGTTGTCCGCCGTCGAAAAACCCAGCCGCTATCTTGGCACGGAAGTCAACGCTATACGCAATTCAAAGGACGCTGTACGCTTTCTGCTGGCGTTTCCAGATACTTATGAAGTGGGTATGTCGCATCTGGGACTGCAAATTCTTTATGCCATAATCAATTCGCATCCTGATGCATCTGCTGAACGCTGTTTTGCCCCCTGGCCGGACCGCGAAAAACAATTGCGTTCCCGAGGTGTTCCCCTGACATCGCTGGAATCTGGAAGACCGATGGCTGATTTTGATTTGATCGGCTTTTCGCTGCAGTATGAATTGTCTTTCACCAACCTTCTGAATATGCTGGATTTGGGACACATTCCTGTGCGGGCAGGAAAACGCAGGGAATATGACCCGCTGGTGATCGCCGGCGGCCCCTGCGCTTTCAACCCGGCGCCGCTTGGCGCTTTCATTGATGCTTTCGTCATCGGCGAAGGTGAACAAGCTGTTGAGGAAATTCTTCAGATCACCGCCGAAGGAAAACGTCAAAATCTGGAAAGGAACAAACGTCTGGAAAACCTGGCAAAGATTGACGGCGTTTATGTGCCGGCCCTGCACGCAAAAGATAAGGTAATCAAAAAAAGAAAAGTTATCCTGTTAAACGAATGGCCCCATCCTGTCGCGCCAATCGTGCCGCTCATGCAAACCGTTCACGACCGCATCGTTGTGGAAATCGCCCGCGGCTGCACCAGGGGCTGCCGCTTCTGCCAGGCAGGCATGCTGTGGCGTCCTTATCGGGAAAGAGACGCGGCCCTGGTGGCGGAAATGGCCGGGAAAGCCTTGCAGGCGACGGGACATGATGAAATATCCCTTTTGTCGTTAAGCTCCGGAGACCACAGCTGTATTGAGCCTCTGATCCAGCATCTGATGCAAAAACACTTCAACGAAAAAGTTGCGCTAGCCCTGCCGTCACTTCGTGTCGAGTCTCTCTCCGAAACACTGATTGAAGAAATCCGGCGCACCCGAAAAACCAGTTTCACCCTGGCACCCGAGGCCGGAACGGACAAAATGCGCCGAATCATCAACAAAGGAAATACCGCAGAGGATTTGCTGGCGTCCGTGGATAAAATATTTGAAGCAGGATGGAAAGCGCTTAAACTTTATTTCATGATCGGCCTGCCCCACGAGGAAGAAAGGGATTTGCAGGGCATCATCGATCTGGCTTATGCAACACTGCGCATGGCACGCCGACGGGGCCAGGTTACCGTCAGCCTCTCCACCTTTGTCCCCAAACCGCATACGCCCTTCCAGTGGGAAAAACAGCTTGGGCTGGAAGAAACGATCGACCGACAAAATTTTATTCGCCATCGCATGAATAACCGTAACCTGAGCGTAAAATGGCACGACGCACGCATGAGCTTGCTGGAAGGATTGATTTCGCGGGGGGATGAGCAAGTGGGAACACTCCTGGAATGCGCATGGCGTAAAGGCTGCCGTTTTGACGGCTGGAGCGAAATTCTTCATTTTGAGCTTTGGCAGGACGCCATCCGGGAAACGGGCATCATTGTTGATGAATATCTACGGGAGCGCCCCACTGACTTCCCGCTGCCTTGGGACAACATCGATTGCGGTGTCAGCAGAGATTTTCTCCTTCAGGAAAAACGAAGGGCAGAGGAACAAACCGCTACGCCGGATTGCCGATACGATACCTGCCTGAACTGCGGCGTCTGTGATACAGAGAGTCCTGGCAATGTTTTTTCCGGCCGGGACTGCCCGAACACGACCAAAAACTTCAAACCAAGACCAGCCCTCTCCTTTGAAAAAACGTACCGTCTGAGCTTTGCCAAAACCGGACGGGCAAGATTTTTATCTCATCTGGAAATGGCGGCGGCTCTGACCCGTGCTCTTCGCCGCAGTTCGCTTTCGCTTGTCTATTCCTCCGGCTTCCATCCGCATCCCAAAATCTCCTTTTCCACCGCCACATCCGTGGGAATGGCCAGCCTTCAGGAATACCTGGATGTCACGGCTTTGGAATATTCCAAAGACCTGTCCCTGCTTCAAGGAGAAATCAACGGGGCATTGCCCGAAGGTGTAGTCATTACGCAAATAGAAACCCTATCCTATACCGCCAGGGAACTGGCACATTCCCTTTACGGCTTTACCTACGAACTGACATTGCCCGACTCGACGAATGAACAAACCCTGAAAAACATCATTCAGCGCATTGATCTTTTTCTGGCCGCCTCATCCTTTCTGATTTCACGAAAAGCCAAAGGAAAAACCGTTACACGGGACATCCGCCCCTTTGTCGAATCCATAACGCTGGATATGCTGGAAAAAAAAGCAACCCTTTGCCTTCGCCACTCCCAGACCGGTTCCGTTCGTCCGCTGGATGTCATTTTGCATATTTTTGAATATGCCGAGGAAGATGCGCATCGGATTCTCATCATGAAAACAAAAACTTTACTGACCTGACGACATCCGATGTTCAAATTTCTTCACTCACCTCGACCGGCCCGTGCTTCTGTCCTGATACCTTTTCACTTCATCATTGTCGATGGGTGGATAAATCACCACTTTCCCCTCTCCCTTCATTTTTATTCCCATGATAAACCCAAGCATGGTATATGCTTCTCCAATTTTTTGTCCAGAACCGTCAAGAATATCAAAACCATGTGGACTTTGCATGCAACATTCCATCGCTCTTCTTTGCATGTTCGAGACAAGCTCCGAAAGCACCTCCCGGTTGGGGTCGATTTTCTTCCAGAGGGATTCATCGCTATCGATGCGATAATTCCGGTTCAGTCCAAAAAGCACAAGGGGATATACGTCCGATCCGCCGATAAAATACTGATATTCAGAAGAAAAAACAAATTTTTCAAAATGGTCGAATGCCGCATCACTGGGTTCAAAACGGCCTGCGTCCTTACCCATCAAACCGGCGCAACCGATCAGGCAGCAGATCATTCCGGCAAGCCCTGCAACAACCATCATCTTCGTCCTTTTTCTCATCTGAAGTCTCCTTGTCTTGATGGCACGATTTTAAGCCCTGCTCATTCGCCTGTCAACCGGAGATTTCCTGCAGAACATGCCTGGTCCGAACTTGCAATTTTTCTTGACTTTCTTACAGGCTCAGAGCAAGTAAAAAGAAACACGGAGGTAATAAAATATGTCTGATAAACCCCTAATGGACGATGGATCCGTTCCATTGATGAATTCAGTCAGCGAATCGGCATCCCCTTCCCCTGCCGCCGCAAGTGAAAAAAGCGATTTCGAGCACTTATCCGAAGACATTCTGTCCAATATCGGCGTGGGCATATATATCGTGCAAAAAGGAAGATTTATCTATGTCAGCTCAACTTTTCAAAAACTTTCCGGATACTCCGAACAGGAGTTACTCAGCCAGGAATCTCTCCATTTTGTCTACCCGCCGGATCACGATGAGACAAGAAAAAAAGCCGTCGCGGTTTTGAAACGGGAACGCTCCGAACCCTATGAATACCGATTCCTCAAGAAAAACGGTGACATCATGTGGATTCTGGAGATGGTCGCCTCCTTAACCTATCAGGGCGGGCAGGCCGTTCTGGGAAGTTTCATGGACATCACCGGACATAAAAACATGGAAACCTCCCGTCTGCGCAACGAAGCGAAATACCGCACCATTCTGGAGGAAATGGACAACGCCTATTTTGAAGTCGATTTGGCCGGCTACTATACTTTTGTCAATGACGCGATTACCCGCCTTCTGGGATACGAAAAGGATGAATTGATCGGAACCACCTTCCGTAATCAGGTCAATGAAGAAGACACCCGGATTTTGTATCATGCCTTTGGCAAAATCTTCAACACCGGCCAGCCCGAAAGAGGCATTTCCTACAAGGCGCACCGGAAAGACGGCACATTCCGGTATGCAGAGATATCCGCTTTCCCCATTTATAATCAAAATGGAGACATCGTCGGCTTCCGGGGAATCGGACGGGACGTAACGGAGCGTAAGCTCATGGAGGAAACGCTGCGCCAGTCCGAGGAACGATATCGCACGATTCTGGAAGAAATGGACAACGCCTATTTTGAAGTCGATCTGGCCGGAAATTATACCTTTGTCAATGATGCCATTTCCCGTCTTCTGGGATATTCCAAGGAAGAGCTGATTACGACAACGTTTCGGGATCAGGTGAAAAAGGAAGATGTCCCTCTTTTGTATCAGGCCTTCAGCAACATTTTCAATACCGGCCATCCGGAACGGGGCATTTCTTATAAAGCCCGCCGCAAAAACGGAGAATACCGGTTTGCGGAAATCTCCGGTTTTCCCATTTACAGTCAAAGTAAGGATATCGTCGGTTTCCGGGGAATCGGAAGGGACGTGACGGATCGTAAACTCATGGAGGAAAACTTGCGTCAGTCCGAGGAACGGTACCGGACACTTATGGAAGAAATGGATGAATGGTATTTTGAAGCCGATCTGCAAGGCAACATTCTCTTTGTCAACGACGCCGCTATTCGCGCCCTGGATCACATCGACAAACCGCTTGTCGGCGAAAATTTTCGCAGCCTGTTTAGCGAGAAAGAAGCGGACGCTATCTACGATAAATTCCATCTGGTCTTTGAGACGGGCAAACCCGTCAAAAACTTCTCTCTGGATATCTGCAAGCCGGGCGATGGCGTCGTCTCCACCGAATTTACCATCCTTCCCAAGCGCAACGCTGAAGGTAGAATTTTTGAGTTTCGTGGTGTGGGACATGATGTCACAGAGAGGAAACGCGCTGAAAAACAGATTCAATATCTCGCCACACATGATAACCTGACAGGGCTTCCCAACCGTGTCTTATTCAGTCAATTGCTGAATCACGCCATACAATCCGCCCGCCGGTATCAAAGAACCTTTGCCGTATTCTTCATTGATCTCGACCGTTTCAAAATCATCAACGACACGCTCGGACATGACACGGGGGACATGCTCCTGAGGGAAATATCCATTCGCTTCAAGCAGTCGCTGCGGGCGGTGGACACCGTCGCCCGTCTGGGCGGCGATGAATTCGTCATCCTCGTGGAGGAAGTCAGCGATATCAATTACGTCACCACCGTCGCCAACAAAATACTTTCGGCAGCCATTAAACCCATGATGCTTCTGGAAAGGGAATGCCGGATTACCGCAAGCGTTGGGATCAGTTTATATCCCCGGGACGGCGAAGACGAACAAACCCTTATGAAAAACGCCGATATTGCAATGTATTTCGCAAAAGAAGAAGGAAAGAACAATTTTCAGTTCTACTCACAGCAGATCAAGGTCCAATCCATTGAACGCTTGTTTCTCGAGGCCAAATTGCGCTCGGCCATGGAAAGAAATGAGTTCTCTCTTCAATACCAGGCAAAGCTTGATGTCAAAACCGGCGCCATCACCGGCATGGAAGCCCTGCTTAGATGGTACAATCCCAAGCTGGGTTCCGTCCCGCCGATCCAATTCCTTCCCGTAGCCGAAGAAACCGGGATGATTGTTCCCATTGGCCGCTGGGTATTGAAAACCGCCTGCGCGCAAAATGTCGCCTGGCAACGCCAGGGCCTGCCCAGCCTGTATATTTCGGTCAACCTGTCCCTTCGCCAGCTCACAGACGAACATTTGGTCGAGGATATTGAAACGGCGCTGAAAGAATCCGGCATGAATCCGAATTTACTGGAGTTGGAAATTACCGAAGGCATGCTTATGAACAACCCCGTCCGGATGGGCACGATTTTGGAAAAAGTCAAGAATCTCGGTGTTCGACTGGCCATAGACAATTTCGGCACAGGATACTCTTCCTTGTCCAACATTCGAAATTTCCCGATAGACGCCTTGAAAATCGACAGATCCTTCGTGCGCAACATCATGGATAATATCGAAGACAAAGCGATCACCAAAGCGATTATTTCCATGGGAAAAACACTGAGCCTCAACATCGTGGCCGAGGGAGTGGAAAACAACGATCAAATGACCTTTCTTCAGGAGCAATCCTGCGATGAAATGCAGGGATTTCACTTCAGCAAACCGGTGGAGCCTGATAAAGTCGTTGATCTTTTAAAGAGGAATTTTCCCCCTTCCGGAAAAAAAGACTAGAAATAATACACAAAAGGAACGGTCCTGATGATCAGCCTCCTCATGGTGTCGGTCATTATCATCATTCTGGTTCTGTTGGTGGTTGTTTTTTCAAGAAACAGCCGTGGGGCGCCGGATCGTAAAAAAGTCTTGAAATCCCTGCCGCCTGAAAAGCTTCCCCCCCGGCAGGAATCTTCAGTTCCTGATCCGGCCCCCGAAAATCCACAGGACGATTTCTTGCTTTTGACCGGCAATGAGGAAGACGGAACCGATTCCTGCACGGACATCAGGGAACATATCAAAAAAGGCATTCAAACCATCTTCGATGAGACGGCCGGCAGAGAAAATGAACGCATTAAACCTCTGACACGCCAGGAAATCGATCCCAGAACCATCCAGGAAGTCACTAACCGCATCTCGGGACTGAGTCATTTTCGCGAAGCACAAATCCGCCTGCAAAAACTTATGATGGATCCATCCGTGCAAATGACGGATTTATCCAGAATGATCCTTTCAGACCCGGTCATCACCGCCAAAATTCTGCGCATGGCCAATTCATCTTACTTCGGAATCAGGCAAAAAATCGATTCCATCAGTCACGCCCTGATGCTTCTGGGGCTTCTGAACATTAAAAATATCTTGTATCGAGAAAGCGCCCGTCAGCTTTTTCACAAGGATTCCCCCCTTCATCAGGACATCCTCGCCTCTCTCTGGAGGCATTCCAGTCTGACCTCTGTCTGCGCACAGCATTTATGCGACCTGTTTCCCGGCCTGAACCGGGGAACTCTTTTCACTTTAGGCATTGTTCACGACATTGGAAAACTCATTATTATGGACCTGCCACAGGCCAGGCAGTTGGCTGTTGATTTCTGGGGAAAATACCCGGACGGGATCCTCATTGGAGAAGAAGATCAGCTCTTTGGCATCAATCATGCGATAGTCAGCGGTATGGTGATGGAATCATGGAGTTTTTCAGAACTGATGGTCCGTGCCGCCTCGGCACACCACCTGCCTCCTTACCGACCGTCCGATCAAATCGGACTGACAGACGAACAATTAAAATATACGCTGGTCCTGTTCCTGGCCGATCAGATCGCAGGGCTTTTTTCGGACTGGGAGGAAGGAATCATGCGCCCCTACTGTCTGCATCCGTCATATTATCCGCTGATGGACAAGGAAAAACTGATCCATAAAATTCTGGATTCGAATTTCCTTGCGCAACTTCGCGAAGCCGAGCGCATCGCCCTGGATGAAAAAGGCGTGAAACATCAGAACCTCCGGGAAAAATCCTCCTCCACCTTGCAGCGTTTGCCGCCTGCGCCAAGCGCCGCAAACGCATTGGGCTTGCAGGCCATTGGACGCTATAAAATCATCCGTGAAGTAGGTCGCGGCGCGACAGGCACTGTTTATCAAGCCACGGATATTCTCTCATCCCGGGAGGTTGCCATTAAAATTTTTCCCCCTGCAGCCATTGGTGAAAATGAACCTGCCGCGGGAAAAGAACATTTTTTTGAAAACGCCGGAAAAATCGCCAAGCTGTCCCATCCCAACCTTGTTGCCATTTCCGACGTCGGCGAGTGTCCAGGTGGAACCTATGTGGTTATGGAATATCTCGACGGCACAGACCTTACGCCATTTTGCCATAAGGAAAACATTCTTCCCCTCCCGGAAATTGTCCGGATCATCTCCGCAACCGCCCGGGCTTTGGACTTTGCCCATCAAAACAGACTTCTTCACCGGAATCTCAAACCGGCCAACATCCGCCTCACAGAAAGCCAATCTGTTAAAATCACGGATTTCCTCATGAACCGTCCCCCCTCATCAGATCTCTCCAAAGAGGGAAAAATTCCTGAGAGCGCATTTTATTGGTCTCCAGAGCTAGCCGCCGGTCAAACTCCGGACGGACGATCCGACATTTTTGCTCTGGGAGGAATATTATATGAGTTACTCAGCGGCGCCAAACCCTTTCAGGCCGATTCGCTTTCCGCCCTTTTCCAGCAGATTCAGTGGAAAGAACCAATCCCCTTGAAAACGGCAGCACCGGATGTTCCCGGTGATGTGATTGACGTGGTTGAAACATGCCTCTCCAGAGAAAAAGAACATCGCTTTGCCAGCGGCGAGGAAATGGCCGACGCACTGACGGACTGTCTGCGCTGGAACCAATTTCCTCCGCCGGTTTAAGCAAAATAGACACTGAGCATGGAGAAGTCATCATCCAGAATGTCTTGGCCATGATAGTTTTGCATCGTCCGGTAAAGGGAATCCACATCCTCTCCCCTGGCCAGGGGATGCTGTAAAAGATGATTCCCCAAGTCCTGCAGATTCCACATCACACCGTCTCCCGGCCGGTCCACTTCATAAACCCCATCGGAAAAAACATAAAGCCTTGCGCCCTTATCAACGGTTGTTTCATCTGCCGAATAATCAATATCCGGCATTCCACCGATGATGAGGTTTCCGGTAATGAGCTGGGAAAGATTTCCGTCACTGGATACAAGAAAAGCAGGAGGATGGCCACCGCTGGCGAAACGCAATCTTCTGGTCCGTTGGTTAAAAACGCCATACCAGATGGTAAAATACAGTCCATTGTTGGCATCCATGGGAAACGCCGTGTTCAGAGCAGACAACACCTGTTCGGGCCACACAAAATCGGTGTTGGGCAGGGTTTGGGAACGGATGGAATTAAAGGCGGAAACGGATAAGAGAGCCGGCCCGACACCATGCCCGCAGACATCCAGAAGATAGACAGCAAAATGATCTTCATCAATCCAATGATAGCCAAAGCAATCTCCCCCCAGTTGCGTGCTGGGAAAAAACCGCCAGGCAGTGGTAATCGGCCCTTCCGGAATCGGCGCCGGCAGAAGTGAAACGACATAGTCCGCCGCCTGTGCCAGTTCGGCCGCCATGGCCTGCCGGCTCTCCAGAAGCGCGGCATAGGCTTCGTTTCGCTGAAGAAGATTGATATAACCCTTGGAATGGTAGCGAATGCGGGCAATCAACTCAATCCGGTCGGGCAGTTTCACCAGATAGTCGTTTGCTCCCAAGGCAAAAGCGTCTGCTTTGGTAATAGCCTCCTCCTTGGAAGATAAAACAATCAGCGGCACATCTTTGAGCCGGGGATGGATCCTGAAAAATTTGACCAGCGTCAGGCCGTCGATCTCCGGCATGATCAGGTCCTGCAAAATTACCGTCGGTTGAAATTCGTCGGCCGTTGAAATCGCTAGAGCCGGATCCTGACAATAGGAAAAAACAATATCGCCCTCCGGAGACAGCATTCTTTCCACTGCGGCTCCGACGATAGCCTGATCGTCAACCAGCAGCACTTTAATCTGATGTTCCGTGAGAGTCGTCGATGTGCGGGGGCTTTCTGTTTGCATTATAAACCATCCTTTTTCATCTTTTCTGAAATCATTTTTTTGCAACATCTGTCTGTGCCAATTTCTTTAAAATGGCCCCGGCGATTTCCTCCAGCGGCAGGCTTTCAGACGAACCGCCCATCTCCACTGCGGCCGCCGGCATGCCGTAAACAATGGAAGTCTTTTCATCCTGGGTAATCGTGTGCCATCCGGATTTTTTCAAAGCCGCCATCCCCGCGCCGCCATCCCGGCCCATTCCCGTCAGTAACACCGCCAAATCCTTTGAAGGCCAGTGTTGATTCACGCTATCCAGAAAAACATTGACTGACGGGCGGTAAGGATAGTCCCGAGGGTGGATCGAGTAGTGAAAAGTCAGATCCTCGCCCAAAACCAGATGATCGTTTGTTCCGGCAAGCAAAATGACTCCCGGAAGAGGCTTCATTCCTTCCTCGGCAAGCCGGACCGGAATCCTGGTTTGCGAATTCAACCAGTCGGAGAGTCCGGAAGCAAACTGGATATCCACATGCTGGACAACCACCAGCGCAGCGGGAATATCCGGGGGAAGAGCGGAAAAGATCGTCGCCAGAGCTTTGGGGCCGCCAGTCGAGGATCCAAAAGCTACCAGTTTTGTCTTTTGTCCCGGAAAATGGTTCCCTTTTGCAGCCGGATGTGCCGGATGGTCCCTCTTATGCAATATTTTGGACAGAATGGCGATTTTTTTCAGCAAATGTCCATCACCGGTCAGAAGACCGTTCTCATGGGCACAGGGAGTTTTTACGGCATCCAGTGCGCCGCAACCCATAGCTTCAAACACCTTTCCAGCCTGATTCTCCGGCCTGTCGGCCAAAAGAAGAATCGCACAGGGAATGTTCTTCATAATTTCACAGACGACTTTGGCTCCGTCCATATCAGGGAGGGATAAATCCACTAGAAGTAGATCAGGACGGCTGGTTCTGCATCTTTCGATAACCTCCCTGCCGCCTGCCGCCTCCCAGGCCAGTACATAGTCAGGAGCCGCCGCAATGACTTTTCTCAAAATATTTCGGGCCATCAGGTCATGATGAACCATCGCGATTTGCAGCGGCATCAGGGACTCCCAATCAAATCTTTCACGGCGTCCAGAAGGCTTTCGTCATGAAAGCTTCCCTTGGTCAGATAATAATCAGCCCCCGCTTCCATGCCCTTCAAGCGATCTTCCTCACGGTCCTTATAAGACACAATCATGACGGGAAGATCCTGAAAACTCGGTGTTTCCTTAATTTTCCGGACAAGTTCAATGCCGTTCATTCTGGGCATATCCACGTCGGAAATCAGAAGATCAAAGTGGTTTCCCTGTGCGGTATTCCATCCATCAACTCCGTCAATGGCCACCATGACTTCATAACCGGCGTTTTCCAGAAGCCGCCGTTCCACTTCCCGGACTGTCAGGGAATCATCCACAATCAACACTCTCTTTTTTCCCAAACCCTGCTGGTGAATGCCTCCAACTTTCTGAATTTTTCCTCCCGTCAATAGCTGGTGAATGGAGCGGACCAGATCATCCGCATCAAAAATAATTACCGGAGAACCGTCATCCAAAACCGCTCCTGCGCTGATGTTGGGAACTTTTCCGAGCCTGGCGTCCAAAGGACGGACCACGAGGTTCTGTTCTCCCAGAAAACGATCCACACATAATCCATAACGGTTCATCCGGTCGCTGATCACGACAATGGCAAAGCGGTCTGAAGGATTCTCGGATGCAGGCAGATGAAAAATCTGGCGGGCGTCCAGAATGCCCACATGTTCTCCGTCCAGCGTGCAGTATTGATGATCCTCGATCTCAAAGATGTCTGTACGCGACAACCGCAAAATTCGGTCGATACGCGAAAGGGGCAAAGCATAGGGTTCACCGGCAATTTCCAGCAGCATCGTTCGCAAAACCGATAAAGTCAGAGGAAGCTGAAGATGAAAGCAAGACCCGCTTCCCGTATCTGCGTCCACCCGCACAGTACCACCGACTTCATGGGCCATGTTAAACACAACATCCAGTCCCACTCCGCGCCCTGAAATTTCCGTAACCTTTTTCGCCGTCGAAAAACCGGGTAAAAATAAAAATTCAAACAGTTCCGCCCTGCTGAGATGCCTGGCCATATCCTGCGTTACATAGCCTTTTTCAACCACTTTGCCGCGCAGAGATTCCGGATTGATTCCCCGGCCGTCATCGGAAAGGGTGATATTCAACATGCCCGCCATGTGCCTGGCTTCAAGCGTCAGCCTGCCCTCTTGTGGTTTTCCTGCAGTTTCCCGCTCCGCAGGCGTCTCCAATCCGTGATCAACGGCATTACGGATCAAATGAGAAAGAGGCGCCTCAAGCTTTTCCAGAATATCCCGATCCACGGGTGTGGATGCACCGGCAATTTCAAAATGAACCTTTTTCCCGGTTTCTTTGGCCAAATCACGAACCATCCGGGGAAATCCGTGCAACCCATCAGAAAATGGCACCATTCGGCTGCTGATCACTTCAGCATAAAGACGATGAGCCAGATGCTCCAGGCGGCGGGAATAACGTTCAAATCGCACAACATTTCGGGCGGAGTCATCCTGGGCATCTCCGAGGCGATTCAAGACCTCCTGAAGAGTTTCCGGATCTGCTGTTTCATTTCCGTTGGCCTCTAAAAGGAGCTTCAAAGGCTTTTCCAGATCAAAAAGCCCGTTTTTCATGGCCAGCAGATCATCGTAAAAGGTTTTTACGGATTGCGCCTGCACAAGACACTCACCCGCCAACCCCATCAGACGATTCATATTTTCAGCCATCACGCGAACCAGCCCCGGTTCCGCCTTTTCCTGACATTCCTTAAAACGATCCGACATTCGCCGGGCAAAAGGTGCTGGTGCTGATTTTATCGGAGACAGACCGGATGTTTCAGAGGACTGGGCCGAAAGCATTTTTTCGGCGGAAGATAAAGGCTGAACCGTCTCGCCGGATTCTCCGCAAGAAGATGGAATGGGCGGTTCAGAGACTTTTGGGGCAGTACGAACTTTTCCCGAATTCAGAAAGTCGCGCAGATCTTCCGACATCGCCTGAATTTCATCTGTGCGGCGCTCTAAAGCGCCGGAAATATCTGTGACATTCATCCGGGAAAGAGCCACAAACAGATCGTTGCTCTTTAAAAGACAGTCCACCGCCTCTCCGGTAAGAGAACGCACTCCCTGCATGGCGGCGGATAAGACATCCTCCATGGCATGCGCCAGCGTCACTGCCGGAGAAAGCCCGACAATCCGCGCCGCCCCCTTTATCGAGTGCGCTGCACGCATCAGCGGCTCCATGTCCTTCGGTGAAGCGTTCCGTTCGGCTGCTACGAGGCCCGCCTCCAATGTTCGCGTGTTGTTTTCCAACTCGACGCGGAATAAATCCAGCATCATCGGATCCGAACCCGTTTTCGGGGAATCCCCGTTTTTCGGTTTCAAAACGGACACGGATGGTGTTTTTTGAGTAGAAACCACCGTTACAGCCACATGTTCCCCCAAAGCGGCAGGTGCGGATGGCTTTGGTATGGGGGCCTTCTTCACACCTTCGCCTCCCGAATCCGGTAGTTTACGGAGTTGCCCGACCATATCCTGAATTTCATCACCCCGATCAGACAGAGCACCGGGTAAAGAAGCGACATCCAGCCGGGAAAGAGCCGCAAGCAGATCGTTGCTCTTTAAAAGACAATCAATCGCCTCACCGGTAAGAGGACGCACTCCCTGCATGGCGGCGGATAAAACATCCTCCATGGCATGCGCCAGCGTCACCGCCTGAGAAAGCCCGACAATCCGCGCCGCCCCTTTTATTGAGTGGGCCGCGCGCATCAGGGGTTCAATTTTCTCCGGCGAACCGTTACGTTCAACCGCGACCAGCCCCATATCCAATGTGCGGGTATTGGTTTCCAACTCGACACGGAACAAATCCAGCATCATTGGATCGATTGGAATCGTTTTATCTGCGGCTGTCATGATGAAAGACTCCTGAGCATCGCCGGGAAAAACTGATCCTCGTCCAGAAGACCGACATTGTGTCCCTTCAACGTAAAGATCCCTCTGGTTAACGCCCGCGCAGAACGGGAAAGCGTGGCCGGAGTCTCCCGAATATCTTCAGGAGCAATCCTTTCAACACCGAAAATTTCATTCACGGCAAAAACAAAACGGTTTCCCTCCCGGCTGACCACAACCATCCGCTCAAACGTGTTATTGCCCGTCGGCTTCCCCTCCACTTGTACGGTCAAATCCAGAAGCTCCGAAGCGGAAATACACAAAAGCAAATCTCCGTTGACATTGACCACTCCCCGGAAAACCCGGTTCGTTTTCAGGGGAATCATGTGCACGGGCAGGTTTTCCAATGTCTCCTGAAAAAAGGTCGTTTTGAGGGCAAATCTTTCCTCTTGCAAACGAAACGCCATAATCGATATCGTCCCCAGATTCACTTTCTGTTTCTGCCTGGCCATGAAGACCGCCCGATCCTCCGGATAGCCGGTTGGCAGATCCCTGTCCAAGATTTCCCGGCTGGCCCGAATATAGACCGGACAATAACAGCAGTGAATCAGATGAAGCAGTTCCCGGCACGACCCATCGCCGAAATTACCTTTTGCTCTCCAGCATTTTTTCAGCGACAACCCGGAATCAGGACTCATAGGACTCCTTTCCTCGCCGCTCGGCTCTCTCACGATAAAGTGCTGCTTTCCGAATGTCTCCCCGGCGCTGAAATAAAAGGCTCACATGAATGAGGCTTTCGTAGTGGCGCGGGTCCAGATAAATCGCCTTTAAAAACCAACTTTCCGCCTGCGCCAGATCGTTGGCTGCTTCAAAAATCATTCCCATAAGACAATAGGCATCAGCCGACGGTCCCGATTCTTCCGTATAAGCCCGGCAAATACGGATAGCTTGTTCCAGCTCTCCCTTATCCGCCAGACGGCGAGCTTCCAGAAGTTTCGTTTCATAACATCCTGGCGCCTTTTTTTCCTTCTGGTCTTGTGGATCGGAGAGCAAATCGGTCCGGACCTCTCCGGTAGCTTCGGCTGGAATCTCAACTCTCACCTGATTCTCACGACCGTTTTCTCGCACTTTGAAGACAGGTGCTCTCTCTTCCAGAAAAACCGCCGGATAATGTTTGGACGGATTGGGCTTGGACAGACCAAAGGATCTTTCGCTCCGGATCGGGAGATAGCCATTGCGCTGCCAGAAAACCATTTCCGAATGGCCGGTGAAAAGAAGTCCGCCGGGAATCAAAAGACGATCAAGAGATTGAAAAACCCTTTTGCGAATCTCCTCTGTAAGATAGATAAGAAAATTCCGGCAAAAAATGATGTGATAGGGTCCATGACTTTCCGGAAAACCGGGTAAGATCAGATTTTCTCTCATAAACTTCACTTGGCGCACGACCTGCCCGGTCACTTGCTTTCCTTTTTCCTGATCCAGAAAATACGTTCTGTATTTTTCGCCGATCGGCTCACGAAAAGAATTACGACCATAAACGGCATTGCGGGCAAGATCCAGTGATCTGAAACTGACATCAACAGCATCGACACAAAAAGCGCCGGGCGGCAAACCTGCCTGAAAAAGAGCCATCACGATGGAGTAAGGTTCTTCTCCAGTGGAACAGGGTGCGGAAAGAACAGAAAGAACCTCTCGGGGAGCAAGAGACGCAATGCATTTCCGGGCATACTGGATCAGATAGTCGAATGGACCCTTATCTCGAAAAAACCAGGTTTCTCCCACGACAATCTCGTCAATCAGCTTTTGCCTGTGCTCTTCGGAGATTTGAAAAAGCTTTTCATAATCGTTCAGATGAGATATTTTGTTTCGGTTCATCAGCCTCCGGATCGCCAGAGCAGCGCCATTTTTCACGGTGGATGTCTGCTCCATGCCCAGCGTTTCCTGGAGGTATTCTTCAATGATCCGCGGAAGATTCATTTGGAGATGACCTCGGGCGGAAAAAGGGAAAACAGAAGATCGCGGGTTAGAAGTTTCTCAATTTCAATCATCTGAACGGAACCCCGCTCGTCAAATAAAATATCACCAAGATACGGCGCACCGCTCACGGAAACTACAGGCGCCTGAAGGTCCGATGGCCGGAAGCGAATCATTTCCGTCATCGATTCGGCCATCATGCCCAGAACATGCAAGCGCCCGTCGTCGCCTTCATGAGACAAAAGAACAATACGCGTACTCATCCTTTCTTTCGATAGTTTACCCGTTAACAGAAATGTCAAATCAATGACTGGCGTCAGCAGTCCCCGGTAATTAAACGTTCCCGCCACTTCCTGAGCCGCATGAGGAATTCTGCGCAGCCGGATAAAGGGCGCCACTTCAATTACTTTGGTAATGTTAATACCATAGCGATCTCCTCCGGCCTGAAATTGAAGCATCAACATGCAGTTGCCCTTTTTTAGGAAGCGCTGACCCGGAAACGCGCAACCTCACTTTGAAGTCCCTGAATCGCTTCGTTGAGCTGCTCGGTGGCCTGCTTGAACTCATGAAGGGATTCCTTGGTTTGTTCAGCGGCCATGGATAACTGTCCCATTGCTTCGCTGATTTGTTGAGCTCCCTGGAATTGACCGTGCATCCCTTCCTTCACGGAAGTAAACTGCGGCCCGTGAGCCCGAACCTGATCAATGATCCTGGCCAGTTGGCCGGTTTGCGTAACAACGGTTTCCACACCCCTGCGCACTTCGTCGGCAAATTTGTCCATTTCCATGACCCCGGACGAGACGGAAGTCTGCATTTCCGCCACCACATGGGAAATGTCCTGCGTGGCCATCGCAGTCTGATCGGCCAGACGGCTGATTTCCCTCGCAACAACGGAAAACCCCCGGCCAAACTCACCTGCTTTTTCGGCTTCGATAGCCGCGTTGAGGGAAAGCAGGTTGGTCTGATCGGAAATCTTGTTGATCGCAGTGACTACATTGGATATTTTATTGGCTCTGTCGTTAATTACCGACAGCTTAGAGGAAATGGACGCGGTGGCCTTCATCAATCCGCGCATCACTCCCTCCATGCGGGTCAGATCTGTTCGTCCTGATTCAGCCATGCTGATCGTGTCATTGAGAGATGCGTTCACACCATCCATCGTCCGGTTGAGCTCTTCGGCTGTGGCGGAGATTTCCCGACTGGTAGCCGAAACCTGGGTTGTCGATGCGGCTTGTTCTGAAACCGTGGCTTCCAGTTCCCGGGCCGACGCGGCAATCTCCGTAGCGGAAGTGGTCACCTGAATGCCTGAACGATGAACCTGCCCGATTAAGGAATCCAGATTACCCGTCATGGTGTTGAAAGCTCGCAGCATCTCGCCCGTTTCATCACGGGAGCGTAAAATGCCCTCCGCCTCCGCATTGGCCAAATCCTCTCTGGCGGATTGCAGATCGCCTTCGGCGATCTTCCCGGCCAGATTTGTCGCCAGATCTACGGGGTGAATCAAACGTCGCCCCACCAGCACCGCCAGAAGCGCCACCAGCGCCATGGTCAATCCTCCGTAAAACACGATGCGGAGGAAAAGAGTCTTGATGATTTCTTTAACCCGATCAATAGGCTGAAAATAGTCGTCTTCGTAAGACGTTGCCACAATGACCCAGTCAAACGGCTCAAAGTAGAGAGTCGCGGCGATCTTTTTCCGGGGTTGAGAATCGCCCGGATTCTGCCACATATAGGTGTGATAGAAAATATCCCCTTTGGGACGCCCGATGGCATTGTTGATCAAGGTTTGGGACACCAGATTGCCATGAATGTCCTTGAGATTCCAAATATTTTCATTATCTCGGGCACCGTCCTTGGAAATAATGTAATGACCGCGGTGTTGTCCTTTCCCCCCCAGGATACTGACATAGCCGGTTTTTCCCACTTTGATGCCCAGGATCGCTTTTCTAAGCGAGGAGACCGCCTCAAGCTTCTCGCCGACATAAAACATGCCGATCACACGACCGGACTGGTCTTTCAAAGGTTCGTAGGCCGTCAGATACCAGGCATTCACGACATAGGCCAGCCCTCGATAGGATTGTCCCTGTAAAACAGCGGACACGACCGCATTAACTTTTCCATCCGGATCGTATGCGGGAATGTAGGTTCCTATGGCGCGCCTTCCATCAAGATCCTTGACATTGGTCGCCACACGCAACATATCCCCTGCATCATTCATCCTTTGAAAAATGGTGCTGGTCACACCGACGAGCCGCTCGACATCATCCACAATAGGCGAGGATATCGCCGCGCTTCTGTTTTGTCCCAGCCAGGAGCCCCCGGCCATCATTTTTGGCAGCGTAACTTTTACAGACTGCCTGCTTACTTGATTGATGGCTTCCCATTCCACGGATTCTCGAACCAGTTCAATGCCTCCATGTTTTCGGATACTGTCTCTGGCCACATTCAGGTCAAAGTTAATATTCTGCTGAATTAAATCGTTGGCGGTTTCGCAGGTCCCATAAACATCACGGGCAATCTGGGCAACATTAGCCATGGCCTGCTCGCCCAACTCCTTGGCGGTTAAACTCGATACGGATGATTGAAACCTCCCGACCAGAAAGATCATGACCAAAACAGGCAAAATGGCGGCCACAATGGCCAGCAGAGTGATTTTTCTCTTCAGGTTCAGCTTCATCATGACGATGTTTCCTTTCACTTCATAAATCATTTTGAAGGGCGGAATCCACCCTTTGAGGTTACCAAAACCGCTCTACAGCACAGCGGCGGAAGTATAGGCAATGCCAACCTGTCTGTCAATCAAAAGCTTCACATCAAAAGGCAACACCCATCCGCCGAAAATCGGCAAATACAGGCTATCCATACCCGAAACAGGGGAAACGGGAACCATTATCCTTCTGTCAGTGGATTCATGAAGACGATTACCGATAGCATTACATGAAGTTATGTGTCATAATACAAAAAAGGGGATTCTGGATTCGACCGAAATGCAGAATTGTTCCATTATTACATAATCATTATTCATATAGAGGACTTGCATACCTATGACCCTCAAATTCGACATGAACGACGCCGAAAAAGGAAGCAGCGATTCAGAAAGCCAGACAGGCAAAGGCAAGAAGACGGTCTCATCGTTCTGCACGAACGAGGATTTGGATCAACTGATGATCCAAACCATTCCGGATATGATTGTTCGAATGGACCTTCAGGGAAAAATACGGTTTGCCAACGATTATACGATTGAGGTCAGCGGTTATCTTTGGGATGAAATGGCGGGCCGCAGCATGCTCATGTTTGTGGCCCCGGAAGACCACGATCGTTTTGTACAATATCTATCCCTTCTTACGGATTCCCTGCCCGATCCGTTTGAATATCAGATGCTCACGAAAGATGGAAGAAAAGTTCCCTTTGAAGCTCATGGAAATGTTTTAATAGATGAACATGGAAAGTCATTCGGCCTGGTTGTGGTTTGTCGCAACATCGGTCATCGCAAACCTCTGGAAACCATTTTTTTAAAAAACGAACCCTGTCTGGCCAATATCGACGGAATTCTGTCGAACATCAACGATCGGAAACAAACCGTACTGGAACTCCAGGCATGGATGCACCGCTATGAGCTAATTGTGTCCGCCTCCGGTCAGGTCGCTTACGAGTACATCCTTTCCAGCGGACAAATCAACTGGGGTTGCAGCATAAAAGCCGTGCTGGGATATTCTCCCGAAGAAATTAGCGGCGGCATTGCCCAGTGGACAGAGTTGCTACATCCAAAAGACAGAGAAGCGACGCTCAACGAACTGGACAAGGCTGAAAAAGCCTGCGCTTATTGGGACGCCCATTACAGAATGCGTCATAAAAAGGGAAATTATATCTGGATCAGAGATCGCGGATTCTTTCTACCGGACAAGGACGGCCGGGCTTATTGTCAGCTTGGCATGCTGGAAGATATTAACGACCGCATCCTTGCGGAAACAGAACGAGACAAGCTCATTTCAGAACTTCAGCAGGCCATGTCCGAAGTCAAAACCTTAAGCGGTCTTCTGCCAATTTGTTCTTCATGCAAGAAAATCCGTAATGATGAGGGATACTGGGAAGGAATAGAAAAATTCATCAGTGAGCGATCGGAAGCTGAATTCAGCCATGGAATTTGTCCCAACTGCAGAAATAAAATATTTCCGGAGAGTCAGGCAGAAAAACTAGCAAATCCTGAAAAGCAGATCGCTGTTTTGCTGGTAGACGACGAGGAAGACTTCCGGATTCTTTTCATCCGTCAAGTGAAGCGGATTTTCAAGGATTACGAACTGACATTTTTTGAAGCAAGAAATGGAGAAGAGGCTCTGGATTTGCTGAAAAGCGGTGTCAAACCATCTCTGATCGTTCTGGATTACGTCATGCCCAGGGTAAACGGAACAGAACTGCTTCGTATCATTGATTGCGAACACAGCGACCTTTATTCTGTTCCCCGCATTATGATCAGTGGATATTGTGGAGAGCAAGTAAAACAAGACGTTGCAGAATTACGGTGTTCATTTCTGGAAAAAACGCTTCACGGCAGGGCTTTTTTTCAGCAGATCAGCCGGGAGATGGCCAATAAACTCAATTTGTCCCTGTAGCAAATGCCCGCTTCAAATTGATCCGTGTTTCCGGCGCCAACCAAAATCGGGTTCTTTCAGGAAAATGGAAAAACGTCCCAGACTTACAAACGATGGAATGAAGCGCAAAACCATGTTCGTTTCTTGTCCTGAAAATCATTTTGAGGAAATCCCGCATGTCCTTATCCGATTGTCGAAATAACGCTAAAACAAGCATGATGGCCGCTTTACTGCTTCTGGCCGTCGTCTTGTTCATTCCGGTATCGGCTTTAGCCTGCTCCTGTGTTTGGAAGGGGCCTTTTCTTGTCGCGGCAAAAGACGCCCCTTTGATTGTCATTGGGAAAATCATCCGCCATCATCCGGGGAAATCCCCAGTTATGGATATTCTGGTTCTGGATATCCTCAAAGGCGCCCTTCTGGATTCGGGATTGACCGTTGCCATGGGAGACGGCATGCATTGCCGTCCTTCCATGGATGCTTTTCCTGTAGGCACCCAATGGATTCTGGCAATAAACGGTCAAGGAGCAAAACCTGGAAACGGCTGGGCCATATCGCACTGCGGTGAATATTGGCTTCGCCTGGACAAAGATGAGGTCATCGGCAGCATCGACGGAGAAATGAACCAGGTCAAGAAAATGCCTCTGAAGCAGTTGAAACAAAAATTCCTTTATCCCCGGTTCAGCGAGACGTTTTCCGACCGGGTTAGAAATGGCAAACCTTTTCGCCGTCCGTTCGGTTCGCGCTTTACATTTGTTCTGGAACCCATGCCGAATGGATGGCAAATATCGATTCGGGAATCTGGGCGCAGTGATGACTTGTCCCGTTTAACCCCTCCTTTTCATTTTGCTCCCAATCCCCGAGAAATTGAAGGCTGGCACCTTTTGAAAAATCCCTCCGTCTGCACCACCCGTCCCTACCAGGCTGATGCTGGCCCCTCAAATCCCCGAAAATTCATTTTTTCGCCTGAAGTGGGCAAAAGCATTCCATTTCTTTCTGGAATACAAAGCGATGATGTTGAAAAGGTGGAACAATTTGGCCGTGGAACATTAAAAATCGAAAAATTTGACCTGTCAGACAGGGAAAACGGTTGCCCCAAAATTGAAGAGATGACTTTTTCCGTCCATCTTGAAGGAGGATATTAATGTCCATACATAGCCATTATCAAAAGACCGGCTCCTTGAGCAAATTCTTCGCCGCATGGCCGGTTTTGTTCGTGCTTTGGTTCTTCTTTGCGGCAGTCCCTCCTGCTTTTTCCTTTTTTCAATCGGATGTCCAATGGCATCCGGAAGGCAAAAAGATAGCGCGCCTTACAGAAGTAAACCCCGGCGAACATCCCGAAATCATGAAGAAACTGGTCAACCTTCCCTATGTTCAAAGCAAAACGATTTTTCCCGAAAAAAAGGGCCTGGGTCAAGGAGGTTTTCCTCTGGCCGTAACGGATATTCCGGACTCGGATTTGAAAGCGGGTTTGTTTATCCGTGATCCGGACACTCGCCATGGCTTTATTTTCCATGCAGACATGACGCGCTCAAGCCCCTTTGAACTGACCGGAGAAGCCCCCCAATACATTCAGTCTTTGAGTTTTCCCACTGCAAATATCCTGATGGTTTCCGGAAATCTTCCTGCCGAAAAGGGGATCTTCAGAAAGGGACTCTTTCAGTATGACTGGCAAAGCAAAAAACTGTTCACCATTTTAAGCCGGGACCTGTTCTACAACCCGGCATCTTACTGTTTTGACAAATCCTCAGGATTGACCATTTTCCATGAAGGACGCAAATGGATTTCCATCAACATAGAACGTCCCCGGAACACCGTCATGGTCTATTTCAGCGCTACTCATCCTTTCGGGACAGAACTGTTTCGCATGAGCTATGACACAGGGGCTGTGAAAAAAGTATACCCAGCGGATCAGAAAACGTTTTATTTCCTGACGGAAAGAGATTTCCTGCTCCTCAATACCTCACGGAGATTATGGAAACTATCGCTTCCGTAATCTCCGGAGGGCGCGTCTTCCTACCCTTTACCGCCAACAATCGCGGTCAGAGACAAAACGTGCTGATTCAGATTTTCCACCTGTTGGTTCATTTTCTCCGATGCCGACGAGGAATGTTCGGCATAAACAGCGGATGATTGAGTGACTTTGTCAATATCAATAATCGCCGTATTGATGTTCTCAATTCCTTCAGCCTGTTCCTTGGACGCCGTTGCAATTTCTTCAACAATTTGATTGATTTTTTCCGAAAACGCGATGTTGTGCTTGAATGCTTCCTGGGTGGCATTGGTCAGATCCCGTCCGTTTTGCACGGCTTTGATCGTGTTCTCAATGAGTTCACTGGTGTTTTTTGCCGCCTCCGCCGAACGCATCGCCAGATTGCGAACTTCATCGGCGACAACGGCAAAACCCGCTCCCGCCTCGCCGGCACGCGCGGCCTCCACTGCGGCATTGAGCGCCAAAAGATTGGTTTGAAACGCGATTTCATCGATCGTCTTGATAATCTTGCCCGTTTCCTCCGACGACCTGGAAATCTCGGCAATGGCCCGGGTCATATCATCCATATGGTGATTGACTTTGTCGATAATCCGTTCCGACTCCTTCATCATTCCCTGAGCCTGAAAGGCATTGTCCGCATTTTGCTTCGTCATGGAAAGCAGTTCTTCCAGAGAGGCGGATGTTTCTTCCACGGATGACGCTTGCGAATTTGCGCCATCTGCCACTTTCATAGATGCGGCCGATACATCCGCCGCTGCGCCGGATACCAATCCTGCACTTTCCGAAAGACCGTCAATAACTCCGACAATCGGGGTGACCGTCGAGGTGTAGATAAAATAGCCCAGCGAAAAGACAATCATAAAGCCAATGGCGCCGAATATCATGATCCTGATGGAAATGGCTTTCACCACTTCGTCATAATGTGTGTTCGGAATACCGACAAACAGCATACCGATGATGTCTCCTTTTTCATTTTGAATTGGTTCATATGCCGTCTGATTCCAGACCCCGACGACTTTTGCCTTGCCGATATACCGACTGCCGCCCTTCAGCACGGTTTCAATAATATTTTCAGCCGCTTTTGTACCTGTCGCCCGCTCGCCGGTTTCTTTTTTCACGTTAGTGGAAATTCTGGTGTCTGCCATGAAAATCGTGACATTATCTCCTGTGCTATTGCCGATAATATCCACCATTTCAAAATTATCATTGACCTGTGTATCTCCCTTGAACAGTTTTCCGTCCTGAATTTTCCACTGCCCGGGATATTTGTGATCGATATAGGTTTTGGACATGGCCAGATCGCCTATCAGTTTTTCCTGGGCCGTTGCAATCACCTTGCTTTGCACGGTCAATAGGGTCACAGCACCAATGACAAAAAAAGTAACGGTTGTCACGGCCAATACGAACAACAATTTTGACTTCAACTTCATGGTTTTCATTTCTTTTCTCCAAGGATCAAGGATAATTCGCTCTATGCGTCTTTAAATAACGATCTGCCATTTTTCTTAAAACGTCGCCCAGCTGATGAAGATCACTCTCTGAAGATACAATAAAACGAGGCTGCAATTCGTATGCTTTTTCAAGAACATCTGGTTGACTACCCGCCAGAACGAGCACGATTTCCAATTCAACAAGAACATCTTTCAGAAAAATCAGCTCCATCAGATCCGCACGTTTAGAAACGTGTAAGACAGCAACACTGATATCCAACAAGGGGCGTTGTATTCTGTCGATTAATTGATCGATGGAAGAAAATGTTTCAATCTTCTGATCAGGAATGGCTTTTTGAACGATCAGTAAGAGTTCTACTCCCATTTCGACTTTTTGCGGTAAATAGACGACTACTGCCATATTTTCATCTCTTGCAATAGATTGACTCTTTCAAACCAATCCAGTCCTTAGCAAAACACATGCCATAGGATCATTTTAACATTGTTACAGAATATCGAATATTTAGACGGAATAAGCGGAGGGTTTGGAATCTTTTTTGTCTGGAATATTCAGATTTATCTGGTTTTTCCAGACAAAATAAATCCCAGGATGGAAAAGTGCTTTTTGTTCATCAAGTGATCTTTATTTGATGCTTTTTCATAATCTCATATAAACGGGCACGGCAGACACCGGATATTTTACAGGCCGTTTCAATGTCGCCCTTGCTGGTGGACATCAATTGCTGCAAGTATTGTTTTTCCGCCCTGGCATAAGTATCGTTACGAAAATCCTTCAACCGCGAAAGTTTTTCCGGCATCACATCCCCCGAAGGCGTTTCATCGGATAATTCCTTAAATCCTTTTGATTTTGCCAGTTTGACGCGAATGGCGCTGGGTAGGTGCATTGGAAAAAGTGTCGGCAAGGACGAAGCCGCTGCAATGGCTCTTTCAATGGCATTGACCAGTTCCCGGACATTTCCCGGCCATTCATAGGAAAGCAATGCTTCTTCAAAATCGGGTGAAAATTTTTTCGGTTCCATATGACTGCGTTTGCAAATTCTTGCCGTGTGATACGCGGCAATATCGATAAGATCACTCAAATGATTTCGCAAAGGAGGAACTTCCAGTGAAATGGAACGAATACGAAACAGAAGATCTTGTCGAAAAAGACCCTGTTCCACCAATTGCTCCAGGTTTCGATTTGTAGCCGCAATGAGACGAAAATCACTGGCAAGCTGCCGAACGGCGCCCAAAGGTCGAAATCGGTGATCCTGAAGAACACGCAAGAAACCTTTCTGAATGACAAGAGGAAGTTCACCAATTTCGTCTAAAAATAGCGTGCCGCCGTGAGCCTGCAGGATGAGACCTTCACGACGTTGATCCGCCCCGGTAAAAGCGCCTTTTTCATATCCGAAAAGCGTGCTTTCCGTTAGATTTTGCGTCAGTGCCGCACAATCCACAATCACAAAACTGCCGCCGGAACGAATACTGTTTTCGTGGATCGCCTTGGCAAAGAGTTCCTTGCCTGTTCCCGTTTCTCCGGTGATTAAAACATTGGCATCACAAGATGCGGCTTCGGCAAGCAACTCATAACAAGCTTTCATGGACAAACTGTTACCGATGAGACCTCCCATCTTCAAATTCAGGATGGGTTTCTTCTTCAGTTTTTCTTCACGATACTGTAATGCACGGATCAAGGGAAGGATCATGGTACTGATCGATGAAGGCTTTTGAATGTAATCCCAGGCTCCGCTTTTTATCGCCAGTTCCGCGCCGTTGGCTGTTCCTGCCCCTGTGACAATAATCACTTCAGGCGCCGACGCTGTGTGATGGATCTCGGATAGTTTTTCCAACCCGTTGCCGTCCGGCAAGACCACATCCAGCAAGACCACATCATAAGAGCCTTGGGACACACATTGCATTCCCGACTTCAAGCTGTAAGCATAGTCAACCTGGTGTCCACCATCCGTCAAAGCGCTGGTCAGCAGTTCACAAAACAACTTGTCATCATCCACAATTAAAATTTTTGCCATTTCATCACCATCTGCAATTTTAACGATTCAATAAGCGCCGAACCAAGATTCCCAAATCCCGCATTGAAACGGGCTTGGCAACCAGTTCACGGATGTTTAATTTACGGGCTTTCTCTAAATGGATGGCGTCACTGTATCCCGTACACAATATGATCGGCAGATTTGGACGAATCGTCAAAAATGAACGGGCAAGATCAGCCCCGGTCATCTCGGGCATAGTCATGTCCGTAATCACCAAATCGAAAGCTTCGGGAGTTCTCTGAAATAATGTTAGTGCCTCAATGCTGCTGACGGTAGAAGTAATTTGGTATCCCTTGGACTGAAAAAAAGCCTGTGCCAGAACCACCAGAGATTCTTCATCATCGATAAAAAGAATTCTTTCATTTCCACGCGGATCAAGATCTTCTTCCTCTGTTGTCTCTTGATAGGCTTCCCGATGAATGGACGGCAAATAAATCACAAAAGTTGCACCCTTTCCAAGGGAACTTTGCACGTCCACGGCCCCGCCGCAACTTTTGACAATCCCGTAGACCACAGACAATCCCAGCCCTGTGCCTTCATTTGGTTTTTTGGTGGTAAAAAAAGGATCAAATATTTTGTCTTGGATCGCGGAGTCGATTCCCTGTCCTGTATCCCGGATAGACAATTGAATATAAGATCCGGTTTGCAAATCAGGATGAGGAGGCATCGAGGAATGGGTAATTTGAAGATTGGAAAGATGAATGTCTATAAAACCGCCTTTCTCCTTCATAGCGTATGCGGCATTGGTACACAGGTTCATCATAATCTGATGAATCTGTGTCGGATCAGCCAGCACGGTGGTTTGTTCGTCGGTGATTTCCTGTCTGATCTCGATGGTTGAAGGCAATGTGGCGCGAAGCAATGTCAGGGCTTCCTGGATAATGAAACGGATATCCACGGGATATTTTTCCTGTTCCTTCTGGCGGCTGAAGGATAGAATCTGACTGACCAAATGCTTCGCCCGATCACAGGACTGCAATACGCGATCATGATATTTTCTCCTGATGTTCTCACGGGTTTCTTTATTGGCCATCTCCGTAAAGCCGATCATTGACGCCAAAATATTATTGAAATCATGGGCGATTCCTCCGGCCAGCGAACCGATGGCTTCCATTTTCTGCGCCTGCCGCAACAGATATTCAAGATGCCTGCGCTTGGTAACATCCTGAATCGTCCCTTCGTAATAACGCGTCTTTCCCGAACCGTCACAGACGGAACAGCCAGACACATCCACCCAAACCGAATGACCGTCCTTTCTCAAAAGCTCCACTTCCGCTCCCTGAACGGTTCCGAATTTATGAATCTGAATGGATAAAGTTTTGTAGTCTTGATGGTTTACATAGATTTGCCGGCCAATATCCGTGATCGTCTCGAGAACATCTTCCGGAGAATCATACCCAAGAATACGGGCAAATGCGGGGTTGACACTGATAATCTTCCCCTCCGGTGTTACTTGAAAAATGCCCATCACGGCATTGTCAAAAATGCCCTTGTATTTATCTTCCGCCTTTTTACGGTCGGTAATGTCGCGGATCGATTCAATGGCGCCGGCAATGCTCCCTTTCGAGTCTCTTAAAATGCCTGCTGTGACGGACAGATATACTTCTCCCCCCTTGAGGACAGGCACGTAGGCTTCGCCATGCATAACGGTATCTTTTCTTTCTACGCTGGTATATTTAACTTCCATTTCTTCAGAATGCTGTAAAACAAGATCAATCAAAATCGGTCGTCTTTCACCGTAAAAAGGAAGGGCATATTCATAGTTTCCCTTGCCCAGCATATCTGACGCCCCTACCCCGGTCATCTGTTCAATCGCTTTGTTCCAGGCAATCACTTTTCCCTGCGCATCAATGACCAAAGTAGCATCCGGCAGATAATCAAGAATTTGATCCAACCGTTTGTGCGCCTCCAGAAGGTCTTCCTTGGTTTTCTTCAAGTTCATCAGTTGGCGTTTGGTTTTCTGTTGATCAGTCATAAGAAAAGGATATTGGAGTCGGGTATAACGTTACATGAGCGACATGTCTTCGGCGGCCCTCATCAGATCTTCCCGAAATTTGGGATGAGCAATACTGATCAGGGCCAGCGCCCGTGCTCTCGTCGATTTTCCCTTGAGATTCACGATGCCGTACTCTGTTGCAACATAGTGAACATCCATTCTGGGCGTTGTGACCATGGTTCCTTCCGGAAATTTACTGACAATACGTGATATATCATCATTCTTCGCCGTGGAATACAAAACCAGAATGGCCTTGCCGTCTGGTGAATCGTAGGCGCCGCGGACAAAATCGAGCTGTCCTCCGGTTCCGCTGTATTGGCGTCCCTCCAAAAATTCCGCATTGCACTGACCCAGCAGATCAATCTGCAAAACGGCATTGATAGCGGTCATCCGGTGATTTTGAGCAATGATTCCCGGATTCATGACATAGGAGCTGGGATAATTTTCAAAGCTTCTGTCGCCGTTGAGAACATCCAGCGTCGTCTTAGCGCCGTACGCTAGAGAAAAAATATGTTTCCCCTGATGAATATTTTTATAATATCCTGTTATTATTCCTTTTTTTATCAACTCCACCATACCGGGACACAAAAGTTCCGTATGAATCCCCAAATGCTGATGCCCTTCCAGATAGGGCGTAATGGCATTGGGCAGAGTGCCGATACCCAACTGAATCACCGCTTTGTCCGGCACATATTCGGCGACAATTTTACCGATCACCGAGTCCAGTGGATTGGGTTCGGCAGGTAAAATCTCCTGTAAAGGAACGGTATTTTCAACAATCAGAGACACTTCGGATACGTGAATCAGAGCGTCTCCATACACGAAAGGCATATTCGCATTGACTTCCACCATGAGCGTTTTGGCCGCATTTGCCAGAGCGGAAATATATCCATTGCAGGGACCGAAACTGAAATACCCTTCTTCATTCATGGGAGAAACGGTGGTGATGATTACGTCGATCTCCATCGTTTCCATCACAATTTTCGGGATTTGATGAAGGTAGGCAGGAACATATTGCGTCAGCCCCACACGAACCATCTTTCGGGAAGCTTCACTGACAAACCAACTGTAGGAATCAATGATATCAGCAATATCGGGGCTGCCCATCGTCTGAGCAAAATGCTTCTGAGCGTTAAACGTGTATACTTTGACATGGCTCAAGTCATTGGCCCGAGCCCGGGCGGCAATAGCCTCCATTAATCCGGGAGGTTCGGCAACGGTAAGCCCGTGAATAATAGTGTCCCCGTCTTTTAAGGCTTTCGCAGCCTGTTCAAAAGACACCAGCTTGCTTTGATATTCCCTAAGAAATTCCTTCATTGTTCATATTTCCCATTTGGACGACCTTTTCATTATCTTTCTTGTTCAATCCTTGCAAGAGGAATGTTGGGCCGATGGAATTTGTTTATTATTGAAGACAAATATGATATGGAACTTTCAACACTATAGTGATGTCCAACAGACAGGCCAATATGTCAGCCATAAAAAATCTGATACAAAAAACCAATCCACAAAAAATCGCCACTCAATACCTTTTGTTCCTCATTCCCGCCATTTCCGTACTGTTCATCGTTTTCGGCATCGTCGTCTATTATCTCGGCAAGCCGGAAGCCATCGCCACTAACCGTGAACTGGCTGAAATCGTCGCAAAAAAAACAAACCAGGCGTTGATGCGCTGGATTGAAGAGCAGATTCGCACCGCCCAGATGATTTCTCAGGACCCCCGGGTCATCGAAGCTTGCGCATCGCCCCTGGACCCGCAAAAGCGCGAGGCTGCACAGAAATTCCTTCTGGAAATGCACAAGCTCCACCCTTACTACGAAAATATTCCCTTAGCGATCAAACTTGCTGACGGCCAGACGATCTCTTTCAATGTCCGGGGAGAAAAAAAAGTTATCGGAAACGGTAATTTTTTTATCGATACGGTAGAAGGGAAAACCATCGGCAAATGCGGCCCTCAATTCAGCTACATCAAAAATGTCTTTTCAGGAAAACCTTATTTCATCAGCGAGGTTTACCCCAGTATTTTGCGGGGAAACCCCATTTTCGTCGTGGCTACTCCAATTGAACGTAACGGCGTCATTCTGGGCGCTACCATTGTCGCTCCCCGAATGGATTATTTTACCGAGTTTTTTGTTGAAAAATCCGTCATCGGCACAACTGGCTACCTGCTGATGATTGATCACGACGGCATGATTATTTCCCATCCACAGAAAACATTGATCTTGAATCCCCAAAGCAGGGAGCTGATTAAATCGATTATGGAAAAAATCAGTTCTGGTGAATCGTACTTTTTCTCCGATTTCGCAGGCACACATAAAGTCTATTATGTAGAGAAAATGACCACCGAGCAATTCCACATGGAGGATAGCTGGTATATTATCTTCTGCCGCAACTATGATGAGGTTCTCTCCGGAATCTTCGCCTTCATTTTTAAAACCTTTATCAGCATGCTGGTTATCGCCATAGCGGTCGCTCTGCTGGTTTATATGCTTACCCGAAATCTTGTCGCCAAACCTCTGAACAAACTGACAGAAGCTTCAGAAAGCGTGGCGGACGGAAATCTGCTGGTTCAAATCGACACGTCCGTCAGTCAAAACGAAGTGGGCATGTTAAGCCGCTCCATCCATAACATGACGGAAAGCCTTCGTGAACAGACGATAAAAATTCGGGAAGCGGTTGACACACTTAACACCACGACCACATCCATTGTATCCGCCTCCAGTATGCAGGAAGAAGCCATGAAAGGACTGGAAGGAAATGTGGCCCAGGTAGGCGTTTCTTCAAAACAGATATCCGTTACCGCTCAGGAACTTGCCAAAACCATGGAAGGCGTTAAAAACGTCGCCCTGGAAGCTTTCAAACTGGCCAATGGAGGACAGGTCAGCCTCTCCGGCATGCAAAGCGCCATGGAAACCCTTTCTCAGGGCGCAGATATTATTTCAGAAAAGCTTGCCTTGATTCAAAAAAAATCAGAAAACATTGACAGCGTCATTGAAACCATAACCAAAATTACAGACCGCACCAATCTTCTTTCACTAAACGCTGCGATTGAAGCCGAAAAAGCGGGAGAATATGGAAGAGGATTTTCCGTTGTCGCCCAGGAAATTGGGCGGCTTGCCGATGAAACGGGCATATCGGCGCTGGATATTTCAGATATTATCCATGAAATGAAAGAATCCGTCGCCGATGGCGTGGCGGAAATGGAACGTTTCCGAGAGGGCGTCACCCGCGGTGTTCATTCCGCGGATGACGCCACGCTGCAGTTATCCCAAGTGATCGATAAAGTGGCCTATCTTACACCTGAATTTGACAAGGTCAACGAAGGAATGCACTTTCAATCCCTCGGTTCCGGACAGATCAGCGAAGCCATGGCTGACCTGAATCTCAGCGCCGTACGAATGACCACCTCCCTGTCGCAGTTCAAGGCTGTCACCGACAGCCTGAATGCCGCCGCCAACAGGCTGATTGCAACGGTGTCCCGCTTCCGGGTGTGATCAGACGGCGTTGATTTTAATAATATTTCCCCGTAATATAATCGCTTAACTGATTAATTAAAAAATCTTTATTGGAAATGATGGATTTCAGAACGTCGCCAATGGAAATTACGCCGACAAATTTTGTTTTTTCAAAAACCGGCAAATGCCGAACATGCTTTCCCGTCATCAAAACCATTGCATCTTCAACCGTCGTATCCGGAGTGACGGAAATTAAATCGGAAGACATGATTTCCTTAACCAGCGTTTCTTTTGACGATTTTCCCTGAAGAATGATTTTCCGGGCATAGTCTCTTTCCGAAACAATTCCCACAACCTTTTTATTCTCCATGACCACCAGAGCGCCGATTTCATTTTCACTCATTTTTTCCAGAGCTTCGTAAACCGTTGCCTTTGGCGAAATAAAGTGAATTTTGTGATCCTTTCCCTTGAGAATATCCTTAACCGAACTCATAACTGCCTCCTTAATGTGATGTTTTCTTGTTTCGTTTGAATTTATTATAATGCAAATCCGGACAAAAAGAAACAGAAAAAGAAAATGCCGCCTGGTTTCCTCAGTTTCCAAGACAGTACTTTTCAATTTCGTCAGCCGCTTTTTTGGCAAATGCCACCGCTTCCACCACCGTTTTCGGCCCTGTAACAATATCGCCGGCCGCAAAAACGCCCTTTGAAGAGGTATGTCCATTTTCATCCGCATCTACCAGGCCTCTCTGTGTTTTTAAAACATTGCTTTCCCGGGTCACTGCGCTTTGCGGTCCCTGTCCGATAGCCACGATGATTGAATCGGCCGGTATTTCCGTAACGCAGCTAAAATCTTCCTCATACATCGGTCCATTCTCATTTTTCATCACTTTCACGGCAACGCACTTCACCTGATGTTCCTCCAGTTTGATGGTCTGCTGAAGATGGACAAATCGGACACCTTCCTCAATCGCCTGGGCAACTTCATTTTTATTTCCCGTCATTTCCTCCTCGGGCAAACTGTTGATCACTGTGACAGTGCCTCCCAATCCGATGTTGCGCACGGCAATTCTGGCCGCATCCAGGGCTACATTGCCCGCACCTACCACCACCACGTTTTTGCCAAGTCGGTATGCTTCGGGGCTTTTCAGATAATCAATGGCATAATAAACGTTGCCCAGCGTTTCTCCCAGCAATCCCAGCTTGTTGGGTTTTGGAGTGCCCACGGCAATAAAAACGGCCTTGTATCCGTCAATAAACATATCCTCCAGGGTAATGGCGGAACCGATAAAGGTATTGGGCTTGAATTGCACGCCCAGCTTGAGCAAAATGGGCTCGAATTGATTGATCATCTCTCTGGGAAGGCGGAACTCGGGAATACCGTATCGCAAAACACCGCCTATTTTGTCCCGGGCATCCATCAGCGTAACACGAAAACCCTTCAAAGACATCAGGATACTCATCGTTAATCCTGCCGGTCCCGCCCCCACAACCGCCAGGCGGATATCCTTTCTGGCAATCACGGGAGGCTCATATTCCCGAAGATATTTTCCCGACAGATACTGTTCGATTTTAAAAAAATCTACCGGTTGTGACTTTTTCCCCAGAACACAATGTCCATAGCAGTTTCGCTCGTGAGGACAAACGATGGCGGTAATTGCTGAAAGAGGATTATTAACAAACAGCATTTCGGCCGCTTCCTGTTCTTTATCCTCTTCAAAAAGCCTCATCACCTCCGGAATCGGCGTGGATACGGGACAGTTTTTCCGACACTGGGGAACTTTGCATTTCAGACAACGAGATGATATTTCTTTCAACAAAGTAATTTGCATCCTCCGTAAATTCAGGTGATTTCTTTTAATACAAAGCCCCTGACGTTTCAAGCAGGATTATGATGGAATCCATCGCGGTCATAGACGGCAAATACAATTTGTGATAAAATATGAACAAAAAATCAGTGCTGAATTAAAGATATTGATCCACGTAAGCAAAATTTATCATTAACCGCAAGATAGATCACAAAGTGTGGAATATTAATGAATAAAACATTGCGCGTGTTGATGATTGAAGATTCAGAGAATGATGCCATTCTCATGTCTCGCACTTTGCGCCGAGAAGGTTATGATGTCGTTTACGAAATTGTGGATACTTCATCAGCCATGCGCACTGCATTGGAACATCAGGAGTGGGATATCATCACGGCTGACCACGGCATGCCCAAATTCAGCGCCCCGGAGGCTTTGGCAATAGCCAAAGAATTGCGGCCAAGCTTACCATTTATCATTGTGTCCGGAGAAATCGAAATCAATATGGCTGTTGCCCTGATGAAAGGGGGCGCGCAAGATTATGTACGAAAAACGGAATTATTCCGATTGGTTCCTGCCATTGAACGGGGCCTGAAAGAGGCTGAATCCATTAGAAAACGCAGACAGGCTGAAGAGGGGCTTCAAAAACGTGTCAAGGAATTGAACTGTCTTTATTCCATTGCTTATTTCATCGAAAAGATAGACTCATTGGAAGACCTGTTTCAGAGCGTCGTTAATGATATGCCTCATAGTTGGTATTATCCGGAACATGCTTGTGCAAGAATTACCTTTAAAGATCAAGAATTCAAGACCGCCAATTTTCAAAAAACCGTATGGACACAATCCGCGGAGCTTATTGCGCATGGAAAGCCAGTTGGAACCGTAGACATCTGTTACCTTGATAAAATGCCTGACAGAGATGAAGGCCCCTTTATTCAAGAAGAGCGCAATCTTATCAATGCGATTGCCGGACGTTTGGGAAGAGTCATTGAACGTAAATGGGCTGAAGAAGAAAGATGCCACTATGAGAGGCTTCACGGTGTTGTCGAAATGGCTGGAACCATTTGTCATGAATTGAATCAACCGATGCAGACGATTGCCGGATATATCGAATTGATCTTGAAGAATACAGAGGAAAATGATCCAATCCACGTAAAAGCGGATAAAATCAACAAGCAACTTCACAGGATGGTTACAATTACGGAAAAGCTCATGAGAATTGATAATTGTGAAAGCGAAGATTATGCAGGCTTCAGCCGAATTATCAAATTCAATCAAAATTCCGCCAACAACGCCAAATAGACGAGGATGATCATTATGGAAAAAAAGATTTTAGTCGTAGATGATGATATCTCCATTTTGGATATGTTAAAGGAAGTTTTCACTTCTGCCGGCTATACGGTATTGACCGCTGAAAGCGCGGAAGATGCCTTGAATATTCTTATCAATGAAACGGTCATGGTCATGTTTCTGGACATTAGACTTCCCGTCATGAGCGGTATTGAACTGTGCAAAAAAATCCGTATGGAAGATAAGATCAGCATCATTCATGCCTTTACCGGCTATAGCAGCCTGAACGGTCTTTTGGAATGCCGAGGCGTTGGATTTGACGATTTTTTTATCAAACCAGCCAGGCTGGAAGTGCTTTTAAAAGCAGCTCAAGATTCCTTTGAAAGATTGGAAAGGTGGAAAATTTGTGACTATGGATTAGGTTAACACAGGAATGTTTTATACGATGATGAAGTCTAATATAATGACTGAGCTCAAATGGGGATATGTTTGTTCGTCCGCCGCAAGTCACACTCCCTCATGGTGATGATTTGTTGCCGAGTTTCCTGACATGACGAAATGCATCATTCATACAGAATGTCCCATTTTTTCCGAAGGATCCTTTTTTCTTGACAGAATGCTCTTGCCCTTCTATCGTTTCATATGCAAATTGCGCGATGGCATCCAGCAAAACACAAAGCCGCGTACACGCGGCGGAAAGAATAAAATATATGGGTAATCACAACACCGGCAACCTGTCCGGAAACAGGCGAGGGCTCTTTTTCTATCTGGAAAAACTGCCGCTTTTTTTACTTGTCTTCCTGTTTCTTCCTATTTCTTCCATGGCCGAAAACAATATCAGTTGCAGCCGTTTGCCCATGCTGATGAAAGGTTTTCTGGCCAATCACTATGCGATGAAAAGCATGACGCCGGTCATTCAATCCCAAGCCGTCGATCAGATGCTCAAAAGTCTTGACCCGACAAAAACGCTGCTTTACGAATCCGACCGGGAAAAGCTTCGGCCGATTCTGCAAAGCGTGTTCACCGGCATGCAATCCGGCGACTGCGCCTCACTTCGGCCTGTTTACGAAATGCTGGTAACGCGGGCAAAAGAAAATGAAGCCATCGTCAAAATTCTGCTGGGAAACCATTTTCAAACCGATGATACGGCCGAGCTCTACATTGATGTCAACAAACGCCCGCCTTTGAAGACGGAGGAACAAAAAAAGGAGCTCCTTCGAAAAATTCTGCAATTCCAGATCGACAATGCGCTGTTGGCCGGAACCCCTCTGGACGAAGCCAAAAAGCAGCAAATTCATCGTTATGAGCTGCAGACCATGAGAGTTGTTGAAAACAATCCCGAAAAACTGATCAGGACCGTCGCCAACGCCTTTGCTCTGGCGCTGGATCCTCACACAAGTTATTTGTCGCCGGAAAATCTTGAAGATATTAAAATTCAGATGCAGCTCTCCCTGGAGGGAATTGGAGCGGTTCTCAGCAGTGACAATGGCTTTACCGTAATTGAAGAGCTGATTCCGGGTGGCGGCGCCGAGCGTTCGGGAATGATCAAACCCAAGGACAAAATCATTGCCGTGGCACAAAGAGGGAAAAGACCCGTCAATGTGATTGACATGGATCTTCGGGATGTCATCAAAATGATTCGCGGCAAAAAGGGAACAGAGGTTACCCTGACCATTCTTCGACAGGCGAAAAAAACAGATCGATTCGACATCACCATTGTGCGCGATAAAATCGACATCAAGGACCAGGCAGCCAAAATTACCTATGCAACCAGAAATGTCCAGGGGAAAAAGTATCGCTTTGGTATCATCGAGCTTCCATCTTTTTACGGCGATGAAAAACAAAAAAAATCCTGCTATGAAGATGTGAAAAAACTTCTTGCAGAGGCACGGATAAAACGGGTGGATGGTATTGTCCTGGACCTGTCAAGAAACGGCGGCGGTCTTCTGGATGAAGCAGTCCGCCTGACCGGACTTTTTCTGGGCGATGGGGGCATCGTGGCGGTCAAGGACAATGACGCTCAGGAAACCATTCTCGCCAACGGAACCAGCGGGCTTCAGGAAACCGATGGGGACCGAAAGGAAATTTCTTTTCCGACGGAAAATTCCTCTGCGTTGTACACGGGACCTCTCGTCGTTTTGACCAGCCGTTTGAGCGCTTCCGCCAGTGAAATCGCGGCAGGCGCACTGAAGGACTACGCCCGCGCCGTCATTGTCGGACAGGATCACACCTTCGGCAAAGGCTCCGTGCAGACCCTTCTGCCCCTTCCCTGGAATCTGGGCGGCATGAAGATCACCACGGCTTTGTACTTTCTCCCCGGCGGCAAATCCACCCAAAAGACCGGGGTTGAAGCCGACATTCAATTACCGATTTGGTTCAGCCTGGATGATGTTGGCGAAGCAGAGCTGGATTACCCCCTTCCCTCACAATCCATTGCGCCTTTTCTTTACCGCCCCGAGGGAGCAACACCTTTGTGGCAGCCTGTAGAACGAATGCTGATCAGCAAACTGGCTGAGCGTTCCGGCGCAAGAATCGCCAAAAGTGCCAAATTTTCCGAAATCATTAAAAATAACAAGGAAGCCGCAGCCAGGAAGGGATTGATTCGTCTTGCAGACCTGCGCAAAGAATTGAAAAACGAAGACAAAATCAACCAGACTTCGGCCGAACGTAGAAAGAAGATTAAGGACCAGTATCTTCCTTTCATCGAAGAAAGCGTCAATATTCTGATGGATATGGTCAAGATGAAAAAAGAAAAGATCGGTTTTCAATCACGTCCATCGTAAATACAACCGGATTCCGGACTTTCCTGAACCATCACCCTGCTCAATTGCGGAAGCCTGTCTTCGAGGCGCAGCCAGATCCACCGGCATAAATTTTCCGACGTGGGGTTTTCTAATCCTTCAATATCGTTGAGATTTTTATGATCCAATTGCCGACGAATCGGCTCGAAAGCGGCGGCAATCTCCGCAAAGTCCATCACCCAGCCGGTATGTGGGTCAATGCCGCCTTGGACATGAATCTCTACTCGAAAAGAATGCCCGTGCATTTGGGCACATTTATGGCCCGACGAAACGCAGGGAAGAAAATGAGCGGCATCAAATTGAAATCTTTTGAATATTTCCATAATTTCTCCTTACGGAACTCCCAGGATCTTATGCATTTGCAGGCTAAGTCTCCACTGCGGATTAGATAAAACATAATCCAGAGACGTCCGGATCGCCATTTCCTCTCCCGGACCGCTTCTGGGTTGTAAAAAAAAATGCTCGAAATCGAGCTTCGCGTAATCGTCCGGATGAATCCCCTTCTGCGGATAAACCAACTTCAACTCATTGCCGCTTATCTGTCGTAATGGAACCCCTGCTTTGGGACTGACGCAAATCCAATCCATGCCGACAGGCACGGCAATCGAACCGTTGGTTTCCACCGCCACTTCAAATCCTTCGCCATGAAATTCGTCCAGAAGCTTCTCGTCCAGCTGCAATAGCGGTTCACCTCCTGTGCACACCACAAACGGGCGCCGGCCTGAATTCCCGGCATCTCTCTGCGTCACATCCGTTTGCGGCCAGTAATTTCGCAGTCGCGTCACCAACTCCCTGGCTGTTATGTATATACCGCCACCAGGGCCATTTGTGCCTGTAAAATCGGTATCGCAAAAGGAACAAGGCGCTTTTTCACGATCTTCCTCCCGTCCCGACCAGAGATTGCATCCTGAAAACCGGCAAAACACCGCTGCTCTGCCCGAATGAAATCCTTCTCCCTGAATGGAATAAAATATTTCCTTCACGCGATACATCATTCCCAACCGTCCTTCGACCGGTTCAGGAACCAATTGCCGAGCTTTTCGAAGCATCGACCGGCTCAATCATCGATATCGTCCCGGATCCTGAAAACCAGCTTCCTGAAAACCTTTCCGCCTCAGTAAACAGGAATCACACTGTCCGCAAAATGCGCCGTCCGGCATTGGATCATAGCAACTGTGCGTCAAGGCGTAATCCACACCCAAATCAAGCCCCTTGCGAATAATCTCTGCCTTGGTCATATGCTGAAGCGGTGCATGAATGGTTAGTTTCTGTCTGCCTTCCACGCCTGCTTTCGTCGCCAGATTCGCCATCGTTTCATAGGCCTCTATATACTCTGGGCGGCAATCCGGATAGCCGCTGTAGTCCAGAGCATTCACACCGATGAAAATATCGGACGAACCAATCACTTCCGCCCATGCCAGTGCGTAAGAAAGAAAAATGGTGTTTCGCGCCGGAACGTAAGTGACAGGAATGTCTTTCCCGATTTCCGTTACGCTTGTTTTTTTGGGAACATCCCAATCGGCGGTCAAAGCGGAGCCGCCGAAACACCTCAAATCGATGTCCAAAGTCAAATGTTTTGCCACGCGGCTGAAACCGGCAATGCGACCGGCCGCTTCCAACTCAATCGCATGACGTTGGCCATAACGGAAACTCAGTGCATAAACATGAAATTTTCTGCTTTGCGCAATAGCCAGAACGGTGGCGGAATCAATGCCGCCCGAGAGTAAAACAATCGCTTTTTTCAATTGGACATCGACTCCTTGCTCTAACCGCCACACCGAGGATTTCCGTTTAGGCAAGACCAAAAAGCCCGGAAGTGTTTTGCGCTGCCGTTTGCGCCACGTCCTCCCAGTCCATGCCTTTGATTTCGGCGACTTTCTTTGCGGTATAAACCATGAATGAGGGTTCGTTTCTCTTGCCGCGGTGGGGAACCGGCGCCAGATAGGGACAATCTGTTTCCAGGAGAATAGCCTCCATCGGCGCTTGACGGACAACTTCCTGAAGGGTTTTTGACTTGCCGAATGTTACCACACCGGGAATGGAAATATAAAAACCCATATCCAGGCATTGCCTGGCCATATCCCAATCCCCGGAAAAACAATGAAAGACGCCGCAACGCACACTTGAGGAACGGATCATGGCAAGCGTCTCCGCATGAGCATCACGGTCATGGATGATGACCGGCTTTTTCAGATCTGCGGCCAAATCGAGCTGACTGCCAAACATGGCCTTTTGGGTTTCCCGGGGAGAAAGATTGCGATAATAATCCAGTCCAATCTCACCATAGGCAACCACCTTGGGATCTCCCGCTAAAATCTTCAGTTCATCCAGTGTCCGATCGCAGCCGTTTGCCACGTCATGCGGATGAATTCCCACCGCCGCATAAATATTGGGATATTGCCGCGCAATCGACAGAGCTTTGCGGCTGAAATCAAGGTTTATACCCACTGTGATGATCGCATGAACGCCTGCCTGTCTCGCTCGTTCAATCACTTGCTGACGGTCGGAATTAAATTCCTCCATCTCCAGATGAGCATGGGAATCAATCAGCATTTTCCTGTTTTTCGTGATCGGGCATCTGAATTTCTTCCGCATTATCGGAAACATCCGGTAACTTTTTTAATTGAGCGGCCAGATCTTTTTCCGAAATCTCACCGGCCAGCAATTTGCGATGGATAATCCGCCGGTCGAGCTTCAGCACTTCCGCATTAACTCTTTTGGGCATATTTTCTCCTCCTGAAGCATGGTGTTTCCTGAATAGTTAAAACGGTTGACTCTTATTATATTTTATCAACATTATCAAGTCCGAGAGTATTTTTGAACGAATAAATTCATCTCCTGGTTTTTGATGCTCCTTGTTTTTGATTGACTTATCAAAATTTTTTTTCTATCGAGAAAACATGTATTGATTTACTGTTTCTGAAAAGCCTTTCTTATCCGGGCCGAAAAGGATACTTGATGAACATGCGACTTATTCTCGTCTGTAAAGAAGGACCGGCACGAGATGCGTATCTTCGGGAAACCGCCTCTCTGGGAGTTGAGGTAGATACCGTAGATTCGTTTGGCGATCTTTTCAAAACCATGATGATCAATGCCTATTCGGGAGTCATGGTGGATGTCGTCACCAGCGTTCGTGCATCCCGTGACGAAAAAACCATTGCTCAAGACATTCTGGATGCTTTCCCCATTGTCCAGTTGAGATGGGATTCCGCAACCAATCAAATCAGCGTAATCTCGCAAGGAAACCTGTCAGGAAACGGCATACTCCCGAATTTTATCCATGAGGAGTGCCGGTCTTTCAGCCCCAGAGCCATCCGTTTGGATGTCCGAAAAACTATCCATCTGAATATCGTGATGTGCCGCCAGGAGCAGATCAATGCATCCAACATGGAGCGTAGTGTATCGGTGAACATTTCCAAAGGAGGGTGCTTTTTATACTCCAGCCGGGATTGGTCCCATGCTTCCGAAGTCTGGTTCATTGTGAATGAACTCCATGATAAAACCCCCATCCTCGGAGAAATCAAATGGCGTCAGCCGTGGGGCAAATCCATGGCCATCCCCGGAATAGGCATCAGCCTCAAGCATATCGCCAATCAACAGTTGGTTCAATTACAAGAAGAATTCGGCATCTGATTTTTCTACAAATCTTCCGGACGCCCTCCCCTGAATGCCAAGCGCCAAAAATAGATCAAGTGATTTTCATTTCTTTCCGTCACATCCTATCTTTTCAAACGAGGATCGGATGCGTCGCGGATACCTTCACCCAATAAATTATAGCCAACCACGGTAATCAATATCGCCAGGCCCGGATAAAGAGACAGCCACCAGGCAATATCAATATTATCCTTCCCTGCCGTCAGAATATTGCCCCAACTGGGCGTCGGCGGCTGAACTCCGATTCCCAAAAAGCTGAGAGCGGATTCCGTCAGGATGGCTCCGGCGATTCCAAGAGTGGCGGCAACCAGAATGGATGCCAACGCATTGGGCAAAATGTGCAGAAAAATGATCCTTGCATCACTGGCTCCAATGGCGCGCGCAGCCCGAACAAAATCACGTTCGCGAAGCGAAATGAAATCCGCCCGCACCAGACGGGTTACTCCCATCCATCCGGTCAGACCGATGACAATCATGATATTCCAGATCGAAGGCTCCAGAAAAGCAATGACCGCTAAAATGAGAAAAAACGTGGGAAAGCAAAGCATGATATCCACAAAGCGCATGATCAGCGCATCGATCCAGCCCCCGTAAAAGCCTGCAACAGCGCCCAGAATCATCCCGATGAAAATGGCCAGGCCGGTCGCCACAAAACCCACTTTCAAGGAAATGCGCGCCCCCCAGATCATACGAGACATTACATCCCGGCCTAACTGGTCTGTCCCGAACCAATGCCCGGCCGAAGGAGGCGCAAGCACATTCTGCAAATCAATAGCGCCAGGATCGTAAGGAGAAATCACCGGCGCCAGAATCGAAACGACAAAAAGCAAAACGACAATGCCGCTGCCCGCCAGCGTCAGTTTGTTTTTATAAAACATTTCCCAGAATCCCATTTTGATTGCTCTTTTTCTTATGAAATCCGGATACGCGGATCCGCCACCGCATAGGATACATCGGCGATCAAATTTCCCACCAGCGTTAAAACCGCACCGATCAGCAAAATTCCCATAACCGTCGGATAGTCCCTGGCCATGACCGACATATAAAAAAGCTGCCCCATGCCCGGAATGGCAAAAATGGTTTCAAAAATCACACTGCCGCCGATCAGGCCGGGAATGGAAAGCCCCAGAATGGTAATGGCAGGTAAAAGTGCATTACGCAGGGCATGCTTGTAAATCACTTGTCTTTCACTTAATCCCTTCGCGCGCGCCGTCAAAATGTAATCTTGTCGGATGACTTCCAGCATATTGGCCCTCATGTAACGGGAAAGCCCGGCCAACCCACCAAAAGCGGAAATAAACACAGGGAGAATCAAATGTCTGGCCAGATCGATCATCTGTTCCCATGTGCTCAAATATTCATAATTTAAAGAGCGCAATCCTGATATCGGCAACCATCCCCACTGAACACCGAACAAAATCATCATCAGTAAGGCCAGCCAGAAAGTCGGCACAGCAAAACCGACAAAAACAAACACCGACATCACTTTATCAAACAGCGAATCCTGGTGAACAGCCGACAAGACGCCAATCGGCACGGCAACAACAATAATAATCAGCAATGACAGGAAGTTGATTACAATGGTAATCGGCAGACGCTCCAGAATCTTGTCGGATACCGGCCGGTGGTCCGATGAAAAGGAAATCCCCAGATCTCCGCGCGCCAACTTCTTCAGCCATGACAGGTATTGCACGGAAATCGGTTTATCCAGCTCATACATGCTCAAAAGGCGCGCTTTCATCTCGGCCGACGATTTCGGATTCATCTGCGTTTGCAGATCTGTCGGTTTTCCCGGCGCAAGATGCATCACAAAAAAACAGATGACCGTAATGCCCAACAAAAGCGGAACCATAAAAAGAACTCTTTTGACAAGGTATTTCAGCACATTTTTCTCCGCGGCGTCCGCTTAATCCGCCTGTTCCCAAAGAGACATTTTCTGTAAATTTTCCAGAGACTGCCACAGATGCTCAGGCCGATGCGCCTCCAGGGTAGCCGTCGGTTTCAGTCCCCGTTTTTTAAGCTCTTTAAAAAACTTCTCAAAGGGAAACGTTGCGGAATTGACCGGGAGATGGTCATCATATTTTCCATAATTATCATGGAGATGCAAATGCCCAAGATAGGGGCTCATTTCCTCCATCCAGGTTCTCAAAGGCGCTTTTGAAAAGACATTAAAATGCCCCGTGTCAAAGCAAAAGCAAACCTGAGAAGTGCCGAGCGCCTCAAACAAACATCTTAAAATATGCGGCTCCTTTTCATAAACATTTTCCAGCGCGATAATAAATCCTCCATCTCTTGCCACGGGAATCAATTGATTCCAGAAACGGATGCTATTTTCCAGCCACAGATCATCGCAATCGACATAATAGAGTTCATCAAAAGACGGATGGCAGACAATTTTCAACGGAGAAAAATACTGAGCCAGATCATAGGCCTGTTTAATGCGTTCCAGAGAGGTCCTCTGAATGCTATCATCCAGCGCCGCAGGCCGCAAATCCATAAAAGGAGCATGAAAATTGACTTTACATCCTGCATCTTTTAGAGCCTGCGCCGTTTGCAGACAGGTTTTTTTATCCAGTGACTGAAGTGCGTAATGGCTGAAATAAATTTCCAGATTCAGTTTTTTCTCCAATACCATCGGCAAATACCGGGAAAGGAGAACATAAGGCATGTGCGCGTGAACTCTTGCGATGATGTCCATCATGTGTAAAATCCTTCAAAATGATCGAAACTATGGAAGATAAACGCCGGTGCCGATGAAATATTTTGTTCCCGGAACAGGTTCAACATACCCCAGCTTTTTCTGTTCGCCCTTAAGGCCGGGTTTCAGCCAGTAGAACTCGACGAATCCGCCACCCTTTTTCGCTGCGGCGCTCAATTCGCGAATCACATATTTTCCCTTGATATCTTTGTGATCATAAAGATTTTTTCCCAGCAGATCTTTTTGCGTCGCGTGGGCAATATTCACACACTGGAAGTCGTAGCCGTAAAAATATCCCGATTTGTCCGGATAAAAACGGATCGGATTGACAAAGGAGCGAATTAGAGCAATTTTTTCCTGTTCCGATTTCGCGTTTTTCACAATTTCTCCCAGTCCTGTTGCCGTTGCATGGACAATGGTTTTTGCAATTTCCTTGTAGCATTCCAATGATTTGTCATCCCCGCCCTGCGCAAAAACCGAATTTGCGCCGGAAACAGCCAAAACCATAATCAATAACACAGTAAACAGAGTTTTCATTCCTGTCACGCGCCAACTTTTCATTTTGTTCTGCATAATCATTCCTCCTTTAATGATGAGATATCAAGCAATCGCTATCCTTGAAAGGTGTAAACTATAGAAAGCACATCCCGGCATGTCAAGAAAAACCTTGTTCAAAAAAATTAATTTTATTTATCCCGTGATTGCACAATTTTTCATTGCTCTCTCCTACAAGTCGATAGTGGCGATGATTCCTCAAATTTAGGATTTATGATCAAAATAGAGCCATGAAATGAAAAAAACAGCCAGAACATAGCGATTGGCTGGATTTCTTATTGAACGCTGATATTTCCTTTACCCGCTTTTTGCGGCAATCCAAAAGCGAGCATCAGCGCCGATACAAGCGAGAGACTAGCCCCAAACGCAAATGGAATTACAGAACCGAAAATATTCCAGAGAATTCCGGCTGTGATGCTTGCCGGAAGGAGAGCAATTCCCACAATCGTTGAATGAAGACCGAGCATGGTTCCTTTCAATTCTTTTGGCGCGATTTCTGAAACAAAGGCACGTTCGACACCTGCCGTCATGGCGGTGAATATTCCGTATAACGCGAATGCGGCAACTATCATTGTCTTATTCGGAGCCCAGGCAAATCCTGCATATGCAAGCGAAAAAGTGAGGTAACCGACAACCAGTAGACGTTTCCGCCCGATGCGGTCTGATCTTTTGCCGAACGGCACGGCAAACACGGATGACACTACGTTATATACGAAATATAGAAGCACTATAGATGCTGGATCAAAGCCCGCATTCCCGGCCTTGAGCAACAGGAAGGCATTCGATGAGTTCCCGAGTGTAAACACGAAGACAACTGCAAGATAAAGTTTTAAACGTTTATCAAGATTCTTTATCCCCTGAGAAACATGAAGGGGTTCCCTGACATTACACGGATCCCCTGTTTCTTTGATAAAAATAAACAGGGCAAGCGAAGCGATTGCCGGAATGCACGAAAGCATGAATAGTTGTTTGTAGCCATACTCCCCCTTCCATGTCATCATAATGAAAAAAGCTATCAAAATTCCGGCAGCAGAACCGGCCATATCCAGCGCTTTATGAATTCCGAACGAATGTCCAAGTTTATCCGAGTCACAGCTTTCGCTCACGAGTAAGTCACGAGGCGTTGT
>Ga0209096_1000273_pt1 | contig 74332 bp, 66 predicted proteins | sample AD_UKC034_MetaG_FD_184407 | JGI IMG/M metagenome (GOLD analysis project Ga0209096, IMG submission 184407) | Active sludge microbial communities of municipal wastewater-treating anaerobic digesters from USA - AD_UKC034_MetaG (SPAdes) (version 2) | ecosystem: Engineered > Bioreactor > Anaerobic >...
GCAATGCATACAGCGATAGCGCTGTGAACCTGCCTCCGTTTTGCCAGATTTATTCTGGCGCGTCGTGGCTTCGCATTTTGGGCATTTCAGCATCGCTCGATTTTAGCCCACTCTTTTTGCCACTCTCTGAAACGGGAAGAGTTGATGAATGTCTGTAAGAATCTCTTTGCGCAGAGAGCAACACTGAAGCCATCGAGAGAAAAACTCAATATCTCTGTGAACTCTGTAGCTCTGTGCGCCCCAAATCGTTACTCTCTTGAGCCGTGGGATATCGCGCTGTGTTCGCATTCTTTGCAAAATTGAACACTTTACAGTGTAACTTTTAGGGACGTCAACCCGCGTACACTGGATTATAATGAAAAAAAGGAGTTTGACCATGAAATCATTTTTTTCTCCTTCCAAACGAAACCGAGGACAGGGGTTGGTTGAATATGCTGTCATCATTGCCCTTGTCGCGATAGTAGTGATTGTTGGAGTTAGCGCGTTGGGTCCTAGGATCGGCAATACCTTTTCGTCTATTAATAACTCGCTCGGTGATGGCGGGATTCTGAGTGGAGGCGGCGATGATGGCGGGGGAGACAATCAAGCAACCTGCAATGCCGCCGCCGCCGCGCATGGCAATTGGCATGCAACCTGGGATGGAAACCCTAGCGCCAACATGGCTGACCACGATGCCCTGCAAGCCGCCGTGGATGCCGCCTGCTAGTAAGCTGCGCTGCAACATCTACATTTCTTGAAATTCGTTTGAATGTAGCATAATTGCCGCATTGGCTTGCGGCGATTACGCTTTTGTTTTCATCTGCCATCTTGGTATAATCCCAACCCTATGAAATACCACATCTGGACCGAAGGATGCCAAATGAACGTCGCCGACTCACAGCGCGTCGGCTCGTCGTTGGAGCACCTCGGCTACCAATTTACAGAGACCATAGAAGAAGCGGACGTGATCGTCCTCAACACATGCGTAGTGCGGCAATCGGCGGAGGACAAAGCGATCGGACGCCTCACCAGCCTGCTCCCGTTGAAGCGGCAGAATCCCAACCTCGTCATCAATCTCATGGGTTGCATGGTCGGCGTGCGCGGCGCGGACAAACTGCGCGAGAAACTTCCCTACGTGGATGTATTCTCGCCTCCCTCCGACCCAGGTCCGCTTGTTTCATTTTTGAGTCAAGGCGAGATTCGTTCGCTGGAAGATTCCGAGACCACACGCCGCTTCTTGATGATGGACGACGAATTAATCCTCCCGCAACACGAACGCGGGCAACTCGTCACTGCGCATGTGCCTATCGTGTATGGTTGTTCACATGCCTGCACGTTTTGCATCATCCCGTTCCGTCGCGGCATCGAGCGCAGTCGTCCTGTTGGCGATATCGTCTCGGAGATCCGTTCGCTCGCCGCGCAAGGCGTCAAAGAGATCACCCTGCTCGGTCAGATCGTTGACCGCTACGGCAAAGACGTTCCCGACGGACCAAACCTCGCGCAACTTCTTCGCATCGTTCACGATGTCGAAGGCGTCGAGCGGATTCGTTTCCTCACGTCGCATCCCAGCTACTTCACCGAAGAATTGATGGACGCCATCGCTGAACTCCCCAAAGTGATGCCGCATATTGAAGTTCCGATCCAAGCAGGCGACGACGAAGTGTTGGCGAACATGAAGCGCGGATACGCCCAGCAAGAGTACCGCGACCTCGTCGAAAAGATTCGCAGCAAGATTCCAGATTGTTCCATCGCAACGGACATCATCGTGGGATTCCCCGGCGAGACCGAGGAACAATTCATGGAGACCCACCGCGTCTTATCGGACCTGCGGCTTGATGTGGCTCATCTGGCGCGTTACTCGCCCCGCGAAGGGACCGTCGCCACGCGCCGCATGGTGGACGATGTTCCCGAAGAAGAAAAGATGCGCCGCCTGCATCTGCTCGACGACTTGCAAGAACAGATCGTGGCAGAGATCAACAAGAAGTATCTCGGTCGAACGGTGGATGTGTTGTTCGAGGAGAAGGTAAAGAATCGCTGGCGGGGACGAACTCCCACCAACAAACTCGTCTTCGTCGAATCGGACGAGAATTTGAAAGGCAAAATTCTCCCCGTCATCATCACGTGGACGGGACCGTGGTCTATGCAGGCGAATCTTGTTGGGGTGCATTCGCAGAAACTTGAATTGATAACAGTGTAGGGCGAGATACTATCTCGCTCTACTTTTTTGAGGGAAAATGAATCACATCCGCCCGATCGCTCTTTGCGTGTTCAAAAATAATAATCGCATCCTCGTCTTTGAAGGGTACGACTCGATCAAGAACGAAACGTATTATCGTCCGCTTGGCGGAGGGATCGAGTTCGGCGAAAGCGGGGAGGTGGCTGTCCGACGTGAGATCATGGAGGAGTTGCACAGCGAGATCGAAGGGTTGGTGCATCTCGGCTATCTCGAAAATATTTTTGTCCATAATGGCAAAACAGGTCACGAGATCGTGATGGTCTACGATGGGGCGTTGACAAAGGCTGAGTTGTACGAGCAGGCTGAAATGGAAGTGATCGAAGCGAACGGGGAGCGAATCCGCGTGGTGTGGAAGAGTCTGCATGAGTTCGAAGAGGGGAAGTCCATTTTGTATCCCGATGGGTTGTTGGGGATGTTGAAAGAGTCATAACGGGGAATGTGTCTTTTGGCATAGGGCGGATCGTGCCTTCGAGACTGGGGCGGCGAGGCGGGTGAGCGTATCATCATGGCAACGAAAAGCCCCGCTCGTCTCTTGAAAGAGAAATCGAAACGAGCGGAACACAGGAGTTGCCATGAAACAACAATCAATGATCGATGTAAAAAATGTGACCGCCGCCTACGGCGCGTTGACCGCCCTCAACGGCGTGAGTTTGAACGTGCAAAAAGGCGAGATCTTCGGCTTGCTCGGACCGAATGGCGCGGGCAAGACCACGTTGCTCGCCTCTGTCGAAGGCTTGCACAAACCCAAACAAGGTGATGTGCATGTTGGCGGAATCAGTGTGCAGGCAGACCCTGTCGCGACGAAACGTCAATTGGGAATCCAATTGCAGAAGACGGCTCTGCTCGACGACCTGACCGTTGCCGAATTGGTGGAAGTGTACGCCGCGTTGTACGAGGTGTATCTCACGTCCAAAGAAATTGACTCGCTTCTCGCGCGATTCGATCTCGTTGAAAAACGAAATACATTGGCTCGCCGCCTCTCTGGCGGACAGCAACAACGCCTCGCGCTGGCGGTTGCGATCGCTAACGATCCGCAGATCGTTTTGCTCGATGAGCCGACCTCCGCGCTTGATCCTCATGCGCGCCGCGCAGTGTGGGATATCGTCCGCCAGTTGCACGATGAAGGGCGCACGATCGTGTTGACCACGCACGCGATGGAAGAAGCCGAAGCGTTATGCGGACGAATTGCCATCATTGACCGCGGTCAGATCGTGGCGTGTGATACGCCCAGCGCGTTGATCGCCAACCTCAAATTGAACTCGATGTTGAAAGCGACGGTGGAACTGCCGCTTGATCAAGTCCGCGCGTTACCTGAGGTGAGCGCGGCGCGGTACACGGGTCAATACTTGGAAGTGGAGTCTGCCCGCCCCGAAGTGACGTTGACTGCGCTCCACGAACTTGCCGCGCGCTCGGGTCGCTCTGTCCGTGATGTGGCGTTGCGCCAACCTAATCTCGAGGATGTCTTCCTCAAGTTGACAGGACGCGCGCTCGTCGAATCGAATTGATCTCTTGTTGAAAGGAAAATATCTAATGAAACGTTTTCTGATCCTCACCAAAGCCATGACCCTCATGCACCTGCGTAACGGTTATGTGTTGTTCTGGAACTTCGCCTTCCCTGTTTTGCTCATGGTCATTTACGGCGCGATTATGAGCCAGTTTATGGACTATATGACGCCAGGCGTGATCGTCTTGAACGCTTTGAGTTTCGGTCTGGTCAGCAGTTCGACCATGATGTTGGAGATGCGCGAAAAAGGCGTATTGCGACGGTTGCAAGCCACGCCGTTGCCCGCCGTGCAGTTGATCGGTTCGTACCTGCTGGTGAACATCGTAATCGGCGTATTGCAAAGCGCTCTTATCATTGTGGCGGGCGTCCTGCTCTATAAAGTTAATGTAACCGCTATGGGCTTGCTGATCGCTTACCCTATGATCCTTTTTGGATTGCTGGCGTTCATGGCGCTGGGCGGAATTATCAGCGGCGTGTCGGCAAAATCAGGCTCCGCGACCGCGATTGGTATGACCATTTACTTTCTGCTGATGTTCATCAGCGACATGATCTTCCCGCTGGATATGTTGCCTAACTGGCTGCAAAATGTCGTGCCGTACCTGCCCGCGTATCCCGTCGCTCAATTGGTGCGCTCTGCCATGTTGGAAGCTACACTCGACCCCAAATGGATGACCCATATTCTTCTGTTACTCGCCTATGGAATCGGCGCAACATTCATCGCCGCAAAGTTATTCCGTTGGGAACCGAAAACATAAAGGTCCAATGCTTTGCCACAGAGAACACAGAGCGCTCAGAGAATTTTCTCAATGTGCTCTGTGAACTCTGTGGCTGAGGTTCTTTCCACTTTTCTTCTTCCAGAGTACACTTTCCGTATGACCGAACCACGCCCGTCTCACCTCGCCGATAGTGACCTCCCGATATCTGCCGCGCATCTTAACCTCTACGGCAGGTTTTGGGATGTGTTGTCGGTTTTGATATTTTCATTTGCGTCTATAGCAGTTCTCGCCGCCCATGCAAACGAATTAACCTGGCGCGAGTGGGCGGTTGCCGGATTGTCAGTTGCCCAAGGGGCGCTGTATCTTATTTGCATCAGAGGCAGCGGCTGGCCCATTTCAAATAAAAATCTCACCATCTATTTTGTCGGTGGAGTTTGTATGTGGGTGTTAGCCTGTTGGCTAAATCCGTTTGCATGGTGGCTGGGCTTCACGTACTTTGGTCAGATGTTCGGTTTACTGCCGCTTCGAGGAGTCGTTTTTGGAACGACTGTTGTCACATTCTTTATTCTATTGATCATTTCCGATTGGAACATCACTCAAATTCCCTTTGGCGCCGCCTTTGGTTTTTCGTTCATGTGGATCGGCGGCATGGCGGTCTTTCTATTTATTTATGGCATTATCCGCACCAGCAGTCAGCGGGCGGATCTGATCACGAAGCTCGAGTCAGCTCAAAAAGAATTAGAAGCGGCGCGTCAACGCGATGCCGAACTGGCAACTTTGCGCGAACGCGAACGTCTCGCGCGCGACCTGCATGATAGCCTCGGTCATTCGTTGGTGACATTATCCGTTCAACTCGAAGCGATCCAACGTTTGTATAAGGTGGACCCCGATAAAGCCTCCGCGCAAGTAGATGAACTCAAGAATCTCACGCGCGCCAGCATGGACGATCTGCGGCGTTCGCTCGCGGGTCTGCGCGCGCCGGGGTTGGGCGAGCGTCAACTGCGCGAGGCTTTGCAATCGCTGAGCGTGGATGTTGCTCAACGCGCGCACCTTGCCATCGCGTGCCAAATTGACGATGCCGCGGATCAACTTTCGCCTGCTCAAGCTGAAGTGATCTGGCGCGTCGCGCAGGAAACGCTGACAAATATCGAACGTCACGCCGCCGCGCGCAATGTGGATTTGCGTCTCGAGATCGAATCGCAATTCGCAACGCTCACGATCAAAGACGATGGGTGTGGGTTTCCTCCCGATGCCGAAAACATACCTGGACATTATGGATTACGCGGGATGCGCGAACGCGTGGAGGGACTCGGCGGCGCGTTGACTCTCACTAGCAACGGCAACGGCTCTCGCGTCGACGTCAAACTGCCTCTGCTCTAATAAACTTTTTTCCACGCTGATACACTGGGTGTGCCCTTTTCACCATCATCTTCTCGTACCCTGCTCATGGACACGAACCGTCGCCTTCGACCAATAAACCTTTGTGCTCTTCGCGCCCTTTGTGTTTAATTTTTTCATGCCTAACACCATCAACCTCCTCCTCGTCGAAGACCAGACTCTGATGCGCCAGGGGTTGAAAACGATTCTCGATCTGGAACCAGGCTTCCACGTCGTGGGTGAAGCGGGAGATGGCGAACGCGGCGTTCAACTCGCGCTCGAACTGCGTCCGCACGTCGTTCTCATGGACGTGCAAATGCCCATCCTCAACGGCGTCGAAGCAACGGCGAAACTGTGCCGTGAGTGGGCGCAGGCGAAGGTCATCATCCTCACCACGTTCGACCGCGACGATTACGTCTATCAAGGCGTGCGCGCGGGCGCGATGGGATATTTGCTCAAGGATACGCCTGCGAATAAATTGATCGAAACGATTCGGCGCGTGCATGAAGGCGAAGTATTCATCCAGCCTGAGATCGCCTCGCGCGCCCTGCGTGAAATGATGCGCCCCACCACATCCACAATTGAATCGCTTTCCGAGCGCGAACGCGAAGTGTTGGTATTGTTGGCGCAAGGCGCATCCAATAGAGAGATGGCAGAGAAATTGTTCATCACCGAAGGCACGGTGAAGAATCACGTTTCCAACATTCTCGCCAAACTACAAGCGGAGAATCGCACTCAGGCGGCGGATATTGCTCGAAAACAGGGGTTGGTGTAAAAGAAATCACGTACCTTGAAACAATGGGTGGGGGGTTAAGTTAATCGAATCAGGCAAAGGAGGAACGCCATGACTTCCACAGAGATTAAAACGAATATGTTCAAATTTCCTATCTTGGGAACCATTCTCATCAGGCTGGGCTGGCTGGCAGTTGTCATCCCATCCATTGTGTATAGCGTCAATGGGTCGTTTCAACAGCTATCTGCTGATCAAGCTGAGATAGAGAAGTGGGTATACATCTACCTCAATTTTGGCTCGTTCGTGGTTGGCGCGCTTGCGGCAGTAATCATCTTTTGGCGCAAACCGACGGATCGGCTTGCCGTGATTGTGTCGCTCATGCTCGTCACGTGGACGAGTACCAGCACAGGGTTCGATCTTTGGTTTTCCATGAACCTGAGCGGCGACGAGACAATCAACTGGTTTATCGCCTATTTCCTCGGCACCGGATATACATTATTGTTGTCGACTCTGTTGCTGTACGTATTATTGACCTTCCCCAACGGAAAATGGACGCCCGGTTGGGCGCGCTGGTTTTTCACGTTAAGTCTTCTTGGAATGTTGATTCTGCCCGTTTACCTGTGCGTCATGATTTTCCTCGCCTCGGGATTATCCGATGAGATTCGATCGTTCCTTCTCGATACCCTTCCCGAACTGTTCCGTCTTGGGGTGTTGGGGCTGGGAGTGTTGGCGCAAATATACCGTTTATTGGTGACGAAGGACTCGCTTCAACGCCAGCAATTGAAGTGGATTGCCCTCTCGTTGGTTGGCATGACATTGTTCTACATCTTGTATTGGTTAAAGTATCAGATTTTCGGGTACGCCGCCGGCTCCTTGGTTGACCTGACCCTGTTCTTCCTGACGCTTTTCTTCACCTACGGTTTTATCGTCACCTTTGCGATCTCCGCGCTTCGTTATCACATCTGGGATATCGATATTGTCATCAATCGCACATTGGTCTATAGCGCCCATACCGCCATTATGGGATCGTTGGGTATCACAGGCGCGATCTTGTTCGAGTTGTATGCCAAGCAGTATCTGAGCGCCACGTCGCCCTTCTTTGGGTTGCTGGCGATCTTCCCTGTGGCGCTTCTGTTCGTTCCACTGCGAGACGGCTTGCAGAATTTTGTAGACCGTCGCTTCAAGCCCGAAGAAATTGATTTCAGCGGCACGATCGTGGAGTTCGCCCCCGAGGCGCAGTTGATGTTGTCCTCGGGCGACATCTTGAAGATTCTCGCGCGTCAGGCGAAAGAGCAGTTGGATCTGACCGAGATCGAAATTTTTCTCAAACACGAAAGTGGGGCGTTGTTCCTAACCGAGCCTCTGCCCCAGGAGGGAGAATTGCCCTCGATAACTCTTGTAGATAAAGACCGCCTCTTGCTGGAAAAGGGAGAAGTGGTCATCCCTGCGGACGCTTCTCGTCACTCGTTATATCTGCCACTCACCCTGAAGCGCGCCTCCAAGCCCGAGTTCCTCGGCGTGATGGCTTTCGGCAAGCGTGAAAACGGAATTGGCTATTCATCATCCATGATCCGAAGCCTGCAAAAATTCGGCGCGGAGGCTGGCAAGGTGCTGTATGTCGCCAAACTGCGCGAAAGCACAGGTCGCAACATCATGGAACGCCTTGCCTCCATCGAGAGAGGCTTGGCGAATTTGAAGACGAATCGGATGTAGGCTTCAATCCGTTACGGTGGAAATGATAGAATGTGTAATCAGACTTTTGGCTGACATACAGGAGAGAACATGAAATGTTTTATACATGAAAACGAAGACGCGGTAGGTGTATGCAAGCATTGCTCAAAGGCGGTGTGTAAAAAATGCGCTGTGCCAAACGATTTGAATTTCTTGGTTTGTTCCGAAGCGTGTAAACAAGAAGCAATTCTTTATCAGGTAATGATGGAAAAATCAAAGATGGCTTATGGACTTAAGCCAGGTAGATTGCCAGCCACGATCATTGTGTACTTATTAATTGGGGTTGTATTTGTTCTGTTTGGGTGCATAACGATCAGTTTTAGCGCCGAGTGGGTTTATGGCTTGCTCCCTTTAATATTTGGTGTAGTTTTCATATTGGGCGGCGCCATTTCTATTTACAACCAAAGAAAATCAGGACTTCGCGTCTAGATTGAAAGAGACTCGCCCCAACAGCGAGTCTCTTTTACGAAGTACGCAATACGCAGTATTTTCTACTTCACCAAATTTCTCAACACCGTGTGCAAGATGCCGCCATTACGATAGTAATTGACTTCCACATCGGTATTCAACAGAGCAGTGGCTTGGAATTCAACGACCGAATTGTCTGCGCGTTTTGCCTTTACCGTAAGCACCTGCTTCGGCTGGACCGTGCTCACGCCTCCAATGTCATAAGCCTCATCGCCCTTCAAGCCAAGCGACTCGGCGTTTTGCCCATCCATAAACTTCAATGGCAGGATACCCATGCCGACTAGATTCGAGCGGTGGATGCGTTCGAACGATTCGGCGATCACCGCGCGGACGCCTTGCAGCATTGGACCTTTCGCCGCCCAGTCGCGGCTGGAGCCGGAGCCGTATTCTTTCCCGGCGATGACGATCGCCGGCACGCCCGCCTGCATATATTTCATCGCGGCATCAAAGATGGACATCACTTGACCATCGTCCATCGTCCGTTGTCCATCGTCAAAAAACTTCGTCCAGTTGCCTTCCTTCGGCGCGACCAAAAGATTTTTCAATCGAATGTTCGCAAACGTGCCGCGTGCCATCACGAGGTCGTTGCCGCGACGCGAGCCGTATGAGTTGAAGTATTGCGGAGCCACATCCCGTTCCTGTAAATATTTTCCAGCAGGCGAATCGGTGGCGATGTTGCCGGCGGGGGAGATGTGGTCGGTGGTGATCGAGTCGCCGAACAGACCCAACACACGCGCAGACCTGATATCGTTCACCGAACTCACATCGAGAGTCAATTCCTGAAAGTATGGCGGATGATGAATGTACGTCGAGTTCTCGTCCCATTCATACAAGTCGCCTCCGGTCACTTTGATATCCTTCCACATATCCGAGCCGCTGAACACATCGGCATATTTTTCTTTGAACATTTCAACGCGCACGCTCGACGATGCAACCTCATTGATCTCTTTCTGCGTGGGCCACAAGTCTTTCAAGTAAACAGGCGCGCCATCCGAACCATTTCCGAGCGGTTCTTTGTCGAGATCAATATCCACTGTGCCTGCCAGCGCGTATGCGACGACAAGCGGCGGACTCGCCAGGAAGTTTGCTTTCACCAACGGGTGGACTCTGCCCTCGAAGTTTCGATTCCCTGAAAGCACCGCCGCCGCCACAAGATCGGACCCTGTAACCGCCTTCGCCACCTCAGCCGGTAACGGACCTGAATTACCGATGCAGGTGGTGCATCCGTAGGCGATGACGTTGAATCCGAGTTTGGCAAGCGGATCGAGCAGGTTGGCTTGTTTCAAATATTCCGTCACCACGCGCGAACCGGGCGCGAGCGAGGTCTTCACATACGGCTTGACGACGAGTCCTTTTTCGACGGCTTTCTTTGCGACGAGTCCCGCCGCGACCAGCACAGATGGGTTGCTCGTGTTCGTGCAAGATGTGATCGCCGCGATGACGACCGCGCCGTGTTTCATCTTCATCGAACCGCCGTTGGTTCCATAGGTCGCTTCGGCGGTTATCGCTTCGGGCTTGAGTTCAAATCCGCGTTCTTTGACGGGCGCGCTTAATGCTTTGTTGAACGTCTCTTTGAGTTCCGACATCGGCACGCGATCTTGCGGACGCTTGGGTCCGGCTAACGAGGGCACAACAGACCCAAGGTCCAGTTCGAGCGTGTCGGTGAATTCAGGCTCGGGCGTGGACGAGTCGTGGAAGAGTCCCTGCGCGCGCATGTATGCCTCGGTCAGCGCGATGGTTTCTTCGGGGCGACCGGTCAAACGCATGTAGCGAAGCGTCTCTGCATCCACAGGGAAGTAGCCGATGGTGGCGCCGTATTCGGGAGCCATGTTGCCAATGGTGGCGCGGTCGGGCAATGACATGGTCGCAAGCCCGGGACCGAAGAACTCGACGAATTTATCCACCACGCCTTTTTTGCGAAGCATCTGCGTGACGGTGAGGACGAGATCGGTGGCAGTGACTCCGTCGCGAAGTTTGCCGTGCAGTTTGAAGCCGATCACATCGGGGAGCAACATATCCATCGGTTGACCAAGCATCACAGCCTCGGCTTCGATTCCGCCAACACCCCAGCCGACCACGCCGAGTCCGTTGATCATTGTGGTGTGCGAATCGGTTCCAACGAGTGTATCTGGGAATGCAACAGTTTCTTTGCCGTCTTTTTTGGTCATCACCACATCGGCAAGATATTCCAAATTGACTTGATGCACAATGCCCGTCATCGGCGGCACAACGCGGAAGTTTTGGAAGGCGTGTTGTCCCCACTTGAGAAATTCATAACGTTCTTTGTTTCGCAAGAATTCCATTTCGGTGTTACGTTGAAGCGCGTCTTGCGTGGCGAAAAAGTCCACTTGAATGGAATGGTCAATGACAAGATCAACCGGCACCAGCGGATTGATTCTTTTCGGGTCGCCGCCAAGCCTTGCCACCGCCGAGCGCATCGCCGCGAGATCAACAATGGCAGGCACGCCGGTAAAATCCTGCATGATCACGCGGGCGGGGAGGAAGGGGATACCGGGGCGCGACCCCCCTCCCGTCCCCCCCAAGGGGGGGAAGCCAGCCTGTCCCCCCTTTAGGGGGGATGAAAGGGGGGTGGGCGTCCACGCCGCAATATTCTTTACATCATTCTGTGTGATCTCTTTATCGTTGCATTGACGCAGAGCCGCCTCCAGCATAATGCGGATCGAAAACGGAAGCCGCTTAAGTTGGGTTAGACCCGCTTTTTCCAATGCGTCGAGGCGATAGAAGGTGTATTCCTTTTTTCCCACTTTCAAAATGTCACGTGTTTTAAAGAAATCATTCATAGGTTCTCCTTTGGTGGTGTGAATTTTCGGAATGCCGACTTAAGTCGGCACTACAAACACCAACCAAACTTGCGAAGAACACAAAGGAGCGCCTTTGCCATCCTTGCTGTCTATCAGATTATAACTTCAAATCTTTTTCCAGTTGCTTCACAAGTTTTTCTTTTTCCGTCTCTTCGATAAACGACGCCTTTGCCGCGGCGACGATGCGTTGCTTCAAAATGGTTTGCGGCATCTTCAGATCTTCGCAGGCAGTGTAATACTCATGGCTTAGCGTGATGCGCGAAATGCTTGGGTCGTCGGTGTTGATGGTGACGTTCAAGCCCGCATCCAGCATCTGGGTCAGTGGATGAGTCTCCAGCGATTCAAAAATACCTGATTGATAGTTGCTGGTGATGCACACTTCGAACGCGGTTTGGCGTTCACGCGCCAACTTCACAATGGACTCGTCTTCCATCACGCGCACGCCGTGACCGATCCGCTCTGCGCCGATCTCCTCGATCGCTTCGCTCACATTGTAGGCGGGTCCCCACTCGCCCGCGTGGATGGTCACGTGCAGACCAGCCTGCTTTGCTTCTTTGAAGATTCCGTAAAACGGCTGCGACGGAAAGTCCGCTTCGTTGCCGGCCAGATCGAGCGCGACCAATCCGTCTTTGACATGATCCGCCGCGAGCCATGCCACCTGTTCAGCGAGTTCGGCGCTTTCGTGGCGGTTCACCGAGGCGATCAACCGCACGATCACGCCATGCTTTTCCGACGCTTCCTTCGCGCTGGAAATTACCCAATCGATCACATCGTGGAGGGGAAAGCGTTCCGCGCGGCTCAACGCGACTGGCGTAAAGCGCAACTCCATATATTTCACGTTGTCTTTTGCCGCGTCTTCGATGGCTTCGCGGGTGATGCGATGAATGACATCGGGCGAACGATAGAACAGGCGTAGGGTATTGAACTTGCTGAGAAAATTCTGGAAGGTGAGCTTGTCTTCTTCTTGGATCTGCACGAGCGTGCTCAGCCTTAACACATCCGCAGGGATTGTGATGCCGTGCTGCGTTGCAATGTCGAGCATGGTGTCGAGACGCAGTGAGCCTTCAAGATGGCGATGTAACTCCACCTTGGGCAACGCTCGATACGTATTCAGCGAAGCGGTGACTCGTTCGACGGCGCTCATGCGTTAGTGTCTTCGTCGTCTCTTCTTTCGGCTTTCATCCCTGTTTTCCTGTTGTGTTTCCGTTGGGGGCGCGTCCGACGTTTCCAGCGCGGTGATTTCAACAGGGCGGGGTTGATAGGCAAACACGCGCCCGATCACCAATCCGCGAATATCCTCGATCAGTTGCGCGAACATTTCCGATGCGCGTCCTTTGTATTGTACCAGCGGGTCGCGTTGGGCGTAAGCCTCCATGCCGATGGACACTCTCAGTGCTTCGATGCGCGTTAAATAATCCACCCACAATTCGGTTGTGGCGCTGAGCAGTAATTGTCGGTGGACTTCATTGAGCGCGTACTTGCCAATGGATTCAACCAACGCCTCGCGATCAGACTCAGGGATGCCTGCCACGGCTTCGGTCAGCCGCTCCTCCCCGAACGCCTGTTTGGCTGGGATGCCGAAATCGCCAAGTTTTTGCGCATTGGCGGCGAGACGATTGTATTCGCGTTCGCCCCATGCGGCGCGTAAGGCAGTTTCCGCTTCGTCAAGGTGCGTCAAAACATCCTCGGTGATTTTTTCGGCTTCCTGTCCTTCAAGTAATTGGGCGATGAGGAAAACATAGTTGAAACGGGTGAACACTTGCTTCACCTGCCGATGTTTCTGGTCGTAGCCGGTGCGCGATTCTTGCGATAGAGACATTAGAAGTTTAAGCGTTGTTGTCTCGTTAATGTCGGAAGGCATCAAGATATTAATATCGCGGGCGATCTGGCTGTTCAAGCGATCTCGCCGGCGTTCGAGAGCGTTTTGCGCGGCATCGATGAGTTCCTCGGCGGTATCGTCCCAGTTCGCGACCTCGAACCGTTCGCCGAGCGATTCTCCCGTCCGTTTGGCGGCGGCATTGACAACCCGCGCCACGGTGTTGGCGATCAACTGCCCCTCCGTCATTTTGCGGATAACGTCTTTTGCGCCTGCGGGATCTTCGCCCAGCGCGCGCATTTGTTCGCTGTTGAGCCGCAGTTGCATACCGATGAGACTATTGATCTCTTCCAATATCTTTTGCGGACGCAGACGTTCCGCATCCTCCCGATCGCGCAAGCCTTCGAAATACGCGTCGAGGGTGTCTTCGCGGCTGGCAAGTTGCGATTGCAGGGACTGTTCCGCATTATCGATGAGGTGTTCGATGGCGCGTTGCTGATGGGCGTTCTCCGTTTCGATGGCGCGGGAGATCAGCGACAGGATGGTTGGCTTGAGGTCGCCGGGGGTGCCGATTTCGTTGAGTAGCAGAGACAAGCCGAAACTGGGGAAGAGGCGGTCGCCTGTCATGAAGGCGGGTTGCACTTGTTCGAGCCAGGCGATCAACTTCCAGGGGCCCTCTTCGTCTGCCAATCCGATTTCGACGCGTTGTTTCACTTCGGTCTCGAGCAGGGTGGCGATATCGTCGCTCAGGTCTTCTTTTTCGAAGATGCGATCGCGCTGGTTGTAGATCTGTTCGCGTTGTTTGTTGAGCACGTCGTCGTATTCGAGCAGGTGTTTGCGCACGTCGAAGTTCGCGCCTTCGATGCGGTGTTGCGATTGTTCGATCAGTTTGCTGACCATGCCCACTTCGAGGGGGAGTGATTCGTCCACGCGCAGGCGATCCATGATGGCGCTGGTTTGCGCGCCGCCCTGAATGCGCATGAGGTCGTCTTGTAGCGAGAGATAGAAGCGCGATGCGCCGGGGTCGCCCTGGCGCGCGGCGCGCCCGCGCAACTGGTTGTCGATGCGCCGCGCGTCGTGACGTTCGGTGCCGATGACGTGCAAGCCGCCAAGTTTTTTCACGCGTTCCATGTCTTCGAAGTATTGCAGGAAGTGTTTGACCTCGGCTTCGTAAATTCCAAAACTTGAAGTGTCAACATTTTGCAGGGCAACGCGGCGTTCTTCCAGCGACATGTCGAAGGGATTCTCGTAGCCCGCTTTTCGCAAGACGCGATTCGCGGCTGAGATCACTTCTTCGGCAATTTCGCCGCCGAGTTTGATATCCACGCCTCTGCCTGCCATGTTGGTGGCGATGGTTACGGCGCCGAACGCGCCCGCGCCCGCGATGACTTGCGACTCTTCGGTGTGCTTGCGCGCATTAAGCACCTGATGCGGAATGCCCGCCTGTAACACCGACTTCAGTCGGTTGGTATCCGACGAATCCAACCGTAGAGTACCAAGCAGGGTATTGATGTTCGATTGGTCTTCCGGGTTGATGTTTGTCACACCGAGGGGCTGGATGAATTTCCGCAGGGCATCGGGCGTGATTTTTTCGATGGGATCGTTGAGGAATTGGAGTTCGGGGATGGCGAACTCGCCCTGTTCGCGGTTGTTGGCCTGCAACCACGCTTCGCGCACCAGGGCGATCTGCATCAACCGTCGGACAGATTCCGCTTTAAGCCGCGACGAAAGCCGTTCGGAGGATTCAACCGATGTGGTGCCGACTAACAGCGGGCGTCCGCGAACGTGTTCGCGGATGGTTTCCATGACGATGGCGCGAAGTTTTGCCTCGAGAGTTTTATAGATGACATCGGGATAATCTTTGCGGCGAAAGAAGAGCGGCTCTTCCTGGGTGTCGTCGCGTTTCGAAAAGTAGGAATACGAATAGCCGTCCTCATCCTTTGCTTTTATTTCGATGAGCGGCGCGTCTTTACCGAACGCTTGGTATTCAAGGTTCGGCGGGATCGGCGCAACCTCCAGTTCGTAGATCTTGCTGAACTCCTCGGCTTCGGTGAGGGCGGTGCCGGTCATGCCGCCGAGCTTCTCGTACATGCGGAAGTAATTTTGCAGGGTGACCGTGGCATAGGTCACATTTTCAGGCTCGATCTTCAAACCTTCTTTGGCTTCCACGGCTTGGTGTAACCCGTCGCTCCAGCGCCGACCGGGCATTTGCCGCCCGGTGTTCTCGTCCACGATAACAACCTTGCCGCCCTGCACGAGATACTCCTTGTTGCGATGGAACAAAAATTGCGCGCGCATCGCTTGTTCAAGGTAGCCAAGCAACCGCACTTGCTCGGGAGAAATATCTTCGGGGCGGTCGGGATCGGTCAGTGTTTGCCCGAGCAATTGCTCCACATGCGCCAGTCCCGATTCGGTCAACGGCGCGTTGCGGTCTTTTTCGTTGATCTCATAATCATCGGGCTTCAGTTGACGAACAACCTGCGCCATCTTTCCATACCATTCCAAATTTCCAGAAGCGGGACCGGAGATAATTAATGGCGTGCGCGCTTCGTCGATCAATACATTGTCCACTTCATCGACAATGGCGAAATAATGCCCGCGCTGGACGCGGTCGCTCAGGCGCATGGTCATATTGTCGCGCAGGTAATCAAACCCAAATTCCGAGTTTGTGCCGTAGGTAATATCCGCTTCGTAGGCGAGGCGACGATCCACTATCTGTAATTGGTGTTGATCTTCGTGCGGCGATTCGCGCTCCAGATCGACGAGAAATGCTTTTTTGCCGTTTTCGGTTGCCGCCGCCATTTGCAACACGCCCACCGAAAGCCCAAGCATGGAATAGATTGGAGCCATCCAGCGCGCGTCACGCCGCGCGAGGTAATCGTTCACGGTGATGAGGTGAACGCCCTTGCCCAGCAGGGCGTTGAGATAGATCGGCAATGTGGCGACGAGCGTTTTCCCTTCGCCTGTGCGCATTTCGGCGATCGAACCACGATGCAAGGCAACCCCGCCGATCAATTGCACATCGTAGTGACGCAGACCGATCGTCCGCTTGGAAGCTTCGCGAACCGTCGCAAACGCCTCCGGTAGGATATCTTCCAGCGCGTCTTGCCCAGCCTCGAACTGTTCCCGCTCCGTCAGCCCATCCACATCCCCAAGACTTTGCGCGATCCGTTCTTTGAACTCGTCGGTTTTCGCGCGCAAGGCATCGTCGCTCAAGGCTTCGAATTGCGCTTCGAGCGAATTGATCTCGTTTGCGATTCCGCTGTATTGCTCAATGGTCTTTCGATTGGGGTCGCCCCCAAATAGCTTTACAAAACTTTTTAGCATTGGTTACCTTTATGGACGAGAATTATACTGCTTCCTGCGGCGGGTTATCGTAGCACGCCAGTATTAGCGAAATATAAAAAGACACGAGCGTTTTCGTGTCTCTTTTCTGTACGGTTTCAAGGGACTTTTTATCTTTGGAGCGTCTTTTGCCCACGGCAATCTCCGCCAGTCTTGTGTGCCGGTTGGGTTAGCAGGCGTGGTTGGCGTTGTCGCTTCCTTTGCTCTTCAACAGGTTGATAAACGCAATAGAACATTCCAACTCCAGGCAGGTTTTTGAAACCCGTTTTTTGAATTCGGTGCGACGAGCATCAAACAAGCGAGGCGGATACCCTGTTTCAGACACTTTCAGCCTTGCAAAAATTCGAGCGATCTCAGCATCCCTGGTTTCGAGACTCATTTACATTTCCTCGAGTTGCAACCCAAGCGCTTTTCTCAGTTTTGCAATTCCTCGATTTTGAATTACCTTGATATTGTTGACTTCCTTGCCCACGATATCCGCGGTTTCTTTCAGGCTGAAATCCTCAAGAAATCGTAGGATGATAACGTGGCGCTGGTCGTCGGTAAGTTCCGAGTTCATCGCCGAGATCAACGCTTCCATCATGACGCGCTCTTCGATCTGGGTCTGGGTGGGGGTGAGTTGCCCTCGGTCGAGCCGGTCCACGGCAACTTCGAGCGGGGCGGTATGCTGGTTGTCTCGTGAGCGATCTACTACGAGATGATATGCGGTTTGATAAAGATACGAGCGTAAATTGGTGCGCGGACCCTTACCTGCGGCGAATTGTTCAAGTAGTTGGGCGAAAACATCGCCGACGATATTGTCCGCTTGAATCGGGTCGTGACATAAACGGAGTGTGTATTTGTAGATGGCAGGCGCATATTGGTCGAAGATGGCGGTGAGCGCATCTTCGTCCAATTTTTGAGCGGCTTTGAGCAGAGAAACAACGTCGTTCATGAGGATACATCCGCGGTTTCCCGGGCGTTCAGCGGAGAAACAATCGATAACGATAGGTTAAATTCAGTCATAAATCCGTTTCAAATCTTAATCCTATTATAAACCCGTACTCCTGTCTAGTGAACAACCTTACAAGCCCCTCATAGTACTGATGGCACGATGTTTATTTCGGATGGGCGTTCCGCTTTATAGTAAGAAACATCGCGCCACTGAGTCTAATCAATGTCGGGCTTGATATAATCGCATAAGGAGATGCCCATGTTTTCATTTGAAGGACCTGATCGGCGCAAGGAAGAGGAACGCATTAAACAAGAGGGGCGACTTCCGCCCGGGCAGGCGCTCACATTCAAATTCCCTGTCTTGCATTACGGGCCCGTGCCGCGCTTCAACGCCGCCACGTGGGACTTCCGTGTATGGGGCGAGGTGGAAGAGGAAAAACGCTGGACGTGGGACGAGTTCAACAAATTGCCGCGAACCAAAATTCAAATGGATATTCATTGCGTGACGCGCTGGAGTAAGTTCGATACGGTGTGGGAAGGTGTCTCGATCAAGTCGCTGGCGGATCAGGGATTCATCAAGATCAAGCCGACTGCGACCCACCTCATGCAACATGCGGAATACGAGTTCACGGTCAACATTCCATTGGAAGTCGCTTTGCAGGAAAATTTTTTACTCGCCACCCATATGAATGGCGAGCCGATCTCGCCCGATCATGGCTATCCCTTGCGCGGCGTGGTGGGCTTCATCCCTGGGCGGGAGGAGATGGAAACGCCATATTTCTGGAAGGGCGCAAAATGGCTTCGCTCACTAGAGTTCATGCCGCGCGATCGACGCGGGTTTTGGGAGCAGGCTGGTTACCATAACCGCGCGGATGTTTGGAAGGAAGAACGATTTGGATAGCAAAGATAATGCGGCAGTTCAACTGCCGCATTATCTTTCTTTTCTTTTTGTCTAGGGACGTGTTCCCAAAACTACGGGAACATCCACAGATTTCCCGTCGCGGAGAACCGTGAGGATGATCGTATCGCCGGGGGATTTGTTCGTGATGAGGTAACTCAATAGATCGTCGAAGGTGATTACGGGGTTTCCATCCAGCGCGATGATGAGGTCGCCGCCGGCGTTCAAGCCGGGGATGTTCGTCGGCGATTCGCCCGCGCGGATGCCGGCTTGGTCCGCAGGTCCGCCAGCCACCACGCCGACAACGTACGCGCCGGTGAATTGAGGCAGTCCCAGCGCTTCCACTTCATCCAACCCCAAGTCGCTGTTCGAGGAAATCCCGAGATATGGATATTCAAATTTGCCATCGCGAATCAGAACGGGGGCCACGCGCTTGACCAGGTTGATCGAGATCGCAAAGGCAACGCCCGAGTTGACGGCATTGCCGGTCGCCGTATCGATATTCTCAGTGCGGATGGATTGATTCACGCCGACCACCTCGCCGTTGAGGTTGAAGAGCGGACCGCCTGAATTACCGGGGTTGATCGCCGCATCGGTTTGGATGATGTCGGCAGTGCTGAAGAATCCTCCATCCGGCGCGGCGTGGGCAGGTTGGGTGCGCCCAAGACCGGAAACGATCCCCATTGTCATTGTGCCGTTCAAGCCGAAGGGGTTGCCGATGGCGACCACGGGCTGACCAACTAAAAGCGCGTTCGAATCGCCGATGGGGAGGGGATGAATCTCCTCGCTCGGCGCGTTAACTTTGATGACGGCAATATCCGCATCTACATCGAAGCCGATAACGGCGCCGATGGCTTTGTAGCCGGAGGAGAAGGCGATCTCGGCAGTGGTTACCCCGTCGATCACGTGTTGATTTGTGATGATGTGTCCTTCGCTATCGAACACAAAGCCGGAGCCCATGCCTGTGGCTGTGCGAATGGCGACCACGCCCGGGATCACCTGTTGATACAGTGAAGCCAGCGAACCATCCAACGGGATGGGGTTGGCGGATACCGGCACGAGCGTGGATGCCGCCGGCGCGGGCGAATCAGGCGCGGCTTGAGGGAGAGGCGAGATGCCGGGAAGTTGGCATGCCATCGCCGCTAGAGTCAGAATCAAAAATGCAAAGAGAGGTCGTTTCATATTTGTCCCTTTCTGTATTAGACCTCTTGCATAAGTGTCTCTTGCTCAGCCACAGAATCCACAGAGACCTTTGAGAAATTCTCTTTTTCTCTGTGATCTCTGTGGCCAAAATGACTTTTGCAAGAGGTCAATTGACTGAGGTCTGGAATCGAAAAGATGGTACTGCCCTGTGGTTAAGTCTAACTGAATGGAGGTTAACAACAGCGAAGGGTGAACAACGTTAGAATTTGATCTTCGAGACTTCTTCGAGCAATTCGCGTTGTTTGGGGTTCAGGTACTTGGGGATTTGAACTTTCAAACGAACGTACAGGTCGCCTTTGGCGGCGGGATTTTTCAAATGAGGCATCCCGCGCCCGGCGAGGCGAAAGACCTGTTCGGGTTGTGTGCCGGCGGGGATGTTGAGTTTGATCTTGCCCTCGAATGTTTCCACATCGGCATCGCCGCCGAGGATGGCGGTGAACACGCTGGTTGTCGCGGTTGCGTGCAAGTCATCGCCGCGGCGTTCGAAGCGTTTATCTTCCTGAACATCCACGATCAAGTACAAATCCATCCCGTTGGGTCCCGCACCTGCCACGCGCACTTTGGAACCACTGCGCACGCCCGCCGGGATGCGGACTTGTTTTTTCCTCCTGTCCGAATCGATCAGGCGTGTTGCGCCTTTGTATGCCTCTTCAAGCGTGATCTCCAGTTCCTGTTGGTAGCCCTGTGTTTGCGCGCGCGGCGATTGTCGTCCGCCCATGCCGAAGATGGTTTGAAAAAAATCGGAGAAGCCTCCGCCGCCAAACATATCGTTGAGATCGTCCACGTTGACGCGCGTGCCGCCGTATTGTCCCCAATTGAAATCGCTTGGAGTTCCGCCGCGCCTCTGCCATTGCGAATAATCGGAGCCAAGCCTGTCGTACGTTGAACGTTTTTTTGAATCGCCCAACACTTCATACGCTTCGTTGATCTCTTTGAAGCGTTCCTCGGCTTTTTTATCGTTCGGGTTGTAATCGGGGTGATATTGCTTCGCCAGTTTACGATACGTTTTGCGGATATCGTCATCGCTGGCTTTGCGATCTACGCCGAGAATTTTGTAGTAATCCTTGTAATCCATGCTCGTATTGTTACACCGCGCCAGATGCAAGTCAAGCACCTGTTTGGATGTCTAACAGAATTCTAATTCGGTTTTGGACGATGGACGTTAGACAATGAACGATAGACGATGGACAATGGATGATGGTCAATCGTCCATTGTCCATCGTCCGACTCGCGCCTCATTCGCAGGGACGGCTGATTCGCCCTAGTCGAGTTTTTTCACCAGATAAAGTTCTCCCCGCTCAAACCCGCGCCCAAGATAATATCCGCGCGTGCCAACCGCCGAGATGACCGCCATGCGTTTGTATCCGCTTGCGATCGCGATTCGTTCCGCCTCTTCAAGCAGACGAGTCCCCAACCCGACGTGTTGCGCCGCGCCATCTTTCTCCGCGCCGACGGGAAGCGACTGTCCGTACACATGCACTTCGCGGATCAACGCCGCGCCGTCTAGATCGGCGATTTCAGTTTGCGGAGACTCGTCATTCGGTAGAGATAATCGCACAAACCCCGCGATCTTATCGTCGGGCGTAACATACGAAATGAAATGTTCCTCCGCCGCGCCCGCTTGATAGACGAGATCGTCTAATTTCAGCGACTCAACATCCACCGACTTACTCTTCACCTCGCGGCATCTCACACACTGACATTTCGTCCCGCGCCGTTTCAACTCATCTTGCACATCCTGCCGCAAACTGGTTCTACGATTCCCTTCGACAACATTTGTCGAAGGAATATCTCGAATCACACGGTTCGCGCGGCAATATCTTGGAATCGTCGGCTTGATGTCCGCGATCAGATCGATCAACTCTTGCGTGGTGTATGGTGTGAACTCGCCGCGTTGCCAATATTCGTACAGTTCCGCATTTGCAAGCAATTGATTCGGATAAATTTTTATCTCATCGGGGCAGAAATCATTCCACAACTTCGCAAAATCTTCGCGGTCCGATTCGGGAGTCGCGCCGTGTAAATTCGGCATCCAATGCAGGACGATCTTGAATCCCGCCGCGCGGAGCAGGGCAGTGGCTTCGCGTGTGCGTTGTACATCGTGTCCGCGTTTGTTCATTTCGAGGATGCGGTCGTCGAAGCTCTGCGCGCCCATCTGCACCTTCGTCACGCCGAGGTGACGTAGCCAGCGGATCTCATCGGGATTGATCTCGTTCGGTCGCGTCTCGATCACAAGTCCCACGTTGCGATGTGACGCGGTTTCATTGAAGGAATGATCTTTCTCCAATTCTCCACTCTCTAGCGTATATTCCCCCTCTCCCGCTGGGAGAGGGGCAGGGGTGAGGGCGGCGTTCATCGCATCGAAACACCGCTTCACAAACCACTCCTGATAATCGCGCTTATACGACGACCACGTCCCGCCGAGGATCAACAACTCGATCTTGTCGGTGGGATGTCCCAACGCCTGCAACTGCGTGATGCGCGACTTCACCTGCGCGTACGGGTCGAATTGATGCTCCACCGCGCGCATCGCGCCCGGCTCGTCGGGCAGATATGACTTAGGCATCCGCGCGTCGGTGGGGCAGAAGATACATTTCGCGGGGCAGGGATACGGCTTCGTCAACACCGTCACCGTCGTGACGCCTGAAAGCGTGCGCATCGGCTTCATGCGGAGTCGTTCGAGCAGGCGCGTGTCCGCGTCCATTTCGCCCGCCGCGACGAGTTCGTTGTACAACGTCACCAGCATGGATTTGTTGAGATAGCCGCTTCCATCCGCGAGCGGATGACTGCGCAGGGTCTTCGTCACTTCGCTTCCGCGCTGAATTTCCTCCAGCACGAAGCGCGCCAGTTCTTTTTTATCGGGGGTGAGCAAATGAGTTGCTCGCCATAGTTCACGTCGTTCTGAGTGTATGCTCATCGTTGCGGGATTATACCCGTTATGAATCACGTGGAGCGGGATGTTATCCCGCCAACCATGTATGCGGGATGCCATCCCGCGCCACGAAGCGCATCTACTACACGTTATAATCTTCGCATGAATTCATCCACCGCCGCGCGCTTGATTCAACTCAACAAAGATTTCTACACCCGCTTCGGCGATTCGTTCTCCGCCACCCGCCATCGGATTCAGCCCGGCGTGTGCCGCGTGCTTGAAATGCTGAAAGGGAATGAATCCATTTTGGATCTGGGATGCGGCAACGGGGAATTCGCCCGCGAACTGGCAAAGCGCCGACATCGCGGCACGTATCTCGGCGCGGATTTCAGCCTGCCTCTCCTGCGGGAGGCGGAGTCTCAGCCTGAGGGGTTTTCGGCTAAGTTTGTGGAGGTTGATCTGACAGAGTTATCAGTAAACAGTAATCAGTTAGCAGTGACTGATCACTGGTCACTGATCACTGCCTTCGCTGTCTTGCATCACATCCCCTCTACTGAACTTCGGCTGAACATTCTGCGAACCGTTCGTCAACTGCTCAAGCCTGACGGTTTGTTCATCCATTCCAACTGGCAGTTCCTAAACAGCGAAAAGCTGAAAGGGAGGATCAAGGCTTGGGAAGATGTATTAGTTTCCTCGCCTGCGCTGAGCGGAGTCGAAGCGTCGGACATTGACGCGGGTGACTATCTGCTCGATTGGCGGAGCGGGGGAGAAGGCATCCGCTATGTCCATCACTTTAGCGAATCCGAGTTGGGCGAGTTGGCAGACGCGGCAGGCTTTCAGGTGGCGGAGTCGTTTTCATCCGATGGCGAGACGGGGAATTTGGGGTTGTATCAGGTGTGGAAGATTTCCTCGTAAGAAGTTCCATTTCTGCCATATCTAACAAATGTTCTAATTTGCCGACAGTTGATGCATCCGCAGTTGAACGCGGATGCATCGGAAACAAAACCTGCGGGACGATTTTCACGGAGAATACCATGGCTCTAGAAATTCTTGAACGGATCGAAACCAGCCTTGTTGAAAAACGCGAGGCGGTGACGAAATTCCTTGAAACGGCTTCGGATGCCGAGAGAGAGATCTGCCTGTACGAGGATGACCATTGCGTGCAAGACCATTTGCACGTGATCGAAGCCAGCCTCGAGAAGTTTGAAAATCACACGCTCGGGCTGTGCGAGATCTGTCACGGTTACGTGGAGCCAAGCCGGCTGGCGATGGATTACACCGCGTCCATTTGCCTGGACCATTATTCCGAAGCCGAGATGCGGCGGCTGGAATCGGAGTTGGAATTGTCGCAGATTGTCCAACGCGCGTTATTGCCGCAGAACGTGCCTGTCATTTCAGGCGTGGAGGTTGCCGCGTTCAGCCGACCTGCCGACATCATCGGCGGCGATTATTTTGACTTCTTCCAATTCCGCGACGGCACGCATGGACTGGTCATCGCCGACGTGAGCGGGCACGGCGTTTCGGCGGGCATGTTGATGAGCAGTCTGCAAACCGCATTGCGGACGATGGCTCCCGATACCGATTCTCCCGCCGAGATTCTTGAGCGCATCAACCGCTTTTATATTCACAACGTCAACTTCACCACGTTTGTCACTGTGTTTCTCGCGCGCTTCGATCCCCTCAACCTTGAGTTGACCTACGTGAACGCGGGACACAATCCGCCAGCGGTTCATCGCGGCGCGAGCAATGACATCCATTGGCTGAAACCGACTGCGCCCGCGATCGGCTTGGCGGAACTTTTCCATCCGCGCATCGATTCGGTGAGACTTTCGCAGGGCGATTCGCTTCTGCTGTATACTGATGGTGTGACCGAGGTTGTGAACGCGGCTGGTGATGAGCAGTTTGGTTATCTTCGCCTCGCGGATCTGTTGTCTCAACATGCGCACCAAAACGCGCCCGATATTCTTCAAACTGTGTATCGAGGAGTAAGCGCGTTTGGAAATAACAGATCACTGGCAGACGATGTGACGATGGTGGCTTTGAAAGTTTTAGGATAGGAAAGAACTCGGGGGTTACAAAACCTCCGAGTTCTTGTGTTATTACATTGTGCCATTCGACTCGCAGTTCAACTGCGGGTCGAACTAACGTTACGTCGCCACATTGTTCGGGTTGGCGATGTATTGCCACCAATTGTGGCTGATTCCGTTTTTGCGCCCCAGGGTTTTGGGAAAGTGACTCATCCACCATAGGTGATGTTTGCGGGTGTCGCCATTGCCCCAGTCGGCGGCAGTGACTTCACGAGCGATCCCCTTGAAGTTGGGGAAGTTGTATAACCAGTCATCGCATTCGCTAACAACAACTGAGGGATTATTCCAGTCGTAGTCGCTGACGCTGTTCGGCGCAAAATGGACGTTGCCCAATGCGGCTTGTCCCTTGTGGCTGTGGTCATAACGGATAAAGCGCTTCCAATAATTTTCCTCTCCTTCGATATTTTCAAAAACCTTCTGCATGATGGATTCGGCGCGGTGCCCCATGTTCTCCAGCATTTCGCCGTAACTGCGCTCGAATGAAAACCCCATGACAACGAATCGTCGTTTTGCCGCGTCGGTATTTTGGAGCGGGGGAGCGTTGCACCAGAATGCGCCCGGTCCGCCCATGATGGATTCGTAAAAACCCGCATCGGGAAAATTGAAGGTCCACACTTCGTCGATCTCATTTCGCGCCACACGCTTCAAGATGTCAAATTGTTTGATGATGGCGTGATAGTCCGCTTCTTGCGGCATATAAGGCGAGGTTGCGCCGCGCCGGACCTTGAGATAGGTTTCCGCGTCGTATACATATCCATCTACTTTGGCGGGGAAGGCGTCCACGTCGATGCGTTGGGTGATCTGGTAACGGACGAGTCCGCCGCTGGCTTGCAGGATGTCGGACATGAATCCCACGGCGAGGTCTTCGACCTTGTTCCAGCGCATGTGCTCCGATAACTTTTTGCCGGTTGTTTGATTCACCACCGGGTCGTAGACGATGACGAGGGTGCGGAGGATCGTCTGGACGGGGGGTTCGGTCGAGGAGTCTGAAGCAGGTGTCAATGGGGCGGGATGCGATTTTCGTCGAAAGAGGGAAAAAGGGCTCATGTCTGAAGTCTACCAGTAAGTTCACGCGTCTACGCGTATCTGGTTCTACGGCAAATTCGTCGCGAAATAGACCTGGTTGCCGATTGCGAAGTACAGCACGTAGTTCGGGCTGATCGCCATTGCGCCAACCGCGCCGGGCTGGAAAGGGTTGGCGTCGCCGGCGAAGCCGGTCAGTTGGTTTTGCAGTTCGATCGAACGCGGCGTGAAGCGGAATACTTTTTGATTTTCAGAATCCAACAACACCATGATGATGTTGGGAGGCGAGGTGAGTAGCAGTTGCGTGAAGTGGGCTTGCGCGAAGATATTAATGTCTTGATGCGCGGGGTAGGAGTCGAGGAAGTTGATCGGGTCGATGCATTTGGTCTGCGTTTCGGCGATGCGGCTAAAGGTGCACGTGGAGATGTGCCCATCGGCATGGAGCAGGTACAGATCGTCGCCGCTCACCGCCAGGTCGATTGCCGTGTCGATGGTGTTGGGGATCTGGTTGCCAAAATAAAAATACGGCGTGTCGGTGAAGGTGCTGTCTTTGCCGGCGAAGACCCACACCGAGCGGGAGGTGGCGTCGAGCACGTACAAATTTCCGTTATCGAGCGCAATCGAGGTGATGCGCCCCCAGTTGGTGTTCGGCAGGGATGGGAGCGGAATTGCCTGCGGCACCTGGCCGGGCGAGCAATACAATAGATTTCCGTTGGCGTCGATGCCGAGGGCTGTCGCATTGACAAGGTTGACCTTGGGCAGGGCAAGCACATCCACAAGAGTGCCCACTTGATAGCCGGCGTACGTGCCGGGTTCGCATTTGAAAGTCAAATCCAGTTCGAGGCTTCGCCCGGTGAATGTGGCGTGCAGAATTTTCCCGTTTTCGGCGTCGAGCATGTACAGGTCGCTTTCGCTTGCCGCCATGCGGCTGATCTGCGTGATGCCGGTCAACCCGTTCGTAAAGGCTGGGACGAATTCAAGCCGTTGCACGCCCATGATCGTATCCAGATTGTTTTGCGCTTCGGCTTGCAACAGATTCGATTCGTCGGTTTCACGATAACTTTCGGCTTTGTCGATCGAAGCGGCGACATTTTCCCACGCCATGCGCTGGCGGATCGGGTCCGTCTCGCTGATGGCTTGCGCGCGCGCATTGAGCGCCTGCTTGTAGTATTCATCATATTGCACGCTTTGACCGAAGCGTAAATAGACGACGACCGCCATCGTGCCGACTAGCAAGGGTACGATGAGCGCGATGAAGATTTGAATGTACTGAGGCACAAACGACATATGTTGTTGCGCCGCTTCTCCCGCAGGGGCGTCTGCGCTCTCACCCCCGGGCAATAACCGCGGGATGAAGCGCAGGAAGAACGCTTTCACGCCGTCGTTTGCCCGCCGCGCGATCTGAATTCCGCCGACCATCACTTTCGCCATTTGCCGCGTCGCTTCGGCGTGAGCATTGGCGTTTGTCTCCGCTTTGGAAGAACGATCGAACAACCCGCCAAATAACGGTTTTGAGGTTTGCTCAATCGCCTCTTTCTGCTCTTCGATTACATTATCATCTTCTTCGTCTACCGGTTCGACCATTTTGACCGGCTCTGCCTTAGCAGGCTCCGGTTCGATCACCGGTTCGTCGAGCTTTCGCCGTGGAATGGAAGATGGAAATCCACGCGGGGCGTCGGATGTGACTGGTGATGGGAGGGGCGGAAGATTGTCGAGCGGCTGTGGCGGGATGGCGTACGCCGAAGGTTGAAGCATGTGCGCGCCGAAATCTGCCAGGCGGTCAAGTTCTTCTTCGGTAATGGTCGGAGGGGTTTCTGCGCGAGGAAGATCTTTGAGTTGAGAATCGGTAATGGGGAATTGGTAATTTATCGCCGCCGGCTGTTCGTTATTTATGTCTTCTTGAAAACTTTGCGACGATTCGATGAGGAGATCGTCAACGGTCTCCTCCTCGAGCGCTTCATGCTCTTGCGGTTCAGAAGGTTGAGGGCGCGAATCTATTATAGGCGCCGAAGCAGGCTCAATCGCGGAGGGAGGCGGCGTACCCACGTCTGCGCGCAGAACGGTGATTACTCCCGATCCCGTTTTCGCGTGAACGAGCGCCGCGCTCAGGTCGCCTTTGGCGTATGTCAGCTTGCGATATGCCGCATCCAGCGACGTGATCGGGCGTTCGCCCAATAGATCATCTTCCCAATCCCTTGGGAATTTTCCGCACAGGACGAGCAAGTCGTTGGGATGAAGATCGACTTGCGCAAGATAAGTTTGAATGTTTTGGCTGGACCCCAAGCCTTTGCCCGAAAGCGATGGCTCGTGGATGTGACGCGATTGTCCCGCGCTGACGCAGATCACATGCACAGGCCCGTTGAGCAGGAGCGTGCATTTCTCCTCGCGCACAACGGCAATAACCAATACCGCGTTGGCGTATTTCCCCTGCCCGGTTGTGGAGAAGTTGCGCTCGAGCATCGCGGCGTTGAGGCTCTCTGCCGCTTTGCGCATGGCGCTGGTCTGTGTGCCCGGCGATTGATAGAACGTCGTTGCCGCTTTGTGGTGGAGCGCGTCGATTTCTTCGAGCGAATATTCTGCCGTGCCTGAAAATGTGAGATAAAGGATCAGGCTGTCTTTTTCACGCCCGCGCGCCACACGCCTCGGCGGCGTGGGGGCGAACAAGCCCGGCAGGTCTGCGAAGTTTTGACCGTTGTGTCTGAAAATGGGGAGGATGTTGAGGTCGAATGTTGTCACGGCGTAAGAATGTTCGGAAGATGGCTATCATTATACTGGTAAAATTTGGACAAATGACGAAGGCGGAAGGATGAAAGATGAATTTTAAGTTGCACGCCGATTTTTCTGAAATCGATTCAAACACGTGGAACGCGTTCGTCGAGCAGAGCGTAGCCGACACGCCCTTCTCACGCTACGAATATCTTAGCGAATGGTGGAAGACTCTCGGCGGCGGCGAGTGGAAACAAGCCGAATTGATCCTTGTCTCCGCCACAGAAAACGATCAACTCGTCGGCATCGCCCCGTTGTTCATCGCGGACTACGAAAATCGACCCACGCTTCTACTTATTGGCAGCATCGAAATTTCCGATTATTTGGATTTGATCGTACGCAAACAGGATTTGTCACGCTTCCTTTCCGGCTTGCTGGATTTTCTCGCTTCATCCCACGGGGAAGCCTGGTCCGCCCTAGACTGGTACAACCTCCCCGACGACTCTCCCACCCTAGCCGCCCTCCAAGCGGAATCCGAATCGCGCGGCTGGACTCATCACGAAGAAGTCTATCGTCCAACCCCACGCATCGCGTTGACAGGTTCCTTCGACGAGTATCTCGAAAGCATTGACAAAAAACAACGTCACGAGATGCGACGCAAAATGCGCCGCGCCGCCGAAAGCGGGCGTGTCAACTTTTACATTGTAGACAAAAACGCCGACATCGAACCCGAACTGGAATCCTTCTTTCATCTCATGGCGCAAGACCCCAACAAAGCGACCTTTCTGCATCCCGCTATGCGCGAACACATGACCGCCACCCTCCGCGCCGCGCACGCAGGCGGCTATCTCTGGCTCGCCTTCCTCGAAGTAGACGGCGTGAAAGCCGCGGCGACTCTTTGCTTTGATTACAAAAACAAACTGTGGGGCTATAACTCCGGCGTAAGTTTCGACTTCAAGGACGTGTCCCCCGGCTGGGTCATCATGGCGCGCGATATTCAATGGTGTTGCGAAAACGGTCGCACCGAATTCGATTTCATGCGCGGGGATGAGGAATACAAATATCGAATGGGCGGCGTGAATCGGTTTGTGATGCGGGCGAGGCTGGTCAAGTAAGTTGAGCGGTTTTTGGTCGGAAGAGATCCTGAATCACGAATCCGCATAAGGCAAATCCAAGCAGGGTAAACGGCATTTGCCATGCCATAGGGAATAAAAATGTGTGAATATACGAGGTGGGTTTGAAGATGGCGTACCAAGACAACGGAGCAAGGATCGAATACCATGTTGTAGCAACCAACGCTATCCCCATGTTTGATGGGTTTGCATGTAGAGTTGCTCTGTGTTTGTACAAATAGATAAGGGTGAATACTGCAAACAGCGCGATCAGATGCCAGTAGACAACAGTTATATCCCCAAAAGAAAACGCTTGAGAGTTCAGATACTTCCCGATCACTTCCATGTGACTTGCCCCCAGACTCTCGGCATATTGACCGCGAAATTCATCGACGTTTCCCGCCGCGCGCCGAATGAACGTATCCCTGACATAATAAATTCCGCTCTTGAGGCTTCCATCCGCCGCGGTGATCTGCAAGATGAGCGTTCCGAGTCCCGCAATCGTTGCCAGCGCCAGACTGACGCCGAGCAAGGTTGCGCGTTGAAAAAAAGTTTTCCACTGCCAACGATCTCGAATTGCGAAATAGACGAACGGCACAGTTGCCATGACCAATGCGGTCGTGATGATCTCGAACCCCGTGAATAGGATCTTGACCCATATAGTGATGAAGATGACAAAATAAATCTTGAACGCGGGAAAACGATCCTTTTTTGAAGCCTCAGCCAGCAGGTATATTCCGCAAACGAACGGCAGGAAGAACGCCCACAGATTCCAATAGAGACTCCCCGCCGGTAGGATCATCCATTCGGAGACAGCCGCGAAGAGCAACATCAACGCTCCCGCCAGCCAGCCGAACTCGAAAGCAATTGCCGCGGCAACTAGCGCGATGACCACCGAAGAAACAAACGCAACTGTCCCTCTGAAAATTTCAAGATTTGTAGATGCGGGGAAATTCGTCAGGCTGTCAAATAGACCAAAGACGAATCCTTGAAAGCCCGGGTGAGATTTGTAGACCAGGTAATATTGGATCGGCTCGCCGGTCTCGTACAACTCGTATTGCCGGTTTGCGATCGCTGTACCGAAAACCCAGCCGTCTTCCGCATCGAGAAGCCCGAGCAGACCGCCCGCCGAAAACAACCCGTCCTGTTGCGACTTTGCCAGCCGCGCGACAACCACGCGCTCGGAGGTCGTCTGCCATCCGCGATAGTTGTATTCACGCACCATTCCCCAGCCATCGCCGTTGAAACTAGGGAAAAGAAAAATCGTCCCGCCGAGCAAGAAAAATAGAAAAGTGAGTTTGTTGCTAATCATTCCCCATCCATTATATCGTGATGAAAGAACTGTTTTGTCATAGCAAGAGATTCGATTTTATGCGCGGGGATGAGGAGTACAAATATCGCATGGGAGGGGTGAATCGGTTTGTGATGAGGGCGAGGGTAATAAAAAAGTGACAGTCACTTTCAAAGTGACTGTCACTTGGCTTAAAGATAAAGCTTTCTTTACCCTCCTCCGCCAACTCCTCCCACAATCCCTCCATCCGTCAACTTCCTCAAATCGCTCAACGCGGACTCGATCTCCTCGGGTTTCACGGGTCTGTCCTCGTCGCGATGTTTCAACGTGCCAGACTTCGCTTTCTCGATTGCCAATTCTTTGATCGAAGCATTCAACGACATCGCCTCTTTCACCAGCGCTGCGCCTTGCGAATATCCGATCACGGGGTTCAACGCGGTGACGATGATCGCGTTCTTCGCCAGCCAGCCTTCCGCTTTTTCGCGGTTGGCGGTCACGCCTTTCACGGCGCGTTCAGTGAACGCATTGACCGAGCCGATGACCACCTGCATCATCTCGAACAAATTGTGCGCGATGATCGGCATCATCACATTCAATTCAAGTTGCCCCGCCTGCACCGCCATCGCCACCGTCGTGTCGCATCCAATCACATGGAACATCGCCTGATCCAACATCTCAGGCAGCACGGGATTCACTTTGCCCGGCATGATGGATGATCCCGGTTGAACGGCGGGCAATCTGATCTCGTCGAATCCAGTGGACGGTCCCGAGGAGAGCAGGCGAAAGTCGTTGGCGATGCGGATCAACGTCAACGCGAGAGTCCGCAGTGAAGATGAAAAATCCGCCGCGTCCGCCATGGATTGCATGGACTCAAACAAATTATCGGATGTCTGCAACTCAAGCCCGGTGATCTCGGATAATTTTTTCACCATGCGCGCGTGATACTCGGGATGAGCGTTCAACCCGGACCCTACGGCGGTTCCGCCGATCCCCAGCCTGCGCAATCCCTCAGCGGACCGACGCACGCGTTCCGCATCGCGTTCGACTGCTTTGGCATACGCCGAAAATTCCTGACCCAACCTCACAGGGACGGCGTCCTGCAAATGTGTGCGCCCCGATTTCACGACCTCATCGAACTCTTTTGCCTTCGCCTCCAACGCGGATTGCAAATTTCTCAACGATGTGAGCAATTCATCCACGCGCCACAACGCGCCGAGCCGAATGGATGTGGGAATCGTATCGTTCGTGGATTGCGCCATGTTGACGTGATCGTTGGGATGCACATAATACTTCCCAAGTCCGCCGCCCAAAATTTGCGTGGCGCGATTCGCAATCACCTCGTTCGCGTTCATGTTGTGACTCGTCCCCGCGCCCGCTTGAAACGGCTCAACGACAAACTGACTGTCCCATTTGCCGTCCATCACCTCGGCGGCGGCTTGAGCGATCGAATCAGCCACTTGTTTCGCGGTAAATTTTTTCCCGTCCGCTTCGCGGTCGTTGAATAAGCCCAACTCAAAATTCACCAACGCCGCCGCTCGCTTAACCGCCGCGATAGACCAAATGAACGCGCGCCACGGACGAAGTCCGCTGATGGGGAAGTTCTCCACTGCGCGTTGTGTTTGCACGCCGTACAAGGCATCTGCTGGGACGTTGAGTTCGCCGAGCGAATCTTTTTCTTTACGAAATTCATTTGAGGTCATTGTATGTCCACTTGTGAGTTTTTCATATTTTACACCCTTCTTTCATCATCACCGAGAGGCCGATTTCTGTTCTGTTAGAATTATCCCGGCAAAGGAAAACGCGTGGATCAGTTTCTTGAACTCTTCTGGATATTTCTAAAAGTCAACCTGCTCAGCACATCAGGACCCGCTTCCGTTGGCTTGTTGTATCACGAGGTCGTTGGCAAACTGGTGACAGAGGGACAATTTGTGCAGGCAGTGGGTTTGTCGTCTGTTTTACCGGGGAGTGACGCGCTGCAATTGGCGATGTACATCGGTTATGCCGTGGCAGGCATCCCCGGCGGATTCGTTGCGTTGCTCGCCTCCATTTTGCCTCCAACCATAATCATCCTCGGCGTGACGATGGTCTTACATCGTCTGCGCCGCGAGGCGTGGCTGAGCAGTTTCATCGAGGGACTCACGCCGGCGATCTCCGTATTGATGCTCTTCGTGGCGTGGAAGATTTTTCAAAAGGGCGGCTCTACCGGATGGGAAGGCTGGGCGATCGGCATCGTCAGCCTGATAGCCATGTTCCTCAACGCGCCCGCGCGGATCGTGGTTATCCTCGCCGGGCTGGTCGGTATCTTCTTTCTCAAATGAACGAGTCGAAAATTTCGGTTTGGGTTCGTTTGTTGTGGATGTTCCTCAAGGTGAACATCCTTTCGCCGTCGGGTCCCGCGTCGATCGGGTTTTTATATGATGAGGCAGTCGGCAAACTCATGACCGAAGAACGATTCGTGGAAGCGGTGGGCTTTTCGAATGTATTGCCCGGCAGTGAAGCGTTGAAACTTGCCATGTTCGTCGGTTTTGCCGCGGGCGGAATCCCCGGCGTGTTCGCGGCGCTGCTCGGCGCGATATTGCCTCCCACCGTGTTGATGCTCATCGTCGCCTCATTGCTCCAACGATTTCAAGGGGAAGATTGGCTCGCTAGTTTTGTGGCGGGGATGAGTCCCGCAGTCGCCGCGTTGATCGTCGTCGTAGGGTGGGAATTGTTCCGCGCGGGTTCACGAAAAAAAATAGACCGCCGTGTAATTCTGATCGCGCTTCTTAGCGCGGTCGCATTTTGGTTCGAGATCCCATCGCCGTTCGTGTTGCTTGGGGCGGGCGTGCTCGGCGTTATCTTGTTTGGCAAGCGAGGTTTCAAATGAAATCCGAATTTCTTATCGTAACGAACGGCTTCAAAGAGACGTGGTCCGCTATCGAGTATGGCGCGGCGCTAGCCCAATCCATGCGGATGAAGATCACGCTTCTCGGCGTGACGGAGGAATTGAACCCCGCGGCGATAGACGACCATCACCCGCTGGAGGATATCTTCGCGCAAGCCGTGGAATTGTTCCAGAAACTTGGCGTTGAATATAGTCTTGATATTCGCAACGGTGTTGCCGAAAGGATCATCCCCGAGATTGCGAACAAAGGAGATTTCATCACGGTTGTCAGCCCGTTGGGTAGACCTCAGTTCAAGCGCTGGCTCACGGGGCGTTCCATTCGTTTCTTGATGGAGGAGATCCGCAACCCGATTCTGTATGTGCCTCAAGCGTGTTTGCCGGTGAAGAAACTTTTAGTCACAGTGGGCGGGTTGGGATATGGCGAAGCCGCGGAGAACATCGCTGTTCAAATTGCGCGCGCCAACAACGCGGACGTGACGATCCTGTATGTGGTTCCGCCCACCGATCTGGATTATCCCAGCACGCGAGGCGTGCGGGCGCATGTCAACGATCTGGCAGAGACCGACACTTTGCCGGGACGCAGTCTGAAAAAAGCATTGGAGATCGCGCAGGGAGCGGGCTTAAACGCGAAGACCAAAGCGCGGCAGGGGATTATTGTGGAGGAAATTCTGGCGGAGATACGCGAGGGCGATTATGATCTCGTGTGCATGGGTTCGGCCTACAGCGCGAATACCTTGAGACAATATTACGCGCCGAACGTCACCGCCGAGGTTGCCGAGTCGGCGCATTGCCCGGTGTTAACTGCGCGGCACAAACAAGCGTAGCGCGAGATTAATCTCGCGTTACAACCCCGGCGTATATTTCTTTTCCCACTCTGCGATTGCGGCGCGAATTAATGCCTTCACATCCGTGTCTGGCACCTCGTCCACGCCGAAATATTGCGATGCGCCGACGGTGACGATCACCCCGCCTTCTGCGGACTGACTCATTGAAATTCCCCGGTCTTCCAATGGCGAACCAGCGAGTTTTTCTTGTAATACCAGGTTGATCTGCCCGACGATGCTGGTTGGCGGCGGGGCAGGTTTTTTTTCTGCGGAGGGTTCGGCAGATTTCGTCGCGGGTTTGAAAGAAATCGACGGAAGGGGAGTGGATGCCTGGTTGGTTGAAGCAGTCAGAGGCTGGGAGAGAGGCGGTTGAGGAACAGGCGGAGTCGCCGCGTTGGTCAATCGTTGATCGTATTCGGGGGTGAGTGCGCGGGCGCCATCAAGCTCCTGCATAAAGTTTTCATTTTTGGGTTTCAAAACAACGGGATCGTCTTTTACAGTAACGGAGGCGGGCTGAGTCTTGGCAGATTCCTGTTCTTCTTCACGCTGGCGCTTTTTATACCCGGTACTGCGACCCTCGTAAAACCCGATGGTGTAGAAGACTAATATGGCGATGATCCATCCAGCGATTGACCAGTTGATTTCCATAATTTATTTCAACCTCTGACAGTTCGGACAAAAATGCGTGCCGCGTTGACCGACTGTGATGCGCGTAATCTTTGCGCCGCAGTTTTGGCACGGTTTTCCTTCACGGTCGTACACCCGAAAATAGTTTTGGAATTCTCCGCCGCGATAGACCCAGTCGATGGATGCGCCGTTGCGGCGGATGCCTTCGTTCAACACCTTGCGTATCGCTTCATGTAGACGGTCAGCCTGCCTCGCCGTGACCGAACTTGACTCGCGCTTTGGGTGCAGTTTGGCGATGTTCAGCGCTTCGTCGGTATAGATGTTGCCCAGCCCGGCGAGGAAGGTCTGGTCAAGCAACAACGGTTTGAGCTGGCGGTGTCTCTTGTGTAGCGCCGCGTGGAGCCATTGCGGCGTGAAGTTTTTGCTGAGGGGCTCGGGCCCGAGTTTGTTGAGGATATTCGCTGGGTCTGCCAGAAGCCAGACCCGCCCGAACTTTCTTGTATCGTTGAATGACAACGACTTATTGCCTGATATTTTAATTATAAGTCGGTCGTGCTTCTCTGGTCGATTTGTACTGGGTTTAATATGTAAGTCGCCGCTCATGCGGAGGTGGATGAGGAGGTGGAAAGCGGAAAGCGTAAAGATCAGGTACTTCGCGCGGCGACCCACGTCTAGAATTTTCTGTCCGCGAATCTGTTCCTTGAATCTTTTCGGCGAGGGCGCGGCAAGCGTGCGCGGCCAGCGCAGATCGGCGGAGAGGATCGTTCTTCCGACGAGTTCGGGTTTTAATTTTCGAGCGATGGTTTCAACTTCAGGAAGTTCGGGCATTTTCTGTGTCAGGTGCGAAGTTTCAAGTTCCATGTTCCAGATGTCGCATGAAACTTGATACCTGAAACGTGAGACTTGAAACTCTCTTTACTCGTTGAACATCTCTCCCACGCTTCGTCCCTCGTGCGCGCGGCGGATAACCTCTCCTAACATGGGAGCGATCGAAAGGACGGTGAGTCGTCCTTTGAGCAGTTTCAATATTTTGGATGAAATTGGAATCGTATCTGTTGTGATAATGTGTTTGATCGGTAGATTTGCCAGCCGTTTCGCGCCGTCTTCCGAAAAGACGGGGTGGATGAACGCAAGATAGATATTTCGCGCGCCGTTCTTTTTAACCACGCCGACCGCCTGCTCGATGGAGCCGCCGGTAAGCACTTCATCGTCCACGATCAAGACGTCTTTGTCTTTTACGTTGCCGATCAATGTTAAGGCTTTGGCTTTTGAGTCGTTGGCTGTGCGCCTTTTCTCAACGAAAGCAATCGACGCGTTCAGGTCGCGGGCATAGTTGCGTCCCTTTTTAGCGAAACCCAGGTCTGTGGCGACGACGACGAGTTTTTTCATCTGCGCGCGCATGTTCTTGTTGATGTGAGCGGTGATCATGTGCGAGGCGGTTAGCACATCACCGGGGATCGAGAAGAATCCCTGAATTTGCCCGGCGTGCGGGTCGAAGGTCATGTAGCGGTCCGCGCCCGCGCTTTCGATCATGTCGCACACCAGACGCGCGGTGATCGGAACGCGCGGCTGGTCCTTTTTATCCGAACGCCCGTAACACAAATAGGGGACAACCGCTGTGATGCGCGCCGCCGAATCCAAACGGATGGTCTGGATCATAATGAGCAGTTCCATCAGGTTGTAGTGCACCGGCGAGGAGGTGGTTTGAATTACATACACATCCTGCCCGCGCGCGCTGCGCGTCAACTTGACGAAAATATTCTCATTGGGGAACTGGATCACCTCGCGCGGACTGAGTTGCTGGTTCAAATAATTGGCAATCTTTTGCGCGAGGTCGGGCGAGCCGGTGCCCGAGTACAGTTTGATCTCGCCGTACATTTTCATATCGTGATGAGGTCCTTGCTGGGTCATACATTCTCCTGCTTTGAACTTCCGTTCAATAATTTCCTCACCGCCTCATGCGGTGATAGAGTTCGTCCGACGACTTGTTCGACTACATCATTATATTTTTCGTTTTGGATGTTTGCAAAAAAACGACTCATCAACGCCGCTTCCAACGCCGCTTCCAACTCGGACCTCAACCTGGCTCGGTCGCGAGAAGCCCAATCGCCAGTGACGTGTAGATGCTCGGCGTGTTTCGCGATCGATTCGGCAACGTCCGCAATTCCCTTGCCCTCGGTTGCGACGGTTTTGTTGATGGGGGGAATCCAAATGACCATGTCGCTCCGAGTCGCTGAAGAGTCTGGCTCGAGGGCTGGGAGATTCTTCGCGCCCGCCGGAACCATGACCGTCATTGTCTGCCCATGGTGGCGATAAACCCGGGGGATTGGGTGAGCAAGCGCAAGTGTGGAGCAAAGCGCGCGCTCCGTGTGTTCCACGCCGGGGCGGTCCGCTTTGTTGATGACGAGCACGTCGGCGATCTCCAAGATCCCCGCTTTGATGGCTTGAATGTCATCGCCCAAGCCAGGCGCCTCGACAACAATGGTGGTGTGGGCGAGGCGGGCAATGTCCACTTCACTTTGTCCCGCGCCGACGGTTTCGATGATGACGATCTCGTAGCCTGCCGCGTCGAAGATCTGCGCGAATGCCGCTGTAGTCTGCGCGATTCCTCCCACCGAACCACGCGAAGCCATCGAGCGGATGAACACGCCATCGTCGCCGGAGAGATCGCGCATGCGCACGCGGTCGCCCAGCACGGCTCCGCCCGTGAACGGACTCGACGGGTCCACCGCGATGATGGCGACTTTTTTATTTTCCGTTTTGCGATAGTGCAATGCGAGTTGGTTGACGAGCGATGATTTCCCCGTCCCCGGCGCGCCGGTGACTCCGATGAGATGCGCCTTGCCGGTGTGCGGAAACAATTCCGCAAGCGCGGCGCGTCCCTCGGGCGAATGGTTTTCCACTTGCGTGAGCAATCTCGCCAGCGCAAGGCGGTTGCCTTCAAGAACGGAGTTTGTGATTGGCTTACTCATAACCGACATTACACATTGTCCCGCAGGTTGAAGAGTGCATAACAAAGTCTTCAATGAAACCCGCGGGACGTTTATTGATAGATAAGTTCATAAAATAAATTTACGCACTACAAATTACTTCATGGCCTCGAGGATATCCTTGACGATATCCTCTGTCGAGGCGCCGGGACCATAGATACCGGTGATACCCATTTCTTTCAAACGCGGCATATCCTCATCGGGAACGATGCCGCCGATAAATACTTTCACTTTGTCCTGCCCGTTGGCTTTGAGCAACTCCACGATGCGCGGCGCGAGCGCCATGTGCGCGCCGGAGAGGATGGATAACCCGACCACATCCACATCTTCCTGCAAGGCGGCTTCGGCGATCATCTCCGGAGTCTGGCGCAAGCCGGTGTAAATGACCTCCATACCCGCGTCGCGCAACGCGCGCGCCACAACTTTTGCGCCTCGGTCATGCCCATCGAGACCGGGTTTGGCAACCAAAACACGAATCTTATGCTCGCTCATGCGTCCTCCGCGAATGAAATCTAGCGTGATTATACTATGAGGGTTGCCGGGTTTTTTCTCTCAGTACCCTCCGCGCCTTCGCAACGACCTTGAAATTTACAGCGCGTTCCATGCGCCGGTTCACGAATCAAAATATGCTATACTTTGACCATGCAATCGAAAACGGATTGGACTGAGTGGGCTGAATCCCTGCAGAGACTCAAACTCGACGGACTCGTTGCATGGGCCCTCGATGCAGGCGCTCCTCTAACTGTGCTCGGCGCGCAGGTAATGTACCTCACCCAACCTTTCCTTGGCGGGAAACACACAACAGCGATTGCTCGCATGCTCGAATCGGATGAAGAAACTCAAGCCTTTGCGCGCATCTTGCGCGGCGGGAGGGCGGCGTGATTGCTCTGGGAATCGTCGTTATCATTGCTCTGCTTTTCATTATATTTATCGCACTGCGGCGAAGATCGCCAGCCACACTACGGCGCATCCCTGCTTTTGATCGCCTCAATCGCGAGATCGGTTTGGCAGTGGAAAACGGAACCCGCCTTCACATCTCATTGGGGCGAGGCAACTTCTTTACCGCGCGCGGAGGTTCGGCGCTGGCAGGGCTGGCGCTTGTGCGCCGAATCGCCGAACGAACTTCAGTTAGTGACCGCCCGCCAATAGTCACCTCTGGGGATGCCGCCATCACAATCCTCTCGCAGGATACATCGCAATCCGGGTATCGCGCGGCGGGGGCGGAGGAACAATTCCGCGTCACTGCCGGACGGATGACTGGCCTCTCGCCTTTTGCCTACGCCGCGGGGACGATCCCAATCTCTCGCGACGATAACATCTCCGCGAACATTATCATCGGCGACCTTGGTCCCGAAGCCGCGCTAGTTGCCGAAGGCGCCGACCGGCAAGACACCAGCCTCATCAGCGCAAGCGATAACCTCACAGCGCAGTCCATTTTTTATGCGGCGTCGCAAGACCCATTGATCGGCGAAGAATTATTTGCCTCCGGCGCGTACGTGGGGGCAGGTTTATCCCATGAAGAAAGTTTGAACGTGCAGGATGTATTGCGCTGGATATTGATCGTCGCAATTCTTGGCGGCTCACTCTTAAAACTGATCGGGCTAGCGTTCTGATGCGAGTTATTACGGCAACATTCGCCATTGCGGCTGGTATTCTAGTTCTGCTCGGCTATTTCATCGACGCAGATGCATTGAGGTATATCGGTTCGCTTATTACCGATTGGGCGATCATCATAGGGGCGTTTGCCGCATTGATCGGTATCATCAACCTCATTTTCGTTCACATGGAAAAGTTTCGCACCCGCCAGACTGGTGGAATATATAGTGTGCTTCTCGTGATCTCGCTCATCTTTACCACCGGGTTTGGCTTGCTTCTTGGTCCTGAAAACCAGTTCATGCGCCTCGCCATGGATGCCATTATCGTGCCGGTGGAAAGCGCCTTGATGGCGATCCTTGTGATTACCTTGATCTATGCCAGTATTAGGCTATTGCGCCGGCGCGTGGATTTAATGTCTATCATCTTTTTAGTGGTTGCAATTTTAGTGTTGATCCTGGTCATGCCCACACCGGTCGGGCAGTTGCCGGGCGCTCAACAATTGCTCGATTTCATAAACACATTCTCGCGTGGCGGCGCGCGCGGTTTGTTGCTTGGCATCGCGCTTGGAACGTTGTTGACCGGGTTGCGCGTGTTGTTTGGCATCGACCGTCCGTATGGGGGGAATTAACCATGGCAGGCTTGCAATGCCCCAACTGCGGAAAAGAAAACCCGGATTTTCTGGATAACTGCCAGTTTTGCCAAACACCGTTGAGAGCCGAATCGTCCGTGCAATTTGGAGAAAGCCCTGTTAAAAAACATACCGGCGAACTCGAACCGATCTTGCCGCAATGGCTGAAGGATGTCCGTCAACAGGCTAGAGAATCGGCGGAGGAAGATGCCGCAGAAGAAGCCGCCAAACCCAAAGTCAGCAATGAACCGCCCGATCTGCTGGCTGGGCTTGCCGCGCAAGCAAAAGATGAAGGGGAGGAAGTCCCCGATTGGCTGGCGGGGATAAATCCGCCGGAGAAAACAAGCGAGGCTGAAAAGCCATCCGCATCGGGGTCGATTTCAGACTTCTTCGCCCAATTTGAAAAAAGCGAGCCTGAACCTGAACTTCCGCGCGTCGAAGAAGAACCTGCTTCGCAATCGGCAGAAATGCCGGTCTGGATGAGCGGCTCCACTGATTCGGCGCAAGCCGAATCGAAAGATGAACTATCGGAATGGTTCACACAGGCATCGATGGAGGAAAGCAAGCCTGTTGAAATCGAATCGAACGAACTGGGTTGGATAAATGATGCCACCACGTTGCCATCTTTCAACCAGCCTGAACCCGCAAAAGAACCTGAAGATTTGAGTTGGCTTCATGCCCTTGAAGACTCGACGAAAAAACCGGAGCAACCCTCTTCTGCCCCGGCATTCGCGCCGGATTCTTTGCCCGGCGCGGGTGCCTCGATGCCGGATGATTTGAACTGGTTGAATCAACCCGGCGGATCATCTGCCACCGCGTTCGAGGCGCCTGTGCCAACCCAGCCGGAAGAACAAAGCCCCGAATCTGCTCCAGAGGATCTTTCATGGTTGAACAGCCTTGGTGGTATTGAAATACCAGCTTCGCCACACGAAGCAGCGTTACCGGTTTCACCTGCCGATGCTCTCGATTGGCTGACTCCGCAAGAGGGGCAAACAATATCTCCATTTGAAGAGAAGCCGGCAGAAAGCAATCTCAATTGGCTAAAAGGCGGCGGGCAGGAAACTCTCATCAACCCAACACCGGCCGAATCGACTTCGCCGTTCACAAAGATTCCCACTGGGGCGCTCGATGGCGGCGATGCAGTCCCCGACTGGCTGAAGAGCGCGACAGAGGAACCCTCTATGCCGGCGCCCGGCGCGCTTTCAGATTGGTTCAAGGACGATGACGCGGCGGCTCATTCCCCGCTTCAACCTGTTCCCATTGACCCGAACTTCATCCCAGCCCCCATGGATGCGGAATCGTTATCGAACCAGGATATCGATTCATTGTTCTCTGTCAAATTGCCAGATTGGATGTCTGAGTCTGAGTCGAAGATCGAAGGGGATGCGCCGCAACAAACGCCTGCCATACCTGCCTCGTCCGATGAATCGCTTGCCCCGGTCAATTTGCCATCGTGGGTGCAAGCCATGCGTCCCGCCGCATCGGCTGTAGTTGCCGAACCAGTTTCAATGTCGGAAGAAGCGGAGCGGGAAGGTCCGCTGGCGGGGTTGCAGGGAGTTATCCCTGTTGCTCCGATCGGTTCGTCGCGTCGTCCTAAGGCAGTGTCGTTGAAGTTGCAAGCCTCAAACGAGCAACAATCGGCGGCGTCGATCCTTGAAACTGTGCTGGCAGGCGAGACTACAGCGCGGGCGATCGGCGCGCAATCCATTGTCACTTCACAACGGATTCTCCGCTGGGTGTTATCTGGTCTCTTCCTTATTGTGTTGAGCGCCATGATTTATATGCGGACACAAAACCTGCCAATCTCTACCGACCTGCCGGCGTCGGTGCGATCGGCGACGAGCATCATTACCCGCCTGCCACAAAACTCCAGCATTTTGATCGTGATCGATTACGAGCCGGCGCTCGCGCCTGAACTGGAAGCGGTTAGCGGTCCCTTGCTCGATCATCTCGTTCTGACTACGCATGCCCGGCTGGTTTTCATTTCCACGTCGCCGAGTGGGGCGGGATTGGTGAATCGACTTCTGCTCAATACCGGGATCAGTTCACCGGCGGGAATCAATTACCAACCCGGAACCAACTTCGTGAATTTGGGCTATTTGCCCGGCGGCGCGTCCGGCGTGCGTGAATTTATCGACGCGCCGTCTATTGCCATGCCCGGCGCAGTTGAAGCCGCGTTTTCAGAATACGCCGCTGTCGTTGTGCTCACCGATAACGGCGAGTCTGGTCGGTTGTGGGTGGAGCAACTGGTGGCGAAAAACCAGGCAGATGCCGGCTACTTTGCTTTTCAACCGCTTTTGTTCGCGGCAAGCGCCCAGGCAACGCCGTTACTGCAACCCTATGTCGACTCGGAACAGATCAACGGGATGGTGGGCGGATTGGCAGAGGCGGCTCGTTATGAATTTGTCAACAACAGCCGCCCCGGAATTGCGCGCATCTATTGGGACACGTTCGGCGCCGGTATGGTATTGGGCGTGGTGATGATGATCTTTGGAAGCCTGTGGAGTCTGATTGCGGGTTTGCGAGCGCGGCGCAACGCGGCGGAGGCGGGATAATTATGCCCATCGATTTTCTTGCCGGGCTTGTTGGGTTGGTGCTTACCCTGCTGATCTTCAGTTATTTGATCGGCGATAATCCGCTGTTTCGTCTGGCCACATATTTATTTATCGGTGTTTCGTCCGGTTATGCCGCCGCCGCCATCTGGCATTTTGTGTTGATCCCAAAATTATTCAATCCTTTGAGGAGCAACGACCCAGCCCAATTGATCTTGGCGGTCATTCCGTTCATCCTTTGTTTCACCTTGTTTGCCAAACTCCTGCCGCGTATTTCGTGGATCGGCAACTTTGCCATGGCGATTTTGGCCGGAGTGGGAGCCGCTACTGCCATTGGCGGGGCAATGCTCGGCACGCTGATTCCCCAATCGCTGGCGGCAATGGATATGTTTGATGTGCGCGGCTTGGATACCGCGCAGGCGTTCACTCGTTTGGTGCAAGGCGCGATCATGCTGGCTGGCACGGTTGCGGCGCTCGGGTATTTTCAGTTCAGCGCCGGGCGCGCGCCAGATGGAACGCCCAAACGCAATGCCTTCTTTGAAGCCATTGCGTGGCTCGGAAAAGTTTTCATCGCCATCACTTTTGGAACATTGTTTGCCGGTGTGTACATGGCGGCGCTAACCGCCATGATCGAGCGGTTGAGTTCCATGATCAATTTCATTCGCCAGTTGGCTGGAATATAACGTATGCCTGCGTCCCTCGTCCAAACCGAATCCATCCTCGCTATCGATGTCGGCGCGTCTGTGACGCGTGTCGCGTTGTTCGATGTAGTCGAGGGCGAGTATCGTTTTGTCGCCTCGGGGCAGGCGCCCTCCACGGCGGAGGCGCCGTTCAAAAATATCGGCATCGGTGTGCGCGAGGCGATCCAGAATTTGCAGGGAGTGACCGGTACGACCCTGCTTGGTACACAAGATAACAATATCATCACGCCCTCGCAGCCCGATGGCTCCGGCGTGGATGGGGTGGTCGCCACCATGTCGGCGGGACCCGCCGTGAAAACGGTGATCGCCGGCTTGCTTTCGGATGTTTCGCTTCAGAGCGCGCGGCGTTTGGCTGAATCCACGTACAGCCGCGTGGTCGACACCCTCGACCTCTCGGACAAACGCCGTCCCGACCAGCAATTGGACTCCATCGTGCGCTCACGCCCGGACCTCGTCATTCTCACCGGCGGCACGGACGGCGGCGCCTCGCGCTCAATGCTGAAGATGCTCGAAGCCGTTGGACTTGCCTGTTATTTGATGCCCGGCGAAAAACGCCCCATGGTGCTTTACGCGGGGAATCACAAACTCGCTGGCGATGTGCAGGAACTACTCGGCGGTCACGCCGGGAAATTGCAGATCAGCCCGAATGTGCGTCCATCGCTTGAGGTGGAGGATCTTGAACCAGCCAGCAATGTGCTGGCGTCGCTGGTGACCAGCCTCCGTCAGCGGCAGATCAAAGGGGTGGATGAGTTATATAACGCGGCCGCGGGAAATTTACTGCCGACCGCGTATGCGCAAGGACGCATGATCCGCTTTTTGAGCCGGCTGTACGAATCGACGCGCGGGTTGCTGAGCGTGAACATGGGCGCGTCGGCTTCGACGGTTGCGGCAGGCTTCAATGGCGAACTGGCGCTGGGGGTGTATCCGCAGTTTGGGCTGGGCGAGAACCTCGGCGCGATCTTACAACATACCGAGATCGAACAGATCATGCGCTGGATGCAACTTGATATCTCGTCGAACACGTTGCGCGAGTTCCTCTTCCAGAAATCGTTGTATCCGTCCACTATCCCTGCTACGCAGGATGAACATGCCATCATGCAAGCCATTGCGAGGCAAGCGCTGTATCTTGCAGTGCGCGTTGCCCAGAAGAACTTCCCTGCCAGCGCGCGCGCCTCGCGCGCCGATCTGATGCCCAAACTCGACTTGCTGATCGCAGGCGGCGGCGCGATCGCCGATAGCGGTTCGGTGGGAAAAAGTCTGTTGCTCTTGCTCGATGCGATTCAGCCGGTGGGTATCATGCCGTTTTTACTCGACCAGAATAATCTTATGCCCATGCTTGGCGCGGCGGCAACACGAAGTCATTACCTGCCAGTGCAAGTGATCGAATCCGGGGCGTTCATTGGCATGGGAACAGTGGTGTCGGTGATCGCCTCAGCCAACTACGGCGAGACCATCCTACGCGCCAAGCTCGCCTATGCGGATAAGACCGAAGTGCGCGCCGATGTGAAATTCGGCGGGTTGGAGATCATCCCCCTGCCAAGCGGCCAAACTGCCCGCCTGACGTTGAGTCCGTTGCGACGGGCGGACGCAGGCTTGGGCGCGGGAAGAAGCGGAGCCATCACTGTGACGGGAGGCGCGTTGGGTATCGTCATCGATGCGAGGGGCCGTCCGTTGAATCTTCCAGCCGATGCGGTGCGCCGCCGCGAGTTGATGAAGCGCTGGTCTCATGCGGTGGGAGGTTAATCACGATGCTTGCTCCTGTCTTACATATTCTGCCGCTTGTCACGATCGTGCGCGAACGGCTCTTGCCGGTGGCTGGCAAAGTGAACGCGCATTTGAACCAGCGCGTCAGCCCTACGGATGTGATCGCCGAGGCGAATTTTGCGCGCGAACATGCGCTGATCGATGTGGCGCGAACGTTTAACGTGCCGGTTAAACTTGCCGATCGCATGATCAAGGTAAACGAACGCGACCGCGTGGCGCAAGGCGCGTTGGTTGCCGAAAGCGGGGGGATGTTCTCGCGGAGTATCCGCGCGCCTCGCGCTGGGCGTGTGATGGTAGCGGGTGGCGGACAGATCTTGATGGAAGTTGGCGATGCGAAGATCGAACTCCGCGCGGGCTTGCCCGGTGTGGTTGCGCAGATCATCCCTGAAAAGGGAGTTGTGATTCGCACGGCAGGCGCGCTCATTCAAGGCGTGTGGGGGAACGGACGTATCGATAACGGCTCGATGATCAGCCTGATCGAAAAGCCAGACGATGTTCTGACCGCCGAACGACTCGACGTGAGCGTGCGCGGTTCGGTCATCCTCGGCGGGCATGTGCGCGATGCCGACACCCTGCGCGCCGCGGCAGATGTGCCGGTGCGCGGGCTTATCCTTTCGAGCATGTATTCCTCACTGTTGCAACTGGCATATCAAATGAAATACCCCATCCTGGTTCTGGATGGGTTCGGCGCCATGCCGATGAATTCGGCGGCGTTTAAGTTGCTCACCACGAACGACAAACGCGACGCCACAGTTAACGCGGAGCATTTTGATCGCTACAACGGCAATCGTCCTGAGGTGATCATTCCCTTGCCTGTGACCAATGAACCCGATGAGCCAAATTCATACGATACGTTCGCGGCAGGGCAAATTGTGCGCATGAAGCGTCCGCCTCACGCGGGGATGATCGGGTCGATTGCAAACCTGCGCCCGGGGTTGAGCGACCTTCCCAGCGGTTTGCGCGCGGCGGCGGCGGATGTGCGCCTTGAAAATGGCGAGACCGTGATCGCGCCTTTGGTAAATCTTGAAGTTGTGGGATAATATTTAAAATTCGTTATGGGCGAATGAACTTTCGCACAGGACGATGACTTGCATAGGAGAATGAGCGATGTCCACATTCGACGAAAATTCAATTGATTATGACGATGAGAATCCGCCGGAGGAATCCAATAATCGCACGTTTTTGTTTGCCGCGGGTGGGTTGGGTTTGCTGGTGTTGCTTGCCTTACTGTGCCTCGGCGCGTATGTTTGGTACTCGTTGAATAATAACCAGTCCGCTTCGCAGACCGCGATTGCGGAACAAACGCGCCAACATGCGACGATTCAGGTAGGGTTGACTCAGACCGGGGTAGCCAACGCGCTGACCGCCACCGCCGGCGCGACGGCTACGCTGCCTCCCACCAATACGCCGGTCATCGCCCTGGCGACCAATACCGCCGGGACGCCGGGCGCCGCCACCGCCACCCCCAGCGGACCGACTTTCACCCCGAATGTCCCCGCAACGGTAACGCTCGGCGCGGCGTTCACGCAGATCGCCAACACCACCCAGACTGTCATCCCGACCTCCACGGCGTTGCCTAACACCGGTTTTGCCGATGAGGTTGGAATCCCCGGTATGTTCCTTGCCGCGCTCGCGCTCGTGGTTGTGATCTTCCTCGCGCGAAGGCTGAGAGCTGCGCCCACAAGATAAGATTCTTTTGCAAAATCAAACATGGCTCACCCCGAATTTAATCTTTCGAGCTTTTAGCCACGGATTTCACGAATTTACACGAAAAAAGCCGACCAGTTTCAACGTGGTCGGCTTTTTTCTTTCCCGATTTCGAACAGAAAATTAAATCCGCGACAATCCGTGTAATCTGTGGCTGATTCCTTAAGTTTAAGGTTAAACATGTTTGTTTCGCAGATGGGAATTAAACCACGCTCTTTGCCACCTGCTCGCCATACCCAAGCAGTGACTTGACCATCGCCTGCGTCCGCCCTTCGGCGTAAACACGCAAGACCGGCTCTGTTCCTGATGGACGGATCAACAGCCACGAATCATCCGCCATGATGTATTTCACGCCGTCGCGTTGGCTCACCTCCGCGACCTTCTCGCCTCCGATCTCCGCGGGCGCTTGATTCGTGAGGAACTCGGTCATCTCCTTTTTGGCGACGGGGCGGCTGAGGCGCAAGTCTGTCCGTTCGTAGAAAGCGGGACCAACGTCTGCAAGCAATTCATCTACCATGCCGTGCAATGTTTTTTCCGATTGGGCGATCATCTCAACGAGCAATAGCCCCATGATGGGACCGTCGCCTTCTGGGATGTGCCCTTTGAACGAGATGCCGCCCGATTCCTCACCGCCGATCAACACATCTTCCTGCATCATGTGATCCGCGATGTGATTGAAGCCGACCGGCGTTTCGTGCAACTTCAAGCCATATCGTTTGGCGAGGCGGTCTATCATACGCGTTGTCGAAACCGTTCGCACGACCGCGCCTGTCAAACCGCGTTGCTCAACCAGATATTTCAATGAAAGAGCCATGATCTTGTGCGGGTCAACGAATGTGCCGCGTTCATCCATCGCGCCGATGCGGTCTGCGTCGCCGTCGGTCACCACGCCGAAGGTTCCCATCCCCGCGCTGATGGCGGAGGCGAGCGCGCCGAGATTTTTGGCGATCGGTTCCGGGTGAACGCCTCCAAAGCCGGGGTTCATCTCGCCGCGGATCTCTGAAATCTCACAGCCTGTGCCTTGTAAAAAGGATTTAATAACGCCGCGTCCGGAGCCGAACATCGCGTCCACGACAAAGCGTTGCGGGTTATCCGCGATGGCGTCGGTGTCGATCAATGTCCGCAGGTGATCGAAGTAAGCGGGCAATGGGTTGAACTTTTGGATCAACTTCGCTTCGCGCGCTTTTTTGAAATCCATCAGATTGGGTCCGCGCGCCTGCTCCTCGTTATCGTTGATGTACACTTCCACGCGGCGGCATTGTTCGGGCAGGGCAGAGCCGCCGAACGCGCCTTTGAGTTTGACTCCGTTGTAACGCGGCGCGTTGTGCGAAGCGGTGATCATCACTCCCGCAATCGCGCGATTATGTTTTACTGCGTATGAAATTGCGGGCGTCGGCGAATCGGATTGCGCGAGCAGGACGGTGAATCCGTTGGCGGCGAGGACGCGGGCGACCTCGCCGGCGAAACGGTCGGAGAGAAAGCGCGTGTCGAATCCCACCACGATCTTTTTTGGGTCGGGCGTAAGTTCGTCGCTCCTTCCCTTATCCCAATGCTCCGAGTCAACGGCATCGGCGATGGCTTGCGCCACGATGCGCAAATTGTCGAACGTGAACGAGTCCGAGATCACGGCTCTCCAGCCGTCGGTTCCAAAATGAATGGGCATGTAAGTTCCTTTTTTTACCACGAAGGACACAAAGGTCACGAAGGAATCTTTGTGAGTAACTCACCTTACGCGCTGTTCCGTACCGCACACCTGTCTTGGCGGACGGCGCCAGGGCAGTTCACTTTGCGGTAAGAAAAAACAGGCGAATTGCAAGATAAATCTTGCTGTACTGCGTAAGGCGAGTGAGTAATCTAAAACACTTTGTGTCTTCGTATCCTCTGGGGTTGAAAGAATTTTATGGCGTTGCGGTGACTTCCGGCGTGGGCGAAGGCTGCCAATCGGCGATGGGTGTGGCGGTGACTAGTACAGCCTGGATCATCCAACCTTCCACGCGCACATCGTTAACGGTGGCAAAAACATGCACCCAGACCACCCCGTTCACATCCTGAAAATCGTTCGGCACGATGGTGACCGTCGCGCCATTGCCGAGGGTGGCGAGAACCTTGCCTCCGGGTTTTTCGCGGATGAACGCCCCGCCTCCTTCCGCCGCGCGAATTTGAGCAATGATGGGGGTGGGTTCGGCTGTGATGGTTGATGTCGCCGTTTCGGTAGGCGGAAGTTGTGACGGTTGAGTTGGGCGCGGCGTGCGTGAAGGAGATGCTGTGGGCACGCCCACGAACACTGTCGGCGCGGGAAGTTTGGTGGCGGAGTTCGTCGCAAGAGCGGATGTCGCCGGTGCGGGCGTGGGGGTCGGTTCGGCGAGTGAAGCAGGCGGAGGCGTGGAAAGATCCGTCTGTACTTTTATCCATCGATCGAAGCCGGTTAAAAATATCGTCGTCGCGAGAATCGTCACGAGCGCGAATCCCGTGAGCGATATGCCGCCGATGGTCGTCGGATAGAAACGCAAGAAGAAGAGGGTAACGATGGCGAAGAATGTTGCCCAGGCAAAGTGAACGATGAAGACCAGCAAGCCCTGGGGCCAGAGTTCTGCGGCGGCGATGCCGCTCCCAAGACCGAAGCCTGCCGCGCATAACGGCGTAAATAACACGGATGAAATCAAGGCGCTGGGGAGGTAGGGTAATGTTTCGGAGCGCACGAAGGAGATGGTGAAAATGATCGAGCCGATGGTGAGTATAACGAAACTAGGCCACCACAGACGGCTGAGAGTGAACGCTTCATTGAAGTTGAGCGGACCGAAAATGCGCGAGGCGTATCCTGCGAGCAAGCCGCTGACGAAAACGAGGAATGCGCTCAAGAGTAAAGCGGCAAAGGTTTGCCCGAATAATCGGAATGAGCCTGCGATGGCGGCAAGCGAAAGCCCGATCCATGGTGTGAGCACGGGCGCCACGAGGATGCCGAAGAAGATCAATGCCAGCGAGTTGACGAAGTATCCCACGCCAATGATCACGCCTGCCACGAGAGAGAAGACGAAGAGTTCATACGATGGATAAGCGCGGCGGGCAAGATGTTCGAATAACGCGGCGCGTCCCGCTTCATCAGAGGGAAAGTAGGCTCGGCGTAAGGCGCGGCGGCGGCGCGCGCGGGCTGAGACGAATTCCTGTTCGGGTTCAGGTTGTTGCAATGGCGGATCGGTGATATCCATACGCTTCCATTATACAGGGATAAACGGCTGATGGAGGGCGCGCGTGGAATTGTCTGTCCTTCATTATTGACATGAGTATTTCCTCGAGTATAATTTCGTGCGCGTAAATGGCTCCGTAGCTCAATTGGCAGAGCAGTTGACTCTTAATCAATTGGTTGAGGGTTCGAGTCCCCCCGGAGTCACAGAAATAAAGCCTCCCAATCGGGAGGCTTTATGTTTGCGCTTTCTTTGATGTATTATCAGTACTTCACGAAAGCGCGTATTTGGCGCTCTCTACCGCCGTATTTGTGCTAGAGAGCGCAACAAGTTACGCGGTGTTTTCGTGATCTACTGATTATCCTTGTAAGAATCGCTTCGCTGTCTCTGCCAACATCGCTGTTCCAATTGGCATGGCGCGTTCATCAATATCGAATTTCGGATGATGAAGCAGATAACCTTCATGCCCTTCTTTCTGTGTTCCAAGTGTGAACATCGCGCCGGGGGCGTGTTTCATGAATTCACCGAAATCCTCCGCGCCGAGGGTCTTTTGAAGTTCACTGACATTGTCCGCGCCGAGTAGATCCTTCCCCGTATTTTCGATCATCTCTGAAACAAACTCATCGTTAATCATTGGTGGTCCGCCCACGTCGTAACGCAGTTCATAGTCGCCGCCCAGGGCTTTGACGATATCGAAGGCGCGTTTGATCTCGGCGTAAATTTGTTGATGCACAGCCTCGTCGGTGAAGCGCAACGTGCCAGTAATTTTCACTTCTTCGGGGATTACGTTTTCCGCAAACCCGCCGTTGATCGAACCGATGCTCACGACGGCTGGCTCGAACGGATTGATTTTGCGAGAAATGATCGCGTTCAACGCGATGATGACGTGTGCCGTCAGATAGAACGGATCAATCGTTTTGTCAGGATGCGCTCCGTGCCCGCCTTTGCCTTTGATGACCGCGTGCCACGAATCGACTCCGCCTGAGCTGGGTCCCGCGTTGATGCTGATCGTGCCGACGGGTCGAGTCGGGTCAACGTGTTGCGCGATGACATAGTCCACGCCTTGCATCGCGCCCTCTTCAGACATGCGTTGCGCGCCGCTTTTGCCTTCGTTGTCAACGGTCTCTTCGCAGGGTTGAAATAAAAAGCGTACGCGACCAGGTAATTTTTCTTTTGATAATAACAACGCCGCACCCAATGCCATTGCGGTATGTGAGTCGTGTCCGCAGGCGTGCATCGCGCCCTCGTTTTGCGATTTATATTCCGCGTCGTTCATCTCAAGGATAGGGAGCGCGTCCATGTCCGCGCGAATGGCGACCATCTTGCCGCCCTCGCCGATCTCCGCGACAACGCCCGTCTTTCCGACGTTCCGCTTGACTCGGTATCCCATCTTCTCCAACTCGTCGGCAACGATCTTCGACGTGCGGTGCAACTCGAATCCAATTTCGGGGTGCATGTGGAAGTCTCTTCGCCATTCGATCAGTTCTTCAGATATTGCGTGTGATTGTTTGAGCATGATTTCTCCTGTTACTTCGTCATTGCGAGACCCCGAGCCTTAAACGGCGAGTGGGTCGAAGCAATCTCCAACACGTTGACGGAGATTGCTTCGTTGGCTTCGCCTCCTCGCAATGACGGAGGGTATATTACTTCTTTTTCTTCACCGTCTCTTTTTCCGCCGCCGCGAGAATTCTATCCAATTCGGCTTCCTGTTGCGGCTCCAACGGCGAGACAACGTGTTCGCGCAAGATTCTTTCGGCTTCATCGGTGGCGTAATCTGCCATTTGCTTGCGTCCCATTTTTTCTTCCCAAGTATCCCACGAATTTCTTTCGGCAAGTTTGGTCAGCGCCATTTCACCCGCGCGGAGATGTTTGAGCGTGTGCTTGCTTGCCAGATAATTGCGATTCGTGTCCATCACGGTGCTGATGATCTCAACTGCAAGATGTTCTACATCGGCAGATAAACCTTGACGTTGACGGAGGACGCTCTTCGCCAGTTCGTTGTCCAAGACCATTTGCGCGAACGAGCCCATCACGCCCGCTTCCATTTCGCCGATGCCCGAGAGTTCATCCGCGCCAGCCAGGGCGGGGAGAGAGGCGTTGAGTCCGCGTTCGAAGGCGTTCTGCGCGTCGAGGGTGTGCGCGTTCGTGGAGAATCCGTAGACGTTAACGGCGAACCCGTAAAAATGTCCGAGTTGAACCGTGCCAGCGGAAGATATGCCGAGCTCGACTCCGCCCCAGATCAATCCCGTGCGCGGCTCCAGCATCCCGAGTCGTCCGCAATACACGACGCCGCATCCTGGATTAATCAATTGCGCGAGAACGAGAGGAGCGAGAGTCTCCGCGCTTTGTTGGACGAGACTGCCTGTGATCGTCATCGGCGAGGTCGCGCCGCCAGTGGGCGCGGGCAGATTGGAATGGATGACGCCCGCGTGCGCCATGTCCATCATGGCTTGCGCCGCGACATCGTGCATGGTCAGTGGGCTGACGGGGGAGAGGGAGAGCGTGAGTTCGTGCGCGGGGATGCCGACGACTGCCGCCATCTCGACCGCGAATTTCGCCTCATGCCCAAATTGGATGCCAGGACCTTGTACGGGCTTCGTGGTGTGTGAAAGCGTGTGACGAAACATGTGCAGCGCCATCATTTCGTTCGCTACGTCAGGCGGCGTGAAAAACGGCGTGACCGTGTTGCAGTTGGGAAGCGCATCGAGCACGCGCGTCGCGTTGATGCAATCTTCCTGCGTGGCGGTGTGATGTGTGCCAGTTCGCGCGTCGAACACATCACGCGCGCCGCCGAGGTTGTGGAAGTATAAATTTCCGCCGCCGAGTTCGTTGACCGTCCCATTGCGCCCGCGAATCACTGGTCGTTTGTTCGCCTTTGCCACGCTGTCCATTACGAGATCAGGAGGAAAGCAAACGCGATTGTCTTTGAGTGTGCATCCCGCGTCGGTGAGAATGTCGAGGCTGGGCTTGTGTGTCCAAATGATGCCGATCTCTTGCATGATCCGCATCGTCGCTTCGTGCATGGATTTTATGTCTTCAGCGGATAAGAACTTGAGGGGTTCCATGTATATTCCTTGTTTCATCCATACTCGGTGGTCGAGTAGTCCCGCATGCTTGTGGCGGAACGTATCGAGACCACCACGCCGTAAAGAAATTTTGTAACAAGAGTTTGTGTGCGTACCTGTGGTTTCGATACGCTCCTCGCTCCGCTCGTCGCTACTCAACCACCGAAGTTACTTTGATTCTAAATTTCTTACCAGGAACTCCACTCTCTTCGACTCCGCATCCAACACATTCTCGATCTTCAAAAACTCGTGCCCTTCATCTTCGTACAACAATAACTCAACATTTTTCCCAAGTGAAACAAGTTTATCACGAGCGTCAATTGAATCCGACGCGGGACAGCGAGGGTCGTTGCCTCCGCAGATCAATTGCACGGGCGCGTTGATGCGATCCAAAAAGAAATATGGCGAGGCGTTGTACCAGCGTTCGTAATTTACTTTCGGGTCGCCCATGTTTTCGATGTTCCAATGCTGTAAGTCTTCACGCGAATCATCGTGCGACTTGAGCCAATTCATGAACGGCACCAACGCCGAACCCGCGCACCACAGCTCGGGGAATTGAGTCAAACACGTCATCGTCAAATATCCGCCGTGGCTTCGTCCCGTCACTGCGATTTTATTTTTCAGCGCAAGCCCCTCGCGAATCAAATACTGCGCGCCTGCCGCCACGTCGCGCGTATCCACGCCGCCCATATCAAACCGCGCCGCATATTGCCACTCGCGCCCGTAACCCGTCGAGCCGCGATAATTCGGCGCGAGTACCGCATACCCTCGGCTCGCAAAATGCGCCATCGCAACATTCCATTCCATCGAATAATGCCAATTCGGTCCGCCGTGAATCATCACCACCGCTGGCGCAGGAGTTTTACTTGGACGAAACAACAACGCGGGGATCTGCACGCCGTCCATGCCATCATAAAAAATTTCTTCAGGCATGATGAACTCTTCGCGCGATAAATTTTCGGGCATCGAATTTGTCAACTGGATCGCTTCGCCTGACTCAATATCAATCATCCATAGATCGGATGGCTGGGATGGACTGCTGAACGTCGTTACCATCCGCTTCGAATCGGACGTCAGCCTGATTCCGCCGTGGATGCCTTCTCCTTTCTGATACTTTTTTGTGTCCGTCGAGCGAGATAGCATTCTGCCATTTGTTGTCAGGCTAAAAGCCTGACCTACGGATTTGATTTCAATCCAATTGACAGCGCCTTTGCTCTGCGTATAGGCAACTTGGGGTAATGAGTCCGTTTTTGATTTATCCGAAAGAAAAATTGGAAATTGCGAATCTCCTTCGCTGTTCGTCAGCCATGTGATTTCCTTTGAATTGAGATCGTACAGTCCAATATTGAACCAATCATTGGAATCGGAATGAAATAAAAGTCCTTTCCCATCGGGTGACCATTTTGGTGCGTGGGCATTCAAAGGCATGTCACCCTGAGCGATAGCGAAGGGTCTCTCCTCATGCGATAGAGACTCTTCGCTACGCTCAGAGTGATATGATTCGACATCAACAACATATATCCCATAATCCTGCCCGTGCATTTCGCAACAGACGGCGATGCGTTTCCCGTCAGGCGACCATTCCACTTGCCATGCGGGGTGACCTGTATCGAGAATCAATTTAGCCTCGCCGCCGTTGATTGAAATAACGTACGCGCTGAAATGTCCATGTTCGTTGCTGAGGACGGCGAGTTGCTGTCCATTGGGTGACCAGCAGAAGTTGGGTTGCAGGGCGTGAGGGATGTTTGGGGTCAGGTCGGTGTGTTGTTGGGATTCAAAATCGTAGACAACGAGATGGTAACTTTCACTGCCATCAATGTCTAAAGCATAGGCGAGTTGATTTCCGTTGGGGGAGTAACGCGGGTTGAATTTTCCGCCAATGCCTGATGTGATGATAGTCTCCGCTTCGTCTGCGCTCGTAGCACCTGATGTCTTCGTCCTGAGCGGAGTGAGAAGCGGTTTTTGCGACGAATGCAGACGAAGGACGCTCCGCTCAGCGCGAGATAAATCAAATTCATAAATTTGCCATTCGCCTGTTTTGTTCCATGCGAAGGCGAGTTTGGAGTTGTCGGGGGAGATGTCGAAGAGAGGGTCAACTTGTGGGACGCGGAGGAGGTCGGTGAGGTTGAGCATGGGGGAGAAAGTAGACACGGAGACAGGTAAACAGGTATACACGGTACGAGTTACGAGATACAACCTGTTTACGTGTGTACTTTTTCCTTGTCTGCGTTCTCCAGCGATGGCAACGCGTCCATGCCAGCTTTTTGGGCGAGAGCGAGCATGAAGGTGTGGAGCGCTTGCTCTTTAGCCTCATCAAGCTGAGGTCGGGAATAAGAAGCGAGGAGTCCATCCACGATTAATTTCGCGCGGGCGAAGGTGTCCAGACTCCCTGCTTCCTTCCAGTTGCGCATCGAGTCGCGGTCAATCACATTGCTGGGCAGGTGCTGTTCTTTGCGGAAGAGTTGCATGGTGATGCGTTGCTTGAGAAAATCGCCGCCTTTGAAGTTGATGTTGTCGTCGTAAAAACCTGTGGCGAGCGTTTCGGTGTGGAGTTGCACGCCAGCGATCATGCGCTTTGTCATCGCGATGCCTTCGGCGTCAATGACAAGTTTTTCGGCGGAGTGACACGAAAGAAAATCGAGCATACCTGAGCCTGAGATCATGTTGATGCCGCTGAGCGCGCCGATCATCGCGGTGATGCCGCTTTCGAGTCCCGCTTGCGCGTCGACAAGTTTTGAATCGGTCGCGCCGAGGTAAGTGTGCGTAGGCATGTTCAGCGATTTTGCCACTTGCGCGTATGAACAATCGAGCATGGCGGTCTCGACCGCCCCCATGGGGGTCGCGCCTTTTTTCATATCGAAGATGCACGCTGCGCCGCCCCACACGATGGGCGAGCCCGCTTTCGCAAGTTGATGGATCGTGATGCCCGCGAGACATTCCGCTGTGTGTTGCGTGACCGCGCCAAGCAACGTGACTGGCGCTGCCGCGCCCGCCAACGGAACGGAAACAATTTCAGCAGGGATGCCCGCGCGTGCCAGCGCGATGAGATTGCCCGAAGCGAAGTTGCTCCAAATGAGTGGGGGAGCAGGACACACGTCGAAAATGGCGCGTGGCTTTTCGCGCGAGGCATCGCGTCCGCCCGCGAGGATGGCGAGCATGTCAATCATCTCGTTCACGGTTTTGTTTGTGAACGCGCCCGTGACGATAGGCTTCTTGGAATAAAGCAACGCGAGATAGAGCCGATACGAATCCTGAATGGACTGCGGCACATCATGGCAAACCACCGCTGTGGACTGCGCGTCATATTGCGGAAGTTGTTCCGCGACTTTGATTAGTTTGAGAAGATGAGGAGTTTCTGTGGTGTCATGCTCGAGCGTTTCGGGGTTGAGCATGGCGATGCCCGATGAGCCAGGGTCGAAGTGGACCGCGTCGCCGCCGTATTTGACGGTGGGATTGCCATCGTAATCGTAGAGATAAAACTCGCGCGGAACAGACTCTAACGCTTTACGCACGATTTGTTCGGGGATGTGGACGACGTTCGTTTCCGTATCTACTTGTGCGCCAGCGGAGGCGAGAAGTTCGCGCGCTTCGTCGTTGTTGACTTTGACTCCAGGCTTGAGTAGGAGTTGATGCGCTTCATCGAGAATGCGCTGGATGATGTCGTCGGTGAGGAGGGTGAGTTTGGGTTGCATGGCTTGCCTCTTTTTAAACACGAAGGACACAATGGACACGAAGGAAAGGGCAAGGGATTAAAGATAAGTTGTCCGCTAATCCTCGCTAATCTTCGCGAATGGGGATGGACTTGTCGCGTGCGCGAGATTTTGGTGATTGATGATTTTGTCCGAACGGACGTTAGCGTCCGTGCTATTCGTACGAAGCCCGCTAAAGCGGACTTGTTTTTGGAAAACCAATAAACCCATCACTCAATCAAAACTTAGTGCCCTTCGTGTCACTTCGACAGGCTCAGTGCAAGCCTTCGTGGTAAAAATTTATTCCTTACCAACCAACTTCTTCGCCAATTGCACCGCGCCGACAGCGTCTTCGGCTGTGCCGTCGGCTTTGATCTTCTCCGCCCAGTCCTTTGTGATCGGCGCACCGCCGACCATCACTTTAATGCGCGGACGTAATCCTTCTTTGTCGAGCTCTTCGATCACTTCGCGCTGGCGAATCATCGTCGTGGTCAACAACGCGCTCATGCCGATGATCTGCGCGTCAATTTCGAGCGCTTTGCCGATGATCTTTTCGGCGGGCTGGTCCACGCCCAGGTCGGTCACTTCAAATCCCGACGCGGAGAGCATCGTGCCGACGAGAGTCTTTCCGATCTCGTGAATGTCGCCTTCAACGGTGGCAAGGACGACGCGTCCCATCACTTCGCGGGCTTCACCGAGTTTGAGCAGTTCAGGTTCAAGCACGGCAACGGCGGCTTTCATCGCTTCGCCTGCCATCACCAACTCAGGCAGGAAGGCTTCGCCCGCGCCGAATTGGTCACCGATGTAATTGACGCCGACGACGAATCCTTTGGTGATCGTGTCCAGCGGGTGCATGTTCAACTCGATGGATTTTTTTGCGAGTTCGATGGCGATCTCTTTTTCGCCCTCGATAATGCTCTGCGCCATTTGTTTATAAAGTTCTTCCGACATGAATCGACTCCTTGAATGATTTCTAAAACCGTTTACCGCGAAGCTCGCTAAGTTCGCAAAGAAAAATCTTTTTCCTTCGCGCGCTTGTGCGCTCTTAGCGGTTCAATTATTTTTTCAACAACGATAAAACCTGTTCCTCTTTTTCGCGCAACAACTCCGCAGGCACGGGGTGTTCGAGATACTTTTCCAGCCACTTGCCCGATTCCATCACATGCTCAACAGAATGGAGCGCGGCTTTCAGCCCGTCGCGTTTTTTGAGCGCGTTGACGATCAGCGTATGTTCGTCGTGCATGTCGCTCATACTGCCCGCTAAAATTTCAGGCTTGCGGAAGATCGCTTCGTACAGAATCCAATCGGGGAAAGCGTTGGCGACGACCCCGTATAACTTAATAAGCAACTCGTTCTTCGTGATGTCTGCAATCGCGGAATGGAACTCTCGACTCAACTTCCGCGCCACGGACATTTCCTTCAGCGAGTTGTGTTTTTTTGACTCGGCAATCGTTCGTTCCAGACGGGTGACCTGCTCAGGCGTTATATTTTTCGCCGCCTCTTGAGCGATGACCACTTCGAGCATGAGCCGCAAGCCGTAGGCTTCGACGACATCCTTCATCACGATCTCACGCACGCGGACGCCGCGATACGGGACGCGTTCCGCCAGCCCCGACGACACGAGCAGATCGAGTCCCTCGCGGACGGGGGTCATGCTCACGCCGAGTTGAGTCGCGATCTCGTCCTGCCGCAGCCATTCGCCAGGCTTGTACTTGCCCGAGACGATCTTGTCGTGCAGAACGTCGAAGATATCCTCTTTGAGCGGACGTTTCTGGATGAACTCGTTTTCTTCGATAACAGGCGAGCGGGTAACCATCTGTCTCCTTGTGAAGCGGGTGGGCAGATTATAAATTATATATAATTTTGTGTACAGGAAGGTTTGGGACGGGGGGTTACAAAATAAACGGACTGCGCGTTACCGATAGGCTTCGCGGCGATGTTTGACCCGATACACTGTGACTAGTTGCATCTTGTCGTCAATATCATACAAAACGCGATATGTACCAACCCGCAATGAATAACCCGCGACTCCTTTTAGTTTCTTTGAATCAGTGGGACGCGGGTTTTGTTCGAGCGAGTCAATGTGCTTGGAGATCAGGCGAACATACTCGGAGGGAATATCATTGAAGTCTTTTGTCGCTTGACGACGAAGTTCGATTTTATACACGTTATTCCCCCAAATTTAAATCCTTCTTTGCAACATCCCAGGGAACAGTTTCTTCACGAACCATCTTTGCCTGCTTCATCTCTTCGGCGTCTTCATGGTCTTCAAGCATCGTGACGATTTCCTCCCAAACATCCAAGTCCACCATAACGGCAGATTTTTGTCCGCTGGGGTTAACTACAAATCGTACAGTTTCTAAAATCTCTGCGATTGTCATATTTCACCTCGCAACCTGATTATACAGCCGAATCATTCCCTCAACATCCACGCCAGTGGACTTGCCAGCAAAACCAAGCCAGTTGTCATCACGAGAACTGTGGGGAAGCCGTGACTTTCCGCCAGCGGACCTGTGATCAGCAACCCCAGCGCGCCTGCGGAGAAGATGAAGCCGAGGATAAGTCCCGAGGCGAGAGCCATGCCGCCTGAGATGACTCGCTGGGCAAGCACGACCATGATGCTGTGCACCGCGCCTGTGAACGCCCCCGCGAGCGGGATCAATGCGTACAGCCACGGCGACCATCCGATCTGGCTGATGATGTAGGTGGGGATCGCCGCAAGGAACAACGCGGTCGCCGCGACTTTGCGTTTTGTGTATTTGTCGCCGAGATGCCCGCCGATTACGTTGCCCAACGCCGAACCGCCCATGTACAAGCCCGCGATGTTGCCGTATGTGACTGCGCTTTGACCCAAGTCTTTGATGTATTTCGGGACGAACGCCATCATGTTCGATTGCGCCCATGATTGGAGAGTCGCTACCGCGGCGAGGAGGAGGATGAAGCCGATGCCCGCCTGCAAACGGATTCTGCCATCGTCATGTTTCGGTTTGGGGTGCGGATGATTGTGCCGCAGTTGATACGCGAGCGAGACGCCGATCGGAATTGAAACGATGGGGATAATGACAAGCCAATGCAAGCCAAGCCGCGCAAGGATCAAGCCTGTGAGGATCGGTCCGATGAAGTGCCCGATCTGACCTGCCATGAAAAACAATGATGTCGAGGTGGTGTCGCGCCCTTTGAGCAGAGCGCGTCCCTGTAGAGTCGCTTGCGCTGTGCCGACAGGATGAAAGGCGGAAGAACCGAGGGCGGCGATGATCAGGCAGACGAGCCCGCCCGTTCCCGTCACATAGATCGCTCCAGTAAAAAATATCGTCATCCACAACACGCCGCCAGCCGCCAGCCAGCGCGGACCGACGCGGTCGGACATCCAGCCGAAGAATGGTTGAGTGATGGACGCCGTCCAGATATAGATAGTTGTGATGAGCGCGATTTGCGTTTCATTTAAACCGAGATACGTGAGCAGGACGGGACGAGCGCTGTTGAACACATCTATGATGAGGTGGCTAAGCGCGACGGTGGAGAAGAGGGAGTCGAGGAGGAGAGACATGTGATTTACGATTTGCGATACTTCGATACACTCAGTACAAGTTTTGGATTTTCGATTGAGGATTGATGATTGGGTAGTCCCGCATGGTCTTTGATTCTTTAATGAGGTTATGATTCATTGTTGATACAGATGGTGCTGTTCGATATATTCGTACACGGAAGTTGGAAGATAATAACGAACCGATCTCCCCTCCGCGATGCGACTGCGGATCTCGCGCGAGGCGATCTCTAACAGCGGCGCGTCCACATAATGAACCTTCGAGCGGATGCCAGGCAATTCGCGTTCGAGGTCATCGAGGCTTGCCTTTTCATACGGACGGCGCATCACGCCGATCCAGTGACAGGCGTACACAATCTCTTTTGGTTGATGCCATGTGGGCAGGTCGCGCAGTGAATCTCCGCCGATGATGGGGACAATTTCGGCGTGCGGATTTTGCTCGGCGATCAATTTGATCGTGTCAAACGTGTAATGCGGACCTGGGCGATTTATTTCAACATCCGAAAGTTCGAACGATGGATTATCTGCAATGGCAAGCTTCACCATCGCAAGGCGATGCTCTGTCGGTGTGATGAGTTGATCTAATTTATGCGGCGGCTCTGGCGTGAGAATCCACAACAGGCGATCCAATTCCAATTGCGATTGCGCTTCTGAGGCGAGGATCAAATGTCCAAGATGAGGCGGGTCAAACGTCCCGCCGAAGAGACCGATGCGTTGCGGCATGTCGGAAGTATAATTCAAATATGGCTAACAAATCCCGCTACGAAGAACTCAAACAAAAAATCCATTTTCACAACCATCGCTATCATGTGATGGATTCGCCCATCATCAGCGATGCGGAGTTTGACAAACTGTTGAACGAACTCAAGCGGATCGAAGCCGAGCATCCCGACTGGATCACGGCGGATTCGCCGACGCGTCGCGCGGGAGCCAAGCCTGCCGACCGCTTCGACAAGGTGCGCCATCCCGCGCCGATCCTCTCGCTCGCCAACGCATTCGGCGCGGACGACGCGCGCGCGTGGCTTGAGCGTGTTTCCAAGATTGATGATCGAGTAGAAAAAGCAAAGTTCGTGGTCGAGCCAAAGATTGACGGCTTGTCTGTGGTCTTGCATTACCGCGATGGAGTCTTCATGCAAGGTGCGACTCGCGGTGATGGCGAAGTGGGGGAGGATATTACGCAGAATTTGCGGACGATACGGGCGATACCGTTACGCATTCCAGTCGCAAGTCAAAAGTCAAAAGTCGGAGGCAGACCTGTAACCTTCGACCTGCGACCTCCAAAGTATTTGGTGATTCGCGGCGAGGCGTTTATGCCTGTGAAAGAGTTTGAGGAACTGAATCGCAAACTGGAAGAAGCGGGAGAGAAGACGTATCAAAATCCGCGCAACACGGCGGCGGGATCATTGCGGCAACTTGATCCTGAGTTGACGGCGTCGCGTCCGTTGACGATTCTTGTGTATCAGATCGTCCATTCGGAAGGCGGGAAAGTTCCTGCTTCGCAATGGGAGATTTTGGAATACCTCAAAGCGTTGGGTTTCCCCGTCACGGACATTGCGAAACGGTTCGATGATTTTGAAAAAGCGATTGCCTACACTGAATCATGGGAAAAGAAGCGCGATGATCTGTCGTATGAAACAGACGGCATGGTCATCAAGATTGACGATCTGACTCTCGCGGCAGAACTTGGTTTCGTGGGCAAGGATCCGCGCGGGGCAATTGCGTTCAAATTCCCAGCGCGAGAGGTGACGACGACTCTCAACGACATCGGCGTTGCGGTGGGACGCACGGGCGTGTTGACTCCGTATGCGGTTCTCGAAGCGGTTGAGATCGGCGGCGTGATCGTCGAACGCGCGACGTTGCATAACTTCGATTACATCGCGGAGAAAGATATCCGCGTTGGAGATCGCGTGCTGGTGAAACGCGCGGGCGAGGTGATTCCGTATGTCATCGGTCCCGTCGTGGATGCGCGCAAAGGCAAGGAGAAGAAATACAAGCCGCCGACGAAGTGTCCCGCGTGTGGGCAGGATGTGGAGCATTTTGAAGGCGAGGTGGCGTGGTATTGCGTCAACGCGGCTTGCCCCGCGCAGTTGGTGCGCAACATCGAGCATTTCGTCTCGCGCGGCGCGATGGACATTGAGGGATTGGGAAGTGAGTTAGTTAAAATTCTAATTGATTCAGATTTGGTCAAAGATGTTGCTGATATTTTTAAATTGACTAAAGAAGATTTGGCAATAATTAATGAAGAACTAACCCGACGAAGAAGGGCAAAGAATCCTCCTAAAAATCCCGTCAAAGTGACAAAGAGGAAAGAACCTGAAAAGCGTCCCGAAAAATTGCTTATTGCTATTTCTGCGTCTAAAAATAAGCCTTTACCCAAGTTGATAATTGGATTGGGTATTCGGGGAGTTGGTGAAGTAATGGCGAGTGACCTATCTGAGAAATTTACGGATTTGGATTCACTTGCTAATGCAAAGTTTGACGCCTTGATGGAGATTGAGGGGGTTGGCCCAAGTATCGCAGAATCTGTTGTTGATTGGTTTTCTCGCCCGTTTAATAAACAGGTTCTGAGAAAGCTCAAAACAGCAGGTGTGTGGCCTAAAGGGGAAAAGAAGAGCGCTAGGAAAGAAGGTGCTTTGACTGGTTTGACCTTTGTTGTGACAGGTACGCTACCAACCTTGTCTAGGGATGGAGTTAAAGAATTTATTGAATCAAATGGTGGCAAAGTCACGGATAGTGTTAGTAAAAATACAGGCTATCTTGTTCTTGGAGAGAATCCAGGTTCAAAGTTTGAAAAGGCTAAGTCGTTAGGGGTCAAAATTATCGACGAGAATGAACTTAGAAAAATAGCAAAGTAGTAATTTGTGGAGATGCGCCAATCTGATGAATATATTCTTCGCTTTGGATGTTGAAACAGCAAACGCTGATATGGAGAGTATATGTCAAATTGGCATTGTTGAATTTCAGGAGAACAAGCATGTTAATCACTGGGGAAGTTTGATTGATCCTGAGGATTATTTTGACCCTTTCAATATTTCAATACATGGTATTACGCCTGAGATGGTGAACGATGCTCCTACTTTTCCCGCAATTTACAAGGCGCTTCGAGAAATAGAAAAACAGGTTGATAAAGTAATCGTAGTTACGCATACAGCTTTTGATCAAATATCTTTACGTCGCGCCGCTCAAAGATATGACTTAGAGGAATTTTCTTGGATTTGGCTTGACTCTGCTCGTGTTGTTCGTAGGCAATGGGAAAATTTTCGACAATCTGGTTATAGTCTTGCAAATGTTGCTAGGGAACTTAATATTGAATATACGCCACACAACGCTGTGGAAGATGCACGTGCAACGGGAGAAATTTTGATAAAGGCTATTGAGCAAAGCGGCTTATCTATAGAAACATGGCTTGAAAAAGCTTATAAGCCTATTTCTAAGCCAATAAAAACCAGTCATGCTCAAGAAGGTAATCCAGACGGTCCTTTTTATGGGGAAACCATTGTGTTTACGGGTACATTATCTCTTCCAAGAAAAGAAGCTGCTCGCTTAGCCGCTTTATCTGGCTGTACTGTTGCTGATGGTGTTACTATGACTACGACATTGTTGGTGGTGGGTATCCAAAACAGAGACAAACTCGCGGGTTATGATAAGAGCTCAAAACATCGCAAGGCAGAACAGCTGATTGCAAAAGGTCAAAATATTCGAATAATCACCGAAAACGACTTTCTCGTTATGGTTGAAAAACTTTAGTTGCAAAATTTCTCGTGATACAATCCCGCCATTGAAGCAAAGGACGCCTTGGGGGAGCAGTGAGCCTTTGCGAAATTACATTTTCGGAGAACAATCTATGCCAAGAAGAAGTCTCGCTCGCCTGTACAAGGACGAGTTCGCTGGCTATTCGCTCGCCAAATTTCAACAGGACTTGCTCGCAGGTCTGACCGTTGCCGCGGTTGCGCTTCCGCTCGCGCTCGCGTTCGGGGTTGCCTCGGGCGCGACCGCCGCCGCGGGATTGGTCACCGCCATCCTCGCAGGCTTTATCATGGGAGCGCTCACGGGCGCGCCGTTCCAGATCAGCGGACCCACAGGCGCGATGTCCGCCGTGCTGATCGTCCTCGTGCAACGCTACGGACTCGAGGGCATCTGGGTTGCGGGTTTGCTTTCAGGCATCCTTCTGTTTCTCATCGGTCTGTTGCGCCTCGGACGCTTCATCGCTTTCATCCCCTCCGCCGTGATCAACGGTTTCACCTCGGGCATCGCGCTCATAATTTTCATTGGTCAAATTGACAACTTCCTCGGCGTCAAAACTCCCGCCACCGACACCGCCGCGCAAAAACTCATCGGATATTTTCAAGGCGGATTCGCCCCCGATCTCCAATCTCTACTCCTCGGACTCGTCGTCGTTGCCACCATGCTCTTCATGCCCAAAAAGTGGACGGCGCGATTCCCTGCCTCGCTCCTCGGCATCATCGTCGCCACGCTTCTTTCCTCGACGTTGAACTGGTCCGCCCAAACCATCGGCGAGATTCCCAATTCTCTGATTCTCCAATCTCGGCTTTCACTCTCCAACATCCCCTGGACTCATCTCTCCGAATTTATCGCGCCGACCTTCACAATCACCGCGCTTGGCGCAGTGGAGTCGTTGTTGTGCGGCGCAGTCGGCTCGAACATGACGGGCGTTCGCTTGCAGGCGAATCAAGAATTGATCGCGCAAGGCGTGGGCAACATGCTCATCCCGTTCTTCGGCGGAGTCCCTGCGACGGCGGCCATTGCCCGCTCCAGCGTGGGAATCAAATCGGGCGGACAGACGCGCCTCGTCAGTATCGTCCACGCGATTGGGTTGTTGCTCTCCATGTTTTTGCTCGCGCCTTTGATGAGCCGCATCCCCTTGGCGGCTTTGGCGGGCGTGTTGATGATCACTGCCATCCGCATGAACGAGTGGGAGGCGATCAAATTCATCTTCGGCAAACGCTTCAAGACCGACATGATCGCGTTCACGGTGACGATGCTCGCCACCGTCGTCCTCGACTTGACGCAAGCCATTCTTATCGGCGCTTTCCTCGCGGGCGCGGTCTTCCTCAATAAGATCGCCAGCATTGACATCGAAGTTCAAGAAGTGGACGTTAAGCGGCTCAAACAAAAAGGGATCGAAACGGCTGGCAAATGTCGGCATGTGCGCGTGGCGTTTATCACAGGTCCATTGTTTTTCGCGGCGACGGGTCAATTCAACGAAGCGTTTCAAAATTTGAAAGACACGCACGCGTTGATCCTCTCGATGCGCGGCGTCTCGCTGATCGACACGGCGGGCATCGAAGCGATCCATCGTCTGCATGAACGCTTGCATCAAAAAGGCGGCGCGTTGATGTTTGCCGGTGTCCACGATAACGCCTACAACATGATGAAGCGCGGAGGACTCGTGGATACCATCGGGGAGAAAAACTTCTTCTGGTCGAGCGACCAGGCGATCGTCGAGGCAGAGAGGCGGGGGTGTAGATATTGCTCTGGCGGCTGACAGTGCTTGTGCTGGCAATCCGATATAATCCAGTTATGACTCGTCGATTGAGAATCTTCTTTTTTATTTCGACTCTCCTTTCCTCCTGTGCGCGCACAGATGTGGCAACTCTACTTCCGAGCGCCACGAATCCTGTCCCTACGCCGACGATTGCCGTCACATCCGCCCCGCGCATCCAGTCAAACGACCTCACCTTCGTCGAGTTCTTTTCTGGCACTTGAATGGAATGTCGCGCAATGAAGCCCATCGTGGATGGGCTCAAGAATTTGTACAACCGATGCATCCAACTGGAGCGGGTTAACTTCCATGAGCGGACAGCATGGCACGACCTGTTATCTCCTTTTGCCACGCCCGAGTTTGTGCTTCTCGATTCGCAGAACAATGTTCTTTATCGCTGGTTTGGTACGGTGGAAGCAGAGGAATTTGCCGCCGTGTTAGATCCGCTTTGCAAAGGCTGAGGCGCCGAAGAAATGACCAAAACTCTCAACTGGGGATTAATTTCCACAGCACGGATCACCCGCGCGTTGATTCCGCCGCTGCAAGTTTCAAAGCGGAATCATTTGTTGGCTGTGGCTTCTCGTTCGCAAGAGAATGCCGACGCTTACGCCAAAGCAAAAAAGATTCCGCGCGCATATGGCTCGTACGAGGCGTTGCTCGCAGACTCTGAGATCGATGTGATCTACAACCCGTTGCCGAATCACCTCCACGCCGAGTGGACGATCAAAGCGGTGGAGGCGGGCAAGCACGTGCTGTGCGAAAAGCCGCTCGCGTTATCCGTCGAGGAAGTGGACGCTATCAAACATGCCGCGCACAAATATGGGCGAATCGTTTCTGAGGCTTTTATGTATCGCCACCATCCGCAAACGCTGAAAGTGCAGGAAATTGTGCGTAGCGGTTCACTCGGCGCGTTGAAAATGATTCGCGGTTCGTTCAGTTTTGTGCTGACCCGCGAGGGCGATGTGCGTTTGAATCCCGAGTGGGGCGGCGGAAGCATTTGGGATGTGGGCTGTTACCCTATCAGTTACGCAAGAATGGCCACAGGCTTGGAGCCGTTCGAAGTATTTGGCTGGCACGTCGCGGGCGAGACAGGAATCGACGAGACGTTCGTCGGTCAGATGCGTTTCGAGGGAGACATCCATGCGCAGTTCGATTCCAGTTTTGTCATCCCGTTTCATGCGTTTATGGAAATCGTCGGCAGCGACGGCGCATTGAACATTCCGCATCCGTTCAGGCCCGGCGTCGATGAAACGATTTACCTCACGCGGAACGAAAAAACCGAATCGATCCGCGTGCGTGGCGGCGAATTGTACATTGGCGAGGTGGAAGATATGGCGGACGCGGTTCTGTTGGGGCGCGAGCCGCGCATTTCTCTCGACGATTCGCGCGCCAATGTGCGCGTGATCCGCGCTTTGCTCGAATCGACCCGCGCGGCAATGCCTGTTCGTCTGTCACGGGAAAATTTCTAAATCCCTTTACAGTCTGGTACACTTGCCACATTCTTTTTCGGAGGCTTTATATGGATTTGCATAACACCGACGATTCCGTTACCCGCCGTATCAAGGCGATGAACGACCGCGTTGCCATGCTCAAAGCACACGATTTGTATTTTTATAACCAGCCTGTGGAGGAACTGCTTAACGACTCGAAAGTGCGCGTGCGCGGACGCGAGATGGGCATGTACGCTTCGTACGGCTACTTGGGCTTGCTCAACCACCCGCGCATTAACGCCGCCGCCAAAGCCGCCGTGGACAAGTTTGGCACGGGTACGAACGGCGTTCGCACGCTGGCTGGCACGTTGACGATTCACAACGAACTCGAAGAGACGATTGCGAACTTCAAACACACCGAAGCCGCGATCACATATTCTTCGGGCTATGCAACCAATCTAACTGTCGTTTCAACCTTGATGGGACGCGGCGATTACGTCTTCTCCGATAAATTGAATCACGCTTCCATCGTGGACGGTTGTTTGATGTCTGGCGCTGAGTTCCGTCGTTTCCGCCACAACGATATGGAACATCTCGAGGGTTTGTTGAAAAATGCGCCAGGCGACGTTGCTAAACTTGTCATCGCCGATTCGGTCTTCAGCATGGACGGCGACATCATTGACCTGCCTACGATGGTTGCCCTGTGCAAAAAATACAACGCGTGGTTGATGATCGATGAAGCGCATTCCATTGGCGTGCTTGGCAAGACCGGGCGCGGCATCGAGGAATATTTCGACCTATACGAGGGGATCGATATCAAGATGGGCACATTGAGCAAGACCATCCCGTCGGTGGGCGGATATGTTGCCGCAAGTAAAGAGATCATCACCTATTTGCGTCACGCGAGCCGCGCGTATATTTTCTCCGCCGCATTGCCGCCCGCGCAAGCCGCCGCCGCGAACGAAGCCTTCAAGGTAATTCTCGATGAACCCTGGCGCATCGAACGTTTGAATCAAAACACCAAACAATTCATCGGCGGACTCAAAAGCCTGGGCTTCGATACCATGCTGACTGAAACAGCAATCGTCCCTGTCTTGTGCGGCACGGATGAAGCCGCATTCGCCATGACGCGCGAAGCGCAACACAACGACGTGTTCGTCCTGCCCGTCGTTTCGCCCGCCGTGCCAGAGGGACTCGCCCGCCTGCGCGCCACCGTCACAGCCGCGCACGACCCAAGCGAGATCGAACGCGCGATGGACGTGATTGGCGAAGCAGGGAAGAAATTGGGGATTATCAAGTGAAAATAGACCTCATAGGTGTCAGAAACCTGTGAGGTCTTATGAAATTTGGAGAAGAGAAAATGAAATGGCAATGGAAGTTAGGTCGCTTTCTTGGCATTGATGTGTACATCCATGCCACCTTTCTCTTGCTGATCGGCTGGGTGGGGTATAGTCACTGGCTCGAGCACGGGACAATTGCAGAAACCGCCAACGGCATATTATTCATCCTCGCTCTTTTCCTGTGCGTCGTTTTGCACGAATACGGTCACGCGCTCACCGCGCGCAAATACGGCATCAAAACCCGCGATATCACCCTGTACCCAATCGGCGGCGTGGCGCGTTTGGAACGCATGCCCGACAAACCCATCGAGGAGTTGTGGGTCGCGTTGATGGGACCTGCTGTCAACGTACTCATCGCCGCTGGACTCTTCGCGGTTCTCGCCACGACGGGGAATCTGACTCTCCTCACCGGCATGACCATCGCGTCAGGCTCTTTCCTCATGCGCTTAATGATCGTCAACATCTCGCTCGTGCTTTTCAACTTGATCCCCGCCTTCCCCATGGACGGCGGACGCGTCCTGCGCGCCATTCTCGCCATGCGTATGGACTATGTGCGCGCCACGCAAATCGCCGCGAACATCGGTCAAGGCGTGGCATTCCTGTTCGGCTTTATTGGTCTGTTTGGCAACGAATCGTTGTTGTTCATCGCCTTCTTTGTGTGGATCGGCGCGTCACAGGAAGCCAGCATGGTAATGATGAAAAACTCGATCAGCGGCATCCCCGTCACGCGCGCGATGCTGACAGATTTCAAGTCTCTTTCGCCGCGCGACACGCTTGCACAAGTTGTGGGGCTGGTTCTTGCAGGATCACAGCACGACTTTCCGGTGGTAGATGCGAATGGAGTCGTAATGGGCATTCTCGAACGCGACGAGTTCATTGCCGCCCTGTCGCGTCAGGGACAGGGCGCGCCGGTCGTTGGCGTGATGCGGAAAGATGTTCCCAGCGTGGATTCGCATGACATGGTCGAATCAGCCCTCGCCCGTCTGCAAGAAACGGGAGCGAAGACTCTGCCGGTCATGCACGCCGGTCAATTCGTCGGCTTGATCACCGCGGAGAACATCACCGAATTTTTGATGATCCGCTCAGCGTTGAAGGCGGCGGCGTAGATTCCTACGTATTCTTTACCTGATACAACAAATTATCTTCCACCTTGTATAACAGCGGAGCAACTTGTACTTTCGGGTACCGCAGCCTTAACCGCTGCGCTTCGCTGATCACGAAATCAATTTCGTTGCCGATCTCGAACATTGGAGTGAAGTTCATGAAGTGTTGTTCCGCCAGTTCGCGCTCCCATCCCGCCCTCTCGACCAAACCCTGAATGAACGCCTCTTTGCGCGACATCAAGTTGACCATCCCGCACTGGTCGTGACCGATCAGCGCGATGCACTTCACGCCGCCCACCGCGATGGCATAGGAAACTTTGAATTCGCTGTAGCGCAAATTCGCCCCGCCTGCGCGGATGATGTACGCAAAATTATCGGGGATGTGCAAATGCTTGCGGTTATCCATGCACATGCCGATCAGCAGTTCTGCCTGCGTGTATGGATCATGCCTCATGCCGAGGTTGTGATATTCCAACAGCAAACCGATCGGGGTATTTTTATATTCCGAAAAAATCTCATCTTTCGCAGAAACGGGGAAGAGGCGATGCATAGCAGTAAACTCCTAAAGCCAAGTTCTTTACGCAGTTCGATTTGCTTAGCAAATCGTGCGTCAAGGCAAGTGGCAGTGCAACTGCCGCTTGAACAAGCGTTCATTATAAACAAAAAGGAGACCGAGCCCCCCAGCCCAGTCTCCAGTCTCTAGTCTCTAATCTCAATTCTCTGCTTCTCTAATTCTCTGCTCTTCTTTCACCCCACCAACCCAACCACAAAATTGAAAAATCTCCAATACAAGTTATACAACGACTGGGGCCACGAAGTCTTCGGCAGGACGGGCGGAAACGACGAGGAAACCTCCTCGTCGAAATAATTATCCGCGCCGTTGGTGTCCCAAATGATATCGAATCCCCTGCCAAGTATTTTCTTTACAAAGGGATCGGCATCGTAGCCATTGTTCTCGTAAATGTTATCGTGCGCGTACACGTGCTCGGGGTTTGGACCCACGTCAATTTCGTTGACGTCGAACCCGATGGTGAGATTGAACACTGCCAGCCCGCCCGACTTGTTGCCGCGGATGGTGTTGTTGTAGATTTCCACATTGTCTGCGGCGAGGATCAAGATGCCCGTCCCGGACGGGGCGAGCGCCACGGCGGTTCCGGGCTTGCCGAAGTTTTTACCGTTGTTGTTCTCGCTCACGTTATCGTGAACTTTTGTGTACAACGAAACCTTCGACGGCAATTGCGGCAGAAGATCAATGAAGATACCCACTGTGTTATCGTGCGCCACATTGTTATACACTTCGCCGTTAACCGTATTCTCCAATTCAATACCGATCACATTTCCGTACGTCAGCGTATCGCGGATCACCACATTTTCTGATTTACCCGCATAAATCGCCGCGTCATTCATCAACGTCGCTTCAATGCGTTCGATCAACACGTCGGTGCATCGCACGGGGTACACGCCATACACGCCTGTGTTCTCGATGTACATGTCGTGCAGATACACACCCGTCGCGCCTTCCACCAGCACGCCGTTCGATGTGTAATTTTTCACCGAAAAATTGTACATCTCGAAATTATTTCCAGATGCGATCACGCCGTCCGAGCGCGTACCCTCGCCGTCAATCACGGGCCACTCGCCTTTTTCATTCGGGATGCCGACCAGCGTAACATCGCTCCAATCCAACACCACCGACTCGTGATAAACCCCATACGGGACTTCAATTGTATCGCCCGGACCAGAACGGTCAACAGCTTGTTGGATTGTTTCATTCGGTCCCACGCGGACAGTCGTCGGTTCATGCGTAGGGATGCCTGATTCAGTCACCTCGACATTTAACTGGCTGACAACTTCGCGCGCCAGGTTGGGGTATTGTTCCACTACCGGTAACCCCGATGGCACAGACTTCGGAACCTCGGGCATCGTGCTTTCATCGGTCAACGCATACAGGAACGCGACCAAATCTTCATGTTCTTGCTCGCTCAATTCGATGGGTATGATATGACGATCCACTTCTAAACCGAATTGACTCCCGCCGCCTTTTTCGTAGAACCACAGCACGTCGTCCAATGTGGCGAACGCGCCGTTGTGCATGTACGGTCCCGTCAACGCGATGTTGCGCAGGGTCGGCGCTTTGAACGCGCCATCCTGGCCGTCGCTGGCAACTGCGGCGCGCCCCTCATCATGCGGAAACCCTTCGATGTCGGGTGATCCGGTCACGAAGAAATCATCCGAGCCGAAAGTTGGCGCGGCGTGACATTCAAAACAACGTGTCGCCGCCGAACGGAACAGGTTCAAGCCGCGCCGTTGTTGCGATGTCAACGCGTCGAATTGACCCGTGGCGTATTTGTCAAAGGGGCTATTATTTGAAGCCAGCGTTCGCTCGAATGAGGCGATCGCCGCTTGCGCGTTTTCAACGGTGATGGCATTGCTCCCGAATGCCTTATTGAACAACTCCACATATTCGGGTATTTTCATCAGGCGCGCAACGGTTTCCGCGTCGTTGCCAGCCATCTCGTTCTCTGCGTGAAGCGGCACAGCCATTTGCTGTTCAAGCGATTCGGCGCGGCCGTCCCAGAAAAGTTTTGTAGAATAACCGGTGTTCCATAGCGTGGGCGTATTACGCGGTAGGGATGAACCGTCGGAGCCTTTTGCCGTTTGTAAGCCATCGCTGAAACCAAGGCTGGGGTTATGACATGTGGCGCACGACATATCTTGATTCTTGGAAAGGATTGGGTCGAAAAACAGCAAACGCCCAAGTTCTGTTTTTTCAGGTGATGTTTCGCCGTTGAGCGCGGGGAATTCGCGTTGTAATCCACTGTAGGCGGGGAGCACGCTGCTCGCGCCCGCCCCCCATTTCTCTTCAGGAGGCAGTTCATCGAAGGGCAGAGGGGCAAGCGCGGCATAGATGATGCCGACGAGGGCAAGCAAGCCCAAGGCAAGCAAGATACGTTTGATCCAGATTTTCATATTCTTCTCCAAATGATAGACCTGGCAGGTTTTTGAAAACCTATCGGCCTGAGTTACTTCAACGTCATCAAAAACGTGACAACTGCTTCGAGTTCTTCGCTTGTCAATTCTTTTCCAAAATTGGTTGGCATGGTGTCGGTATATTCAGGAACGAGAAAATCTTTCGGAAACAGGATCGACGTTTCGATGTATTTCGCCGCATCCATCCCGGGGACGCGTGACCCTGCCCGTGTGGCAAGCTCTGACAGCGACGGACCGATGATCACAGTGTCTGGCACAAGCGCGTGACATTGCGCGCATCGCAAGTTGAACACCGATTGACCCAATTGTTCGAATGTCGTCAGGGTTGGCGCGGGCGTGGCGTTCGCGGAACAAGAAGATAATAAAAGGAGGGCGAGCATGGCGCAACGCAGAAAGGAGCGTGGATAGGTCATTTACTTGATGGTTTCCAAATCTTGGAGGATGAGTTTTTTATCTTCATCTTTTATGACTTGCTGCGCAAAGCCGCGTGCTTTATTGAGGTATTCAAGCATGATCACGCGGTTGCCGCTTTGCATTTCGGCGCGGGCGAGAGTTTCGTAAGCATAGCCTTTGTAAAACGGATCGAGACTCGCCGCGTGTTTCAACGCTTGCAGACCGTACGTCCGCGCGAGGCTGGGTTGTTGGATCAGGTTGCACACGCGCGATACCTGCCAATACCCAATCGATAGTTTTTTCGCGGAGACGTCCTCGCGCTGCGACCAATGCCACAGCGACGCGATGGCAGTGTGCAACATCGCCAGATTTTCCTCGTCTGTGCGTTTGCTTTTTTCTATCAGTTCCCAAGTCCTGTTGAAATTTTCGGCTGAGAAGTATTTGTGCGCGGCTATTACGTCGAATGGTGTGTTGTCCGCCATGAAGGATCCTATTTTGCCAGCCGAACGAGTTGAGGTCGTGAGTTGGGCACGCGCTTTACCTCCCCGCGCGCTTCGAGGTCGAGTTTGACCGTGGTCACGTACCACATTACCGAACCAACGAATTTGCCGCGCACTTCTTTTTCCACCGCGCGCGAAAGTTTCATGAAGGTCATTTCTTTATTGGAGCGCAGTTCGCTCATAATTGCTTTGCGAATCATGTCGTATTTTTCCCTGCTGATGTTCACGCCCTGTTTCTTTTCGGGGTGCAGAGTTTTAACCAAATCTTTCATTCCAGCCTCCTCTTGTTGGTGAAGTATTTTACTCCCAACCGCGTAACTTGGCAGGGGCAACTCGAATGGAGAGTGGCAAAAAGAGTGGGCTAAAATCGAGCGATGCTGAAATGCCCAAAATGCGAAGCCACGACGCGCCAGAATAAATCTGGCAAAACGGAGGCAGGTTCACAGCGCTATCGCTGTATGCATTGC
>Ga0209096_1000275_pt1 | contig 74149 bp, 59 predicted proteins | sample AD_UKC034_MetaG_FD_184407 | JGI IMG/M metagenome (GOLD analysis project Ga0209096, IMG submission 184407) | Active sludge microbial communities of municipal wastewater-treating anaerobic digesters from USA - AD_UKC034_MetaG (SPAdes) (version 2) | ecosystem: Engineered > Bioreactor > Anaerobic >...
TGCGCAGGCAGATACAGCAGAGCTGCAGTTTGATACCGAACTGCGTAACATGAGTTACTATGTTCAAACCATTGCCGATGCCGACCCGGTAAATGCCGAAGAAATTATATTGGCAGCAGCATTAAAAATTAAAAAGTCGAGCAGCAAAATGAAACCACCCATGCCGGTAGATGATGTATCGGTAAAGGTTACAGGGTTGGGCAATGCCGTTAAAATGCATATTTTTTCGGATAACCCGCGCAGTACACATTTCGAAATTCAGATGACCACTACCCCTAACGATGAAAATAGCTGGGATTCTATTGCCGATATAACGGCACGTAAATACTTAGTGCAGGATTTGGTTAACGGGGTGCGCTATTACTTTCGTGTGCGTGCCATCAACAGCATGGGGAGGAGTATTTACTCCGACATCGTTTCACAAGTAGCCGCATAAAAAATAAGGCAACCCGTTGTGCGATTGAATTTAAAGTAAAAAGCGAGTTGTTTAAACACAGATTTACAGATTTTAAAAAGAAATTAAAGCGCTTTGCTTAAAAAATTTTCACAGATTGCGTGCTGCGAAGCAGAATCGGTGAAAATCAATCAATCAATTTTTATTTAATCTGTTAATCTGTGTTTAAAAAGTAATGGGTTGTGTTACAATCAGACCTTTTTTAATCGCACAACGGGTTAAGGTAATTTATTTTTAAATTGGCAATACCTTGCTATCCTTTTATCAGGTCTTCAACTTTGCGCATGTTGCTTTATTACTTCCCACTCGTAAAAATTGTGCAGTGTATCCTTTTTAAATTCTGCTGATAAATACAGTTGATTTCCGATAATATTTTCTTTTTCTGTTTCTAAAATTAATGCACACGCATTTGTTGATACACAAAGTTCTTTGGATTTATCAATTAATAATTTAGCCAAGCCAAAGCCCCTGAAATTCACTTCCACATACAGGTCATTCAACAGCCAGACTCTTTTCATTCGGGTAGAAGAAAAAAGTGGATACAACTGTACAAATCCTACTAACTTATTTATTTCATTTTCTGCGACAAAAATTTCAGACTCTTTACTGCTTATTCTTTCCAGCAAAAATTGTTTTGAACCTGCAATATCTGATTCTTTTTTATAGAAAATGCGATACTCATTAAAAAGTGTAGATAGTTGTTCTAAATCAGCAATAGAAGCTTTCTTCACAAAATAATTATTCATTTAACAAAGGATAATATTTGTCTTCAATTACTTTAAAGTGCCAACGTTGGTGCCCCGGAAAAATAAATCCAATTGCCAAAACAGAATATTCTCCTTTAAAACCAATACCAACTTTTTTGAGCATTTCAGTTGTAAAAGTTTCATAAAGTTTCATTGTTGATTTTCTTACAATTAATGCCTCCTCCAATAAATCTTCTAAAGTTCTGTTGTTAGCATTGGCTTGCCTTCCATAATTTTCTTCGTCAAAAGAAGTTACTGTCTTTTCTCCACGCGCAAAAGACAATGCCCTGTAACTAAACACGCGCTCGGTGTCGGTCAAATGTTGTAAAATATCTTTTACTGTCCATTTACCGGGGGCATAAGTTTTATTGCCTAATGCTTTCCATTTTTCAATGGGTGCATTATCAAGTTCATGCAAGCTGATTTTAAATGCAGTTGCTAAATCTACATCATCTGTCATATTGATGTACCTGTCAAAATATTCAGGCATTGGATTAATTTGTGATCGAATCATATTTAATATTTATTTAGAGTTTTTTGTAGGTAATCACCAAGGGTAGTTTCACTCAATTCTTTTTTTAAGACTTCTTCTACCCACGCATTTCTTTCAAACCAGAGTATTTCCATCTCCCATACACAGGTTACCATTCCTTTATCAGAATACAGTTTGAAGTTTAAAGGAGTTTTATTTTCTGCCAGGTAAACAAAAAGTTGCATCATGTTTTTATCTATCCACCAGTTAATAACAGCAAAATGTCCACCTGACCATTTGTGAATAATAAGCGTAGCAATTTTGTAAGTTGGTAAACTATATGCTTGTGATTCTAAAAGCCATTTACTTAAATCAGATTTTACAGCATGTATGATGGTGTCATTTACCGGGCTTGAATCAAAGGAAATTGAATAGCACTTTATTTTCCAGTTGTCACACTCAAAAAGTTCTATAAAGCGGATGGGTCTTGGTTCAAAAAACATTTTCCTTTTTGTTTATTTTTTTAACGTACTTTTAAATTGTTCTTCGTACATATTTACTGCATTCATCGCATTCTTATCGTTTTTATACTTTGCTTTCAAAATTTCAAACACTTCCGTTCCTCTTGAATCTGCTAGTATTGAAATTAATAAGGTATTGCTAAATACATCATTTATATCTTCATGCAGTAAGGCTTGATTTAACCTTTCCAAAATTATTTCGTAACCCAAATGTCCTTTGTTAAATGACGCTAATGTTGTGGCTGCATAAACCGGATAATCCCAACCACTTGCACCCAAAAACCAGCGCGGAGATTGATTGTCTTTGAGTATGTCCAAGGCAATAGGTACAGCTCTTTCATCGCCTAATAATTGAAAGCCTGTTAGGGCAGCCATTTTACTTTGCCCTTTCCACGAAGGTTTGCTCACTAATTTTTGAAGAGCTTCAAAAGCTTTATCACTTTTTGTTTTGCCCAAAGCAACCGCAGCATTAAAAATTACCCTATCGCTACTATCATTTAGTTGGTGTATAAACAATTCTGCATTACCTGCATTGTTTTCAGCCCCTAAAACTGAAATAGCATTGGCTTTAAGCCAGGCCTTTTCAGTTTGTATGATTTTTAGTAAAACCGTTTTCATTCTTACATCAAATGGTTTGGGTAATAAAGTGTTTAATGTACTGAGCACGTTTATTCTAAAACGCCAATACGCTTTACTATCAGCCACTTTTAACATAGATTGATAGATTACCTCCTTATTGCTTAAGGATGAAGTTGAGTCTTTATAAATGTTTGCTAATTCATTAAGTGCATTTATCCGGGCTAAAATATCTTTACTGTTTTCAAACTGATGTAAATACTCTTGCAGGCTTTTCTGCATTTCAATTTCTGCCACCCAGGTATTTTCATAATTTACATTGATGAATGCAGGCTTTTGCGGTAATGGGATAGTAAAACTATTTTCGGATATTGCTTTCAAATCAACGCTATGTAAGTTGCCGTCAATTTCTAATTGCAATTTACCACGGAAATAGTTCACTTGCTGATATGCCGAACCGCTGTCCTCCTGTTGTGTTTGCACAAATTTCAATAGCAGCAATTTTTTTGTGTCATCATAGTTTTGAGTAACAACAAATTTTGGTTGTCCCATTTTATAAATCCACTGGTCAAAAAACCAATTCATATTTCTTTTTGAAACCAATTCTATGGCGTTTTGAAAGTCTTTGGTTGTTACAGTTTTGTTTGAATAATGATTTACGAAATACTGAATACTTTTTTTGAAAGTCTCTGCCCCAATTTCCATTTCTAATAATCGTAAAACCAATGTTCCCCTGGAACGTAAATAATTATCTCCTGTCAAAAAGGAATTTAAATCTTCTATCTTTTCAACTGCAACAGGATGATGAATACCTGCGCTCCAATCACCCAAAGTTGCTCTCATATCAAAACTCTGATACCACATCAGGTACTCATCATTTCCATTTTTTTGTGCTGCATATTTGCCTTCAATAAAATGAGCCAATGCTTTTGTTAACCAAACATGATTCCAATTTTCGGAAGCTACTAAATTGCCAAACCATTGTGCAGCCAAAGCTTCGGATTCTACGCCATCCCACAAATAGAGGAAATCATTATGTGTTCTTTCATCATCTATAAAATTATCCGAAATGGTACTAACCGTATGTTGCCCTGTTAAACCAGGAAATGGGTAATCTTGCACCATTACTTGCGAATAATTAGGGTAGGGGTATGCAGTGCCAATATATTCTGAAAAGTATGCAGCCATATCCACCAATCTGTTGGAGCTTGCAATAGCAGCCTCTTTTTCGTCCGGGTAACAAAATGTGTTAAATGGAATTTGGTTATGAAGCCCCAAAACAGAAACATATTCACCAACAATTATAGTCGTCAAATAATTAGGATATGCAGTTTCAGATTTATAGTGATAAGTTTTTGTTCCATTTGAACTTGGTTTTGTTTCAATTAATTTTCCATTGGATAGTAAAGTCAAGTTGCCTTCAACTGTTGCAATAAGTTCTGTAGTTCTCAAATCATTTAAAGACTCTATACAAGGATACCAGTATTTATTTCCTTCGGGTTCGCCATTGCTCCAAAGTTGTTTTCGTTTAACAGGATTGCTTTTTGTTGGCTGAAAAAAGCGAATTCCTTTGCCGTAACTTCCTCCTAAATTATTGGGATCGCTTTCGTTTATATAGTTGGTGTGGTAATCAATCATGAAAGTTATTTCGGAGTTAACGGAATAAATTTTATTCAAATGAACAATTAATCCAAGGGGTTTATCACCACCATCATAGGTAAATTGTAAAGGAAGGTTGTTGTTCAATTTTATAGAATTAATAGTTAAAAAACCAGCATCTAATCGAATAGAGTCTGTTGGTCTTAAAACAACTAAATTAATTGTTGCGCTACCTTTTACCTGTTTTTTTTGCCAGTTAAAGTCATACAAATTAAGTACGGTGTGCATGACATCAACTTCATTACCTGAAGCAATAAGGTTAGTCGTTTGCGCTTTGCTGACACCAAATGAAAGAAGCAATAAAAAAGTAAAGAATTTTGACATTTACAGTGATAATTTTGGATATATTTTCACCTCAAAGTTAGAGCGTGTCTATCACTAAAAAAGGTCAACTGCCGGACATTTTCAGCCAGTATTGGTTTTTAATATTCTGATAAGCTGTTTTTCGCTTGTTAGTCCAACTTGGTTTGCTATTTGAAGCTTAGAAAGGTCAGGATTATTTAATAAGGATTTTGCTTTTTCAATTCTAATTCTTGTTTTAAAGTCATTAACTGTGCAACCTGTTTCTTTCCTGAAAATTCGTGTAAAATTTCTTTCACTCATATTGGCAATGTTTGCCAAGTCATTTATTTTGAGTGATAAATTAAGATTTTCAATGATATAATCCTGCACTTTGTGAATACCATTGTGCACATGATTTCTAAATTGAAGAAAAATATTGTTTTGCGGACTAACATCTTCCCTCCGTCTATAAATTACCAATTCACGGGCAACCTTGTGGGCAAAATAACCAGAGGTTAGTTTTTCAATAATATGCAACATCAAATCTATACCTGAAGCTATACCGGCACTTGAGTAAATATGTTTATCCTCTTGGTATAAAACATTTTCTTTGACATCAGCTTTAGGAAATGTTTTTTTTAATTCCGTAGTTAATTGAAAATGGGTAGTGCAAATGGTACCATCTAACAAACCGCTGTAGCCCAAAACAAAAGCGCCCACACAAATGCTAACAATGTTTACGTTTGATTGATAAAGGCTGCTAATCCAGTTGAAGAGCTCATTATTATTTTTAAATTCTTTTGACCGAATATATTTCATACTTGCCCCGGGTATTATTAAAAAGTCACCTTCTGATAAAATTATTTTGGTAAAATGTTTTTGTTTACCAATGGCTAATCCTGCCGAAGTATGGACTGTAGAATCAATTCCACAATATTCAAGCGTGAAATCTGCACCAAAATCAATAGCCTCATGAATTGCTTGGTCTGGTCCTGCTAAATCCAGCAAATGCAGATGTGGTAGTATTAAAAATACAAATTTTGTAGGCATGGTTACAAAAATTACTGGCTAATAAAGTTCTTAATTATCCAACAAATTTAGTGTTCTTCATTTTGTTGTGTCATATCAAATCAGGATTCGACAGCGTTTTCGGGTTTTTGCGTTAAAGCGGGTTTCTAGGAACTAAGCTACAAGTTTACATCTCCGCCCGGCTGCAATATGGTTTGTGCAGAAGCAATGCCTGAGATAAAAAGTAATACAAATAGTAAAAAAGGTTTTGCCATAATTTTGATATTTATTAAATGAGTAACAACCTGTAAGAACAAGGTTTGTTTAGTCAATTATAAAATCTAATCCACAGCCTGCAAGGTTATTTCCACATTAAAACTGCCATCCTGCCATGCTTTAAAATTGGTATGCCAGTAGTTATTCAATACGTAAAGAAACAGGGTAGATAAATCACCGGTTTTTGTTTTCCACTTTTTGGCTCCGTTAACAGGCACTTCGTTTATGATATTATCCAATTCAAAAATATTATAGGAAGGAGAATTTATTTTAAGTGCATAATTTTTACTGCGAATAAGTAATTCGCCCTCGGTGCAAATAAAATCTTTGTTAGAGCCAGGCAACTGATCTCTATTAATAGTTATTTGTTCTATACCTGAGTTGTAAGATACATTGGCATTATCGGTATTAAAAGGAAATGCAAAATGCAACGATTCTTTATTTTTTTCTATTTGCTTTTTAAATTGTGCCCGACACACCAGCGCTCCGGTAAGTTTATTTAATTGATAAGTGATATTAAAATCTGTAAAATTATTTAACTCTAATTGTACAGTTGTTTCTGCCAATTGTGCTGTTTGTTTGCCGGCAGTAACCTTTACATTTTTTATTTCGGCAAAAGCAGGATTAGTACTACCCGTTACATACACAGGTTCAAAAAAACGATAAGAGCCATTTTGCGGAACTATATTTTTTCCGTTGAGCATTATTTCTTTAAGACCCCCGGTTTTTTCGTCAACGGTAAAGCTGTTTATTTTTTGAGAAGAGGATATTGCTGTATTGGAGTATTGATATTTAAAACCCAGTTGCTTTGCAAGTGATTGGTATTGCACCAGCCCGCTGTCTAAAAATGCTTTTTTTATTTGCCATTGTTCTGTGGTAAAGTGGCTTTCGGGGTCGCTTATACTGCACCATGCACCCCATGTGTGTTCATGAAACATAATGATGTTGCGGTGCAGTTGATAGAATTCTGTTTTATAATTGTTATATAAATTTTTCTTGCGCGCATATTTTTCCAGCGCCACCGTTTTTTGAGATAGCTCCCTGTTAGCTGCTTCTTCGGCAGCAGTAGAGTATGCCCCATCTTCCCAATACGGTGATATTTCTCCGGTAAGTTCTTTTAAAGTGCTTCCGTATTTTTTTTCAAACGCTTCAAACAACGCAGGCACGCTTGCAATTTTTAAAGTTGGACTTTGGTAAAGTTTATTCCAGTTATCTGCAAATGTGCATAGCGTTGTATCCACAGGCCCGTTATCACTTCTTTTAGTGTAGCGCAGTTGAACCATGTCGTAAGGATAATTTTTGTTATACAACTCATTGCAGTAAGCCGATATCCTGTTCTCCCATTGTTTTTGTTTGTCGTCATCGGCAATGCCATGAAAATAAGAGTAGCCTTTGCCGGCAGTCCACACCATCAGCTTTCCTTTATCTGTTGGTTTATTCTTCCAGTAAAATACCTTATCGCCCTGCTCATCTATTAAACTTCCTACTCTATCTCCTCTGTCCGGAAAAGTTTCTATGTAGTTAGGACCAAACGATAAATACTTTACGCCATTGTTTAATTGTGTTCTCAAACCCGAGGCGGTAATGCCGGGTATATCTGTTACCATAGAGGAATTAATGGTGGTTAACTCCGGTTCTATCATACGGGCATATTCTGTAAGCCAGTTAAGCTCATACTCGCTGCACAGCCCTGTAAGTATATTGATGTAGTTGGCGCTTAATATAATATTGCCTTTTTTTACTGCTTGCTTAAAATCAAGGGTTTGTTGTGGCGTTGCAATCTTGTAAAAATTTTCTACCGCCCATAAACTCTCAATATGCCATATTGGTTTTTCTGATGTTGAACGGTTGTTTTTAATCCAATTTAATGCATCTGTAATATTGTTGTTTTGTATCTGCTCAACTTCTGTTTGTATGTGCGAGTAGCCAATATCGTTATGCGAATGGTGAATAATATAAAAGGTAAAATCCTTAACAGGAAAACATTCTACCGTTCTTTTCATTTCAACATGATTAAGCAAAATGGTAAGTGTGTCTTTACCGATAAAATCTTTTGGATAGGATGATATGCTCAACCTGTTGTATCCATTTTTTATCTGACGGGTTTGCTCAAAATGTTTGCTCATAATTTTGAGCATAGTTCCGTCTGCAAAAGGATTATCAACCAAAACCGTTAACTCACGCGTGCTGTCGTTTCTGCGAATTAAACTCTGCACCATTACTATAGCATCAGCTTTTTCGCTGTATTGAAAAATCATGAGCCAGTCGCGGCTGTTTTCGTTCTTGCCTTTTATTTTAAAGTTTGCATTACCAGTTACAAGCATTGCCGGAACTGTTATGTAAGCAGTACCAAAGGCATCATCATTGGCATCTAAAATTTCTTTTCTAAAGTAAAATGTGGAACCATTTTCTGTCGTTGCTTTTATTTCAAAGGCATTCTTTTTATGCATGGGTGTTTGAATGGTAAATAAAAGTATATCATTTAAAAGCACATCAAAATGGCGGTTGGCTTTGCTCGTGCCTGTTGAATGCCCCATCAATAACTTATAAGTAATCAACCCGGTTTTAGTTTTGCTTACAGGTGCTTGCCACTCAATTGCCGATTCTCCATTGCAGCGTGTAAGCAATGCAGTTTTGGCAAACTCAAGTTTGGGAGAAAAATAATTGATGTCTTCTCCCGTAATTTTTTGATGATAGCCATTAAGTGTATCTGCGGGCTGAGACAACAAAGTAGTATAAAAAAGAAACAATTGGCTGAATACTAAACAGTACAATTTCATGTTTGCAGTGATTTATATATTGACAAAAATCGGAATTTCTCTGTCACTACTTTTTGTGCCAGTAAAAACAGGTAATCAGCCAAAAGTTTGAGTTGACTCTGACTTTTTTAATGGCTTGATTTTTTTTGAATCAAATAAGTAATGGAGATAAAATTTAAAGGCAATACTTTTTCCCGGCTTTGTTTAAAGGGAGTATTAAAGTGTATTAGGACGTTTAATAAAAGTTTAAAGATTTTAAGAGAGTAATTACTCTTTTGCAAATTTTATATTACTACCGTTTAATTGCACTATATAAATGCCTGCCGGCAATGCCGAAACATCAATAGATTGTTGCGCACTGTTAACGGTTTGGCATAAAACAATTTTGCCTGTTGAATTGTAAATGCATGCAATGGCATTTTTATCAATTGATGTGCCTGAATTAATGTAAAGCAGTTGTGCAACAGGATTGGGGTAAATGTGTATAAAGTTACTGGTAACTGTTAAGGGATTAACAGCAGTGGTGCTGCCAAAAATATTTTGAAAATTTTGCGCAAACTGACTAGCGGTGGTATTGCAGGAAGCAACAGCATCCCAGTTAACAGACCATGTCATCATTCCCCGTAATGCAGGGTAACCACCTGTTTGTGCAAGGGTATAGCTACCCGGTTGTGCACCGCTGCCCCTTAGGTAATCAATAGCGGCTTTTACAGTGGCAGTATCTGTAAATCCGCCACCGGCAGCGCTTACACATGCGGGTAATCCAACGGCTACCTTATATGCAGGCAACCCTGCAAACATACCACCCGATGTGTTGAAGCCTTGTATCACCGCTTCCGTCATGGCTACAATAAAATCAGCAGTGCCTTGTGTGTAAATGCCGCCATCTATACCATACATGCTGCCACTGTTATATAGCTGCACATGCAGTATTTCAATTGAATCGCGCAGGGCATGTATTGCAGGTAAATATGCGCCCCATATACCTCCGAAGGCGGACATGCCTCCCTGCACAAATGCGGTTTCGGGAGCCATGGTTAACATTAATCGCTTGCCATGTGTTGTATAATAATTACTCATTATTTGTTTAATGGCATATATAAGGTTTATAATTTTTGCATCAGTAGGCGTGGCAATGGTTCCACCTGTGGTGGTTACCGAGCTCCCTTCCAAGTCTATATCCATACCATCAAAACCATAAGTGTTTATAATGTTGCTCATGGTAGAAATAAAGGTATCGCGCTCGGTAATGTTATCTAACGAAACGGGAGCAGTGGCGCCCCCCACGCTTATTATTATTTTTTTTCCCTGTGCCTGTAGCGCTTGCATTTGCGAAATAAAAACAGCAGGCGTAACCTGGTCAGGAATAAATTCCATTTGGTAATCGGTGCCAAATTGCGGTATGGCAAACGATACATCAATAATGTTATAACGCGCATCAACACCGGTTAGTGGTATATAGGGGGCGCTAACATCGTTCCAGTTATGCCAGTAGCCAACTAATGCAGGGTTGGGCAATTGGGCTTTAGCAATTGTTGTTAATGCAAAGGCCAATGCAAGAAGTTTAATAAAGTGTTTCATAAACTATTTTTTGTTAAGCGATTTTTTTCTTGTGTAAAAAAAATCAACTCCTTTATCTATGGAATTAGAGAAGTTTACTTTTAAAGTATCATCAGCAATTAAACTTAAATAACAGGATGGAGGTGGCCACATAGGATAATAGCCGCTTGAAGAAATATTTCCCAAAGAATCCTTTGATAAATGATAAGGGTGATTTCCTGCACTACCGGTTAGCATAAATCCTGCTGCTGAATCTACAAACTGAATAACGCTTGAATTGGTATCTGTAGGATACCACTTGCCTGTAATTTTTTTAGCGCTGATGATTTGAATATTCGCTAAAAAATTATTTGACTGCGAATTAGCCTGAGTACTGTACAACCAACAAAAGAGAAAAAGTAAAATTGAAAAAAGACGTTTGCTCATACGGTTGATTTACGAAAGGTTAAACTATATGAGCAATTGAACCATAGCCCTTAAAAAGTAATGCTGATGGTGCCTTTCGTTTCAAGCGGGCACTTGGGGCATTTGTCAAAGGCTGCGCTTTGTGCAGCCTGTTGTGCTTTGGTTAAAAGATACTGATCTGTGGTAGTGGTTCCTTCGGCACCGGGGCTTGCTTTCATTACGCGCCCGTCTTTGTCAATGGTAATTTCTACTACCACCACTCCTTTTTTCATGGTAAGGTTTTCGTATTTGGGTTGCGTTACCAGTTTACGCCCTGCCATAACAAACTCTACACCTTTGCTGCCACCATCGGCAGGCGCGGCTGAGGAAGATGCTGCTGTTGTTGCGCTGAACTGAATAGTACTTACTTCATCAACTTTAAAAGTCATTGTGTTTCCTTTAAATAAAAAACTGATAGAACCATTACTTAATGATTGCACAGTGCCCTGCATTTTTTCACCGGTTTTTAAAATGAGAGTGTGTTGTGCCTGCAACGAAACACTTACTATACTTAATGCAGCTAAAGCAATAAATTTTGCAACTGAATATTTTAAACTATGCATGATGGTTCTATTTTTTTATTGAATGCCACTAAAGTAAAAGCAAACACAGTAAGGAGAATTAGTTATGAGTGAAATTCTTACATAATTATTAACAAGTGATTATGTAATTGACTTACCTCTTACTTTTGACTTTATACCAAAGCCATGAAAAAAAAATAACAGAGATTAACAATATGGTAGCAATCTCTATTGATGTAAACCCTTGGTTACTGTCATAAGGTTTGGCAAATTTCTCCTCTGTTGGATTAAAATCTGGCATAGCAAGAATTGTTTTAAAAGCTATTAATCATCCGTATGCTCATGCCAGTGAAAGTTGCCGCTACTCTTTCCATTCTCCCAATAAAATTTAGTGCGCTTAATGTTATAATTACCCATTTCATTCATGGTTTCGGCATCATACAGTCTGCCGTTAACCATTACGTTAGTTATGCTTTCGGTGTTGCGTATATCTTCCAACGGGTTTTTTTCCATTACCACTAAGTCAGCCAGTTTACCTTTTTCAAGAGAACCTATCTGGTTACCCATGCCAATATAATCGGCACCGTTTTGTGTTGCACAGCGCAAAGCCTGCAACGGGGTTAACCCACCCATTTGCAGCATCCACAATTCCCAGTGTGCGCCTATGCCTTGTATTTGCCCGTGCGAACCCATGTTTACTTTTACTCCTGCATCGGTTAGCTTCTTGCACGATTTGCTTACCAATACAAACCCATTTTCATATTCATTGTCAGGTATCATAACGCGGTGGCGCGCACGTGCATCTATTACGCTGCGTGGTGTAAAATTAAGCAGGCGTTTGTTTTCCCACACATTGGTTTTTTGGTACCAGTAGTATTCGCCATTAACTGCACCATAAGTAACAATAAGTGTAGGTGTATATGCCGTCTTGCTTGCTCTCCAGAGTTGAACAACATCATTACTAATATCAGCAATAGGTATGTTGTGTTCAATGCCGGTATGCCCGTCTAAAATCATGCTCATGTTATGAAAGAATGTGGAACCGCCCTCGGGCACTACTTCAATTTTTAAATCGCGCGCTGCTGCAATTACCTGCTGCCTTTGTTCTCTGCGGGGCTGGTTGTAACTCTTTACAGAAAATGCACCAAAAGCTTTTGTGCGTGCAATAGCTGAGCGTGCATCATCGTAATTATTTATCACTGCTTTAAAATCCCCCTCGGCACCATACAAAATTGTTCCGGTACTGAATATGCGCGGACCAACCATGTAACCCGCTTTTACCATCTCGCTTTGCGAAAAAACCATTTCGGAATTGGATGAAGGATCGTGCGTGGTGGTTACTCCATAAGCCAGATTGGCATAGTAGCTCCATTGCTTTTGCGGACTGGGTCCAAGGCGCCATGAGTTTAAATGTGCATGCACATCTATTAAGCCAGGTATAATTGTTTTGCCGCTGCAATCAATAATTTTTGCATTGGCAGGAACAGAAACCTCAGCGCCACCAATGGCTTCAATTTTATTTTCATTAATAACAATGGTTCCGTTTTCAATTACTTCATCACCTTTCATGGTAATAATTCTTGCGCCTTTTAATGCAAGCATTCCTTTGGGTTTGTCTGATGCAAGTTCCAATCCTATTTTTATTCCAACGGTATCTACAGGCGGCACACTGTCAGGCGAGCCTTCTAAAAAAGTAAAGCGATCTTTTAGATTGTTTGAAAAAAATTCATCGCTGTATGTCCAGTGTATTTTTTTGCTGTCGGCACTCCAGCCTAAGCTGAGCCCTGCATCTTTTGTTATTTGCGAAACAGGTATGGCTTTGGTGCCTGCCGAAAGTTCTATGGCTTTACCTGTGGGCGGAAATGCTGCAACGTAAGCTTTAAATAATTCAATAAATCCAATCCATTTTCCATCGGGGCTTGGCACAACGGAGGTGGCATACTTTGATGTAAAATTTGTTGCAATGGTCTTTTTATTGAGGTCGTAACTTTTATATGTTTTAGTTTCACCACCATCTTCGGTAAAAAATATTTTATCGTTACCCATAAACATGGCATCGGCCCCTTTATCACTTATCAATTCAGGTTTTGCTCCCGCTGCATTATTCATTAAATAAATACCCGGCTCTACACAAAAAGAAAACCCAAAGTGATCATTACCTTCTTCTTTTACATACACAATTTTTTTGCCATCAGCAGAAAAACGCGGTGTGCGGTAAATTCCTTTTTCGGCAGTTAGCTTTATTGCTTTTTTATCCTTCAGGTTCATTTTCCAAACAGCGCCCATGTCTTCATCATTCCATGTTGTGTAAAGCAACTCGGTACCCGATAATGCAAATGAAGGTTCAAATTCAAAGCTTGAAGAGTTAGTTAAGCGTGCCGGGTTACCGTTTGGCAATTCTTTCACCCACAAATAACCAACAGCATTAAACACTAAGTACTTTTCATCAGCCGATACGGTTGCATTACGAATAACTTTTGAGGTAAACTTTTCGGGAGCTACTTCCTGCTGAAAATACAACGCATCGGTTATACGGTGTTTAGCAGTTGCACTAAAAGGAATATCGAGCGCAGTTGTTTTTTCAATGTCAACCTTTAGTATTTTTCCATTTGCCCATATAATGATATGCTTATTGTCAAGCCAGTTAAAGTTGGTGTAAACGCCAAATATTGCCCAAGCTTCCTGCTGGTCTTTGCTCAGTTTATCATACACGGGCATGTCTTCACCGGTTTCTAAATTATGTATGTAAAGTACAGTTGCTTCGCGCACACGTTTTATATAAGCCAAATGTTTACCATCACGCGAAACCTGCGGACGAAATGCACCACCCGGTCCACCGCAAATTTCTTTGGTTTCTCCCGTTTGCCTGTCATAGCGCTTTATGGCATAAATCTGTTTATTGGGATCTTTATTGTATAAAAACATTCCACCGGGGTAGGTGTCTTCGCTGTAATAAACATAACGCCCGTCAGGCGAAACGCAAGGTTCACCCGCATCCTGCTGTGCATTTTTTTTAACGGTTAGCTGCAATCCTTCTCCACCCGATATATGATACAACCACATTTCGCCTGCGCCCAGCGAGCGAGCCGATGTAAAGTGTTTTCTTGCAATAATGTATTGCCCATCGGGAGTCCATACGGCATTGTTCAGCAGCCTGAAACTTTCTTTGGTAATCTGTTTGGCACTGCTGCCATCAGTATTCATTATCCAAATGTTATCACCACCACCCGCATCAGATGTAAAAGAAATTTTCTTTCCATCAGGACTAAATCTTGGTTGCAATTCATAAGCATACCCTTCTCTTATGCACTTTGCCGTGCCGCCTGTTATGGGCATGGTGTATATATCACCCAGCATGTCAAATACAATAGTTTTTCCATCGGGGCTCACGTCTAAATTCATCCATGTGCCTTCGTTGGTAGTAATGGTTACTTCTTTATAGGTGCCGGGTGGGTTGGTTACATCCCATTTTTTTTCTTCTTCTTTCTTTTTTGGTTTATCTGTTTGTGAAAAACAAAAACCGGAAATGAGGAGTAGGGCAATAGTTGGTTTTAGCTGCATAGTGTATTTTGTTGGAATAGAATATTGAAAGGTTGTTGCTATGTGAGGCAAATATATGTTTTGCAATAGTTTTAAATTGCTAATGAAAAGTTAGTGCCCGTTTAAATTAATAAAGTAACCGCTTCCTGTTTTCTGTTAGTCTGTATCTTCACCCCCTCAAATAATTATAACAAGTGCAGCTTAAAGCCAAACTGCTTGATGTTTACATCATCAAAAAATTTTTAGGGACATTTATTTTTTCACTCGCACTTATTATTTCTATTGCCGTAATTTTTGATGTAAGCGAAAAGCTCGATGACTTTTTAGAACGCCAGGCTCCGCTTAAAGCCATTGTGTTTGATTACTACCTCAACTTCATACCTTACTTTGCCAACCTGTTTAGCCCGCTGTTTATTTTTATTTCGGTAATTTATTTTACATCGCGCATGGCAAGCCAAACGGAGATTATTGCCATACTTAACAGCGGCATCAGCTTTAACAGGTTTTTGCGCCCGTATATTATTGTTGCCACATTTTTGGCTGTTGTTTCTTTTTATTTTAACGGATGGGTTATACCCCATAGCAGAGATAAACAGCTGAGCTTTGAAAATCAATACATCAAAAGCCCGTATAAGTTCAGCAGCAGAAATATTCACCGCCAGATTAAACCTGGTGAGTATATTTACTTTGAAAGTTACGATAACAAAACCAACAACGGGTATTTATTCAGTTTAGAAAAATTTGAAAACCAAAAGTTGGTTTATAAAATGCTTGCTGACCGAATATCATGGGATTCCACACAACAGAAATGGAGTATAGAAACATACACCATCAGGCACATTAATGGAATGCAGGAGCGCCTGGAATCGGGAGCACGGTTAGATACTGCCTTAAATTTTAATAGGCGTGAGTTTAGCAGGCGCATTAATTTTATTGAGGCAATGGATCAAAACGAAATATCCCGGTTTATTGCTGATGAAAAACTGCGCGGATCGGAGCTTATTCCGTTTTATGAAGTGGAGAAATATAAACGTATATCATACCCGTTTGCCACTTTTATTTTAACCATTATTGGTGTATCGCTCTCAAGCCGCAAGGTTAGGGGCGGCACCGGTTTGCAATTAGGAGCAGGTATTCTTTTAAGTTTTACTTACATTTTGTTTATGCAGGTAACCACCACCTTTGCCACTAACAGTGGTATGCCTGCAATTATTGCTGTTTTTATTCCTAATATTGTTTATGCTTTTGTTGCGTTGTATCTGCTAAAAGCTGCACCCAAATAAATTTACGCTGTTATGATTAAAACAATCAGAGAAAAATATAATGCCGGTTTTACACAAGAAAAGTATGCGGCTTTTTTAAACGAGTTTGATCAAATGTTTAGCAAAAAAGTGGAGTTTAGGATTGCGGAAACGCCTGTGTTTGTTGACAAAAAGCTGAAGCAAAAACTGATTGATGCAGGCGAACAGATTTTAAAGTGTGTGCTTACTGAAAATTACCTCAAGCAATCTGATAAAGGCATACCACATAATTTATTTGCTCCCAACGAACCCCACCGCCCGCAGGTACTGGCAGTTGACTTTGCGGTTTGCAAAGATGATAAGGGTGAGTTTACCCCGCAGTTGATAGAGTTGCAGGCGTTTCCTTCTCTGTTTTTTTGGCAGGATATATTGGCGAAGCAATACAAAAAATATTTTAGTGTGCCCGATGGCTTTTCGCAACTGATGAGCGGGCTTACAGATGAAACTTACTGGCAGTTGATGAAAAAAACACTGTTAGGCAATCATCATCCGGATAATGTTATACTTTTAGAAATAGAGCCTGATAAACAAAAAACATGGATTGATTTTTATGGCACGCGGTTAATGACAGGCATTGAACCTGTTTGCATAAGTAGGGTAACGCTACGGGACAAAAAACTTTACTATTTAAAAAACGGAAAAGAAACTCAGGTTAAAAGAATTTACAACCGCGTAATTTTTGATGAGTTGTTGCAACGCAATGATTTGCAACGCCAGTTTAATTTAACTGAAGATACTGATGTGGAGTGGGTAGGGCACCCCAACTGGTTTTTTAGAGTAAGCAAATACGCCATGCCATTTATAAAAAGTGAATATGCGCCACCAAGTTACTTTCTTAGCCAGATAAAAACTTATCCTGACGATTTGGAGAATTATGTATTAAAGCCCTTGTTCTCTTTTGCAGGCAGCGGTGTGGTAATAGATGTAAAAAGAGAAATTTTGGATGCAATAGGGGATAAAGAAAATTATATCCTGCAAAAAAAGGTGGAGTATGCCCCTGCTTTTGAATCACCTACCGGACCTGTTAAGGTTGAAATACGGTTACTCTATGTTTGGAGGGAAGAAGATGCAATGCCCACACCCGTAATAACAATGGGACGCTTAAGCAAAGGCGCCATGATTGGCGTGAGCCATAATAAAAATAAGGATTGGGTAGGAGGTAGTTCGGCTTTGCTGGAGGGGTAAAGGTTTTAAATACAATCATTTCCTGTGTAAAACTATCTTACCCCAACCCCTTTGACTTTTGGTTAATTCTGCTACTTTCGCGCACGAATTTTTTAAAAGCATTTAAAGTCTTATTTTATATCATGAACAAAGGAAAAATAACACAGGTAATTGGTCCGGTAGTTGACATCAGTTTTGATGTAGAAGGCAGCACATTGCCTAATATTATGGAAGCTTTGGAGATTAACCGTACTGATGGTACCAAGCTTGTTTTAGAATGTCAGCAACATATTGGAGAAGACACCGTGCGTGCCATATCTATGGATAGTACCGATGGTTTGGTGCGCGGCACCGAAGTGGTTGCCACAGGGTCGGCTATAAAAATGCCTACTGGCGATGCTATTAAAGGACGCTTGTTTAACGTAATAGGAACTGCTATTGATGGTATTGGCGAAGTAAGCAATGCAAACGGACGCCCTATACACAACGAGCCTCCGCGCTACGAAGATTTAAGTACCGAAACCGAAGTGCTTTTTACAGGTATTAAAGTTATTGACCTTTTGGAGCCATACAGTAAAGGTGGTAAAATTGGTTTGTTTGGTGGTGCCGGTGTAGGCAAAACCGTATTAATTATGGAATTGATTAACAACATTGCCAAAGGATATGCCGGTCTTTCAGTATTTGCAGGTGTGGGTGAGCGTACGCGTGAAGGGAACGATTTATTGAGAGAGATGATTGAATCAGGCGTAATAAAATATGGCGATGCATTTAAACACAGTATGGAAAACGGTGGATGGGATTTGAGCAAGGTTGATATGACTGAACTGGCAAAATCACAAGCTACACTGGTATTCGGTCAAATGAACGAACCTCCTGGTGCACGTGCGCGTGTTGCTTTATCTGGTTTATCGGTTGCTGAATATTTCCGTGATGGCGATGAGAAGAGTGGCGGACGTGATATATTATTCTTTATTGATAACATTTTCCGTTTTACACAGGCAGGCTCTGAGGTATCGGCACTTTTAGGTCGTATGCCATCGGCAGTAGGTTACCAGCCTACGCTTGCTACCGAAATGGGATTAATGCAAGAGCGTATCACTTCAACCAAGCGTGGTTCTATTACATCGGTACAGGCAGTATATGTACCTGCCGATGATTTAACAGATCCGGCTCCTGCTACCACGTTTGCTCACTTAGATGCTACCACAGTATTGAGCCGTAAAATTGCTGAGTTAGGAATTTACCCGGCTGTAGATCCTTTAGATTCTACCTCACGCATTCTTTCAGCCGCAGTACTTGGCGATGAGCACTACAATACTGCACAGCGCGTAAAAGAAATATTACAGCGTTACAAAGAGTTGCAGGATATCATTGCAATCCTTGGTATGGATGAATTGAGTGATGAAGATAAGCAGGTGGTACACCGTGCAAGACGTGTGCAGCGTTTCTTATCACAACCATTTCACGTTGCCGAACAGTTTACCGGATTAAAAGGTGTATTGGTTCCAATTGAAGAAACTATCAAAGGCTTTAACATGATATTAAATGGCGAAGTGGATCAATACCCCGAAGCAGCATTTAACCTTGTAGGTACTATTGATGATGCAATAGAAAAAGGTAAAAAACTATTGGCAGAAGCAAAATAATAAATCAGTACTAAGTACCAGGTGCCGGGTGTTAATAAGCGGTACTTCGTACTTAATACATAATACTTTGTACTAAAAAATGTTTCTCGAAATAATAACCCCCGATAAAAAAGTTTTTTCCGGCAATGTTACATCCGTTTCAGTGCCCGGTACAAACGGAAAATTTCAAATGCTTAACCGCCATGCACCCATCATATCTACATTGGTAAATGGCAATGTAAAAGTTAACACCGGCAAAGAAACCCTTAACTACTTTGTAAAAGGCGGAGTGGTAGAAATGCTCGATAACAAAGTAACCCTCCTTGCCGAAGGCATAGACAACAACAAGAAATAATTGATTTAAATTTTGTTTTAAAAGGCTGCTTGGTAAAGGCAGCCTTTTTTGGTTTGTTTATCAAATGAAACAACGCTGTATTTAATTTATTTTATTTGCTTTACAAACCAAAACAGCAGTTATCATTTTAAAGTCTAACCGCCTTTTATATGAAATCAATTTCAACAACCGAATTTAAGCACACCCTAAAGGATATAAATGAAAACACCGAGAACCGAAGGTACTGCATAGTTGTAGGCGCTGGTGCCAGCCGCAAAAGCGGAATACCCACAGGAGGTGAGTTGGCTACAAAATGGTATAACGAATTAAAACAAAGGCTTAAAGATTCTGATTTTAAAAAATGGCTTAAAGAATTTAAAATAGACGAAAAGGATTTGGCATCATCTTATGGTGCCATTTACCGCAGACGCTTTCAAAACGATAAAACTTCCGGTTACGAATTTTTGGTTAATGCCATGAAAGAAGCAAAGCCTTCTTTCGGGCATTTTGTTTTGGCACAAATTCTTAGCCGTTATACCGGACATTGCGTGCTCACTACCAATTTTGATAGCTTGGTAGAGTCTTCCGTTTACCAGTTTACAAACAAAACACCATTGGTGTGCGGACACGAATCATTGAGCGGTTATGCACGCCCATCCAACACACATCCGCTTGTCATTAAAATTCACCGCGATTTATTACTTAACCCAAAAAGCGACCCCGATGAAATAAATAAATTGGATGACGGATGGGTTCAACCGTTAAATCATATCTTTAGCACGCACATTCCAATTATAATTGGTTATGGAGGTAACGATGGAAGCCTTATGACCTATTTCCAAAACATGTCAAAACCCTCCAACTTTTTTTGGTGCGGATTATCAAATGAAAAGGATTTGCCTCATAAAATTAAAACCTTAATTGAAAAACACGATGGAAGTTATGTAAACATCAGTGGATTTGATGAACTAATGTACCAACTATTAGAGGTATTTGCTGAAATTGGACCGGTAGAAAAAGAACTTACCACCATAACAAACCAGCGTGTTACCCTTGCCACCACTCAGCTAAACGAAATTATTAAAGCATCAACTTCAAGGTTAACTACTGATAAAAGTGGCAAAAAGAAAGAAAAAATTCTTTCAGCTTTAGAATATTATAATTTATGCGAAAAAGAGCCCGATCTTGAAAAGCGAAAACAAATTTATTTAGAAGCACTTGAAAAATACCCTTCAGCAGGTTGGCTGTGGTGGAACTTTACACACTTTATGCATTTTAAAAAGCGTGATTATGATGGTTTAGAGAAACATTACGAGACAGCCTTACCTTTAAATAAGGAAGAGGCTGGTTTTTTAGGCAACTATGCCAATTTCTTAAAAGACATTAGAAAAGATTATACTAAGGCAGAAGCATATTATTTAAAAGCACTTTCCCTTGCTCCTGATGATGCTACTAACAATGGCAACTATGCCAGTTTCTTAAAAAACATTAAAAAAGATTACACAAAGGCAGAAGAATATTATTTAAAAGCACTTTCCCTTGCTCCTGATCATGCTAATAACAATGGCAACTATGCCAGTTTCTTAAAAAACATTAAAAAAGATTACACAAAGGCAGAAGAATATTATTTAAAAGCACTTTCCCTTGCTCCTGATCATGCTAATAACAATGGCAACTATGCCAATTTCTTAACCGACATTAAAAAAGATTACACAAAGGCAGAAGAATATTATTTAAAAGCACTTTCCCTTGCTCCTGATGATGCAGATTTCAATGGCAACTATGCACAACTACTTTTTTTATTGGGTAGAAAAAAAGAAGCCATTGAACACTTAAATAAAGCATTTGAAAACAACCATGAGCAAAATGATTTAACCATTGAGTTATGGTTTTATCGCTATGCCCATTTGCCTGAGTATTTAAAAGAAGCGGAGAAAAAAATAGAAGAACTCCTTTCGCAGTCAATCAGAAGCATAGGTTGGAATTTTGATGGTAACATTGCTCAGGCTATTAAAGACAAACACCCCAATCCGGAAAAATTAAAAGAATTTGCAAAAAGAATTTCTACAGAGTAAATCAATTATTCAAAATAAAGCATCTTACTTTTTCCATTTTTTTCTTTTAACTTTTCCCTTTCCTGTCTTAATCCCTTCCCTCGCACTCACCCTTGTCTGAAGCCAGGCATTGTGCGTTTTCTGACACAAGGATGCCTCTTACCTTTCCATTCCTTTAGCTTACAGCTAAATTACTTCGTATTTTTTCTTCTGGCTTTTGAATTTAATCTCTTAAGCACTTAACATCTAATACATAACCCCCACCCCATACGGGTCAACACTCACCTCGCTCGAAAAACCCGGTACTAAGTTTAAAGTATTTAAATCAATGGCAACCACACTGCCATTTTGCCCACCACAAACCGATGAGTGGTGCGGAGCAGGTCCGCCCGTGGTATTATTTCTGTTAGCTACAAACACCAATCCATTGGCATCATCCAATGCAATGCCATGTGGCTGGTGTCCGGTATAAATAGATCTTACAACCGTGTTAGTATTGTAATCAATTACATACACCGAGCCTCTTTTGCCCGGAAAAGTTGTTAGGTCTTCAACACACGTAACAAACAAATAGGGCTTTGTGGTACTTATTGCCATCTCTTGCGGAAATGTGCCAACAGGTATTTGCGCTACCACGCTGTTGTTGTTTGCATTCACTACCAAAATCTGGTGGTTGAAATCATCGGTGAGGTAATAAAAGTTTTTGTTTGGCGAAAAAACTATTTCGTGAAACTTGCTTGAACCATAACCAGGAAAACTAATTGGGATTTGATTAGACAAATCATTTGTTGGTGCTTTCCAAATGTTTCCTCCGCCTTGGTTGGTAATAAAAAGGGTATCACCTGTTTCGTTTAACCATGTACCATGCGGGCTTCCCACCAATAAGTTGGGGACAGGAGTCTTAGTCATGGACAACAAATTAATTTCAACAATTTTTCCTAAGCTTAAATCTACTGTATAAGCCTTTTTGCTATCGGGCGAAATGGCAAACGTATTCCATGATCCCAAACCAATATTTACCTCGCCAAGCAAACTGTTATCAGCGGTAGAGAATTTTTGAAAATAACTTCCTCCAATAAAGGATACACACCAAAATTGATTGTTAGGTGCTACTTTTACTGAGTGTGGCGATTCAATAGCGGCAATTTTCCCTACATCTTTCATTCGCATCACTAACTTTGTTTGCGCATCAAAAACCGAAACCACATCACACCCCTGGTTGGTCACATATACTTTTTTTCTGGTGGCATAATCACTTCTCCACACCGTTCCGTTACAATCGGGCGCTCCGTTTATAATCCAGTTTCTTAAAGTTTCATACTCGCTATTGGATAATGGATTGGCATTGTATGGCATAGTTGGCTGTAGTACCAATCCTTGCGCGGTGTCGGTATTTGTATAATACAGCAGCGTGCTATAATCAGGTCTGTATGGAATAACCGAACTGCCTAAGTTGCCGCCTTCAAAAAGTGTTGCCCATGTTTCCATATTTAATCCTCCTGCACCTGCTTTACTTAGCGCATTATGGCATCCTGCCGTAGCACATTTATTTACAATAATTGCTTCCACATCCGCAGGATAACAAGTTGCAATTTTTTCGGGCTCTGGCTTTTCCCACGTGCAGCCAACAGTAATAGTTAGTGCTGCAAGCGTTATGAAGGAAAATATTTTTTTTATCATTTTTTTAAGCTAAAACTTTTACAAAAAGGCTCCCCTTTAGGGGGGGCAGGGGTTATAGAAGAAATTTTCACAAATTACTTTTAATCCATTACTCTTTAATCTCAACGCATAAAAATACAAAGTGTTTGCATAACTATAAAAGTGCTTTGTAATAATTACTACCAACTTTTTACTTTATTCGCACACAACTATATGATGAGGTTAATTTACAAATTCTTTTTCAGGCTTGCCGGATGGAAAATTAGTGGGGATATTTCACCCGATATTAAAAAATATGTAATGATAGTTGCGCCACACACGAGCAACTGGGATTTTTTAGTGGGGCTTGCCGCACGCAGTATTTTAAGGTTAGACACAAAATATTTAGCAAAAAAGGAGTTATTTAAACCTCCCTTTGGCTGGTTGTTTTATGCTCTGGGCGGGTATCCTGTAGATCGTAGCAAACACAACAACCTAACCGATGCGGTTGTAAATATTTTTAACAGTAAACAACGTTTTTCTATTTGCATAACACCCGAAGGCACCCGCAAATATTCCGAAAAATGGAAAACCGGTTTTCATAGCATTGCCCAAAAAGCAAACGTGCCTGTTGTAATGGTAGCTTTTGATTATGGCACTAAAACTGTTTTTGCCGAAAAACCCTTTTACCCGTCTGTTAATTTAGAAGCCGATATTGAAAAAATTAAAAACTACTACCGCCAGTTTAAAGGTAAAATTCCTGAGTATGGGGTTAGATAAACTACCATCATATTTACTGTTTATAATTCAATAACATGTTTTCTCTGCGCCCACTGCACCTCCGCGCGCCACAATCTCTTTTGCTCATTCAACCTATAAAAGTTACTTTCGCCCGCTCTTTAAAATAAGGGGATTGTTTTTTAATGGTTAAACACGATAATATAGTTATAGGGGCAGGGTTGGCGGGACTCAGCTTTGCTTATCACTTCAACAAAAATGTTCCGGTTTTAGAGGCGCTTGATACGGTTGGCGGGCTTGTGCGCACTGTTGATTACAATAACTGTAAGTTTGATTTAGCCCCGCACTTACTGCATTTAAAAAACCCTTATGTACGCGAGCTTGTTTTCAATACACTTGGTTTAAAAGTAGAATCGCACGTTCGCAAAGCGCATATTTATTACGACAAGGTAATTATCCCTTACCCTTTTGAATTAAATCTTTTAAACCTGAGTGAGCAAACTAAAAAAGATTGTATTAACGGATTAAATGAAGTAAGTCATTTTTCAAAAGAAGAAGAAACCGAAATACGCAAAGGCTCTTATAAAGATTATGTACTAAAAGCATTTGGCAGTGGCATTGCTAATCATTACCTGTTGCCTTATAACCGTAAAATTTGGGATACTGATCCAGCTGATATGACTTGCGAATTTATGTCGCATTTAATTACTGCCGATAAGGACCAGATTATTAAAAACGCTACCGAAGCCAATAACGATAAGTTTGGCTACAACACCGAGTTTTATTATCCGGTAATAAAAGGTATTCAGGATTTGGCTGATGTGTTTGCTACACAGCTTACCAATATTCAACTCAATACACGTGTTGAATATTTTGAAACAAAAAATAAAACACTTCACTTAAATACGGGTGAGAAAATAAAATATGAGCGCTTAATCAGCTCGGCTCCATTACAACACATTGTAAAAAATTCCGATTTAGATGAGTTAAAGCCATTGGCTGATGAATTGGTTTATACATCTGTTTACACCGTAAACATTGTTATCAAAGGCACTGTGCCCGATACACACTGGATGTATTTCCCCGATAAGGATTTATCTTTTTACAGGATTAGTTTTCCAAAAAACTATTTTAAAAAAGCTACGCCAAACAATGAGCAGATTATTGCAGTAGAAGTTGGCAGCAGGGATCATAGCCGCAAAATAGAAGACATTGAAAAAACTGTGGTGGAAGAAATAAAGCGGATGTCCATTTTTAATATTGAAGAAATTGTGTTTGTTCATTGCATTAAAATACCCGTTGCCTATTGCATTTACGAACACAAGCGCCCTCCAATAGTTCAAAAATTAATGGGCAGCCTTTTAGAAAAAGATATACATCAGATTGGGCGCTATGGCAGGTGGGAATATAATGCAATGCAGGATGCAATTATTGACGGAAAAAATTTATCAGATAAACTAACAGCAGTTCATGCGTAAGAATATTTCAATTGTAATACCCATTTTTAACGAGGAGGAAATTCTTGAGAAGAGAATTAAATGGCTGCATCCTGAATTAAAAAAACTTTTTTCTGAATTTGAAATTATCCTTACCGAAAATGGCAGTAAGGATAATACCAAAGAAATTGCGCGTAGAGTAGCATCTCAAATACCTGATACCATTGCAGTAATTGACGAAGGCGCACCTGATTACGGACAGGCGCTAATTAATGGCATTAACGCAGCAAAGTTTAACGACATTACCATTTTTGAATTAGACTATATGGACATGGGCTTTCTGCAAAACTCCAATCCGCTATTAGAGAAATACGATTTAATAATTGGTTCTAAAACCATTGCTAAAGGAATGGATCAGCGTCCGTTTAAAAGAAGAATGTTTACCATGCTTTATAACTTTGGTATTCGTTTAATCTTCAATATTTCTTTAAGTGAAACACATGGTCTTAAAACTTTTAAGAAAGATTCGCTCAATTATATTACCAATGGCTGTGTTACCAAACATGCCGTATGGCCCAGTGAGTTTTGCATACGCGCTGTAAAGGATAAAAACTTAAAAGTTACCGAAATACCCGTAACCATACCGTTGGTTGAAATAAGAGCCACGCGCATTAAGGCAATGAAACGTTTAAAGAAAACTATTGACGATTTAATGTTGCTGCGCAGAGCTATCAAATAAACTGATAGAAAATGTTTCGCAAAATTTCTTTGTTTAAAACACTTATTGTTGTTTTACTGATTTGCTTTACTGCCAAAATTTTTGCAGGCTACAAGTTACAAAACACTTTTTTACAGAGAGGCAATAGCAAAACATTTTTAAACCTTATTGCTTACAATTTGGTTTTGCACGATGAGTTTAGTGTAGCTACCGGCATTCCGTCTGTAGATTACGAACCATTGTATCCAATGTTAATGAGCGCTGCTTACAAAATAACCGGCAACGATTGGATAGCACTAACATTCATACAAGCGCTCTTGCATTTATTAACTTCATTGCTCGTTTTTTTTCTCACAAAAAGAATCTGGAATGAAATTGCAGGCTTTATTGCAGCACTTTATCACGCTTTCTATCCATATCTTTTTACTTACTCACTTTCCATTTACGACACTACCATGTTTGTGTTTCTATTGGTATCATTAGTATTTCTTACCATTAGAACTAATTTTAAAATTTCTCATTTAGCAGGTATTGGAATTTGTTTAGGACTTGGGCTACTAACCAGGGGAACTACGTTAACTTTTATTCCTCCGGTTTTAATGTACGTTGCATACATAGCTTATAAAAATGGCGGTTTTATTAAAATGATAAAACAGCCTGCCTTAATAATTCTGGTAATGTTTCTTACGCTTTCTCCTTGGTTAATGCGTAATTATAATTACACCAAACGCATTGCAATTTCAACACACGGTCCATTTGGCTTATGGCAAGGCAACAATTCTTATACAGAGCATTATCTTAGTAATAATATTAGCCTTGATGAAATTTATCGTTTAAAGCCACCACCTGATATTTATGCAAAGTATCCTATGCAACAGCGTATGCCTGAGGATGCGGTTTTAGTTGCTGATGCTTATAAAGAAGAAGCCCGGAATTGGATAACAGAAAACCCCGAAACTTTTATAAGGCTTGCATTCATTAAAGCTCAAAAATTATGGACTTGGAACAGAAACCCCTTTAGCAGCAACCCTGTTTATGGAAGTAATGAGGGAAGGAGTACTACCTACTTAATTTCCTATTTACCTTTATTACTTACATTGCCCTTTGGGCTGTTTTTATTGGTAAAAGGAAAATGGGAGTATGCTGTTTTAATCATCCTTATTTTATTATCTTTTACTGCTGCACACATGATAGCTATGGGATTTACCCGTGCTCGCATACCTATTGATTTTTTGTTAATGATTTGTTTTGGGATAGCGGTTTCGTGGGTTCTTAAAAAAGTCTTTTTTGAAAAATTCAAGAGGTAAATCATAAACTGATGCAACAGTTTTCATGTAACATATTTTTTAGTTTTGCGTTCCGCTACATCAAACAATAAAAAATATTTGTATGACCAAACTTGCAGGCAGGATAGAAAGGCTGACGGAATCACAAACAATTGCAATGGCAAAGCTAAGCCGCGAGTTGCAGGAGCAGGGGCATGATATCATATCACTCAGTTTAGGTGAGCCCGATTTTATTACGCCAGAATATATACGAGAAGGCGCAAAAAAGGCTATTGACGAAGGCTATACGCATTATCCTCCTATATCTGGTTATGCAGATGTTCGAAAAGCCATTTCAGAAAAATTTAAAAAAGAAAACAGCCTTAATTTTTCGCCCGAGCAAATTGTTGTTTCAACAGGCGCCAAGCAAGCCATTGCAAATGTGGTTTTATGTTTAATAGATCCGGGTGATGAAGTGCTTGTGCCCGCACCTTATTGGGTAAGTTACACACAGTTAATTCAATTGGCTGGAGGTGTTCCGGTTTTTTTAGATGCAGGTATCGAAAACGATTTTAAGGTTACCCCAGCACAAGTAGAAAAAGCAATAACTTCTAAAACCAAGATGTTTATTTTTTCATCGCCATGTAATCCTACGGGAACTGTTTATTCAAAAGAAGAATTGGGTGCTTTAGCGCAGGTTTTTACAAAACATAAAAGCATTACCGTTTTAAGTGATGAAATATATGAGCACATAAATTTTATAGGTAAACACGAAAGTATTGCACAGTTTACTGAAATGAAAGATAATGTTGTAGTTGTAAACGGAGTAAGTAAAGGATATGCAATGACTGGCTGGAGAATTGGTTACATAGGAGCACCGCTTGCAATAGCAAAAGCATGTGATAAAATGCAAGGGCAGTTTACTTCTGCCGCATCATCCATTGCGCAAAAGGCAGCCATGATTGCGCTTACACAAAACACTGATGATATGAATACAATGGTTGAATCTTTTAAAAGAAGAAGAGACCTTGTTTTAAATATGCTGAAAGAAATCAAAGGTTTGAAACTTAATACGCCTAATGGCGCATTTTATGTTTTTCCTGATGTAAGTTATTATTTTGGTAAAACAGATGGCAAAATGGTAATAAAAAATCCATCGGATTTATGTATGTATTTATTGAATGATGCCAAGGTTTCTTTAGTCACCGGTGAAGCATTTGGCGACAACAATTGTGTTCGTTTTTCATACGCAACCAGCGATAAACTTTTGGTGGAGGCTTGTAAAAGATTGAAGCAAAGCCTTGATAAACTACATTAATTTTACTCATAGTTTCTTTTATTTTTGCCACGCAATTTTTAAGCGTGAAAAACAGTAAAGAAGTATTCAAAAAATTTAATCAGATAACAGCGTTTGTCATAGGTGATGTTATGATTGATGCCTACTTATGGGGAAAAGTTGATCGTATTTCTCCCGAAGCACCTGTTCCTGTTGTGGCAGTTACAAAAAAAGAAAGCAGACCCGGTGGCGCAGCTAACGTAGCCATAAATATTCAGGCACTTGGCGCAAAAGCATTTTTGTTTGCCACAATTGGTAATGATAAAACGGCAACTGAATGTATAGACGTACTAAAAGAATTTAATCTTTCGGTAGATGGTATTTTAAAAAGCAATAACAGAACCACCACTGTTAAAACGCGTGTTATCGGTAACAACCATCATCTTATGCGAGTTGACGAAGAACATACCGATGATTTAAACAAAGATGATTCAGAAAATCTTGCAAAACATATTTGCGAAAACATTAAGAACATTAAACCAGATGTAATCATTTTTGAAGACTATGATAAAGGCTGCATTACAAAATATTTAATTGACAGAGTAGTGGAAGAGGCCGCAAAAAATAATATTCCCGTAACGGTTGATCCTAAAAAGAAAAATTTTTTCAATTACAAAAACGTTACACTCTTTAAACCTAACCTGAAAGAACTAAGGGAAGGATTAAAGTTAGATTTGGAAAATGTAAATGTTTCTTCATTGCAGGAACAAACCAAATCGTTTAAGGAAAAGCAAAGCATCAAATCACTGATGGTAACACTTTCCGAAAAAGGGGTTTATTATTCTGATAATACCAATGCGGAAATTTTGCCGGCTCATATTCGCAATATTAGTGACGTGAGTGGTGCGGGCGATACTGTTATTAGTGTTGCCTCACTTGCACTTGCAGCGGGCTTAAATTTGCATGATGCTTCATGGGTGGCGAACATAGCCGGAGGAATGGTGTGCGAAAAAGTGGGCGTTGTATCTGTTGATAAAGAAGAACTGGAGAAAGAAGTTATACGATTAAGTCAATGACTGTAAAGCCATACGCACACTCTGCTACGGGAAAAAAGGAGCAGGTCAAAACCATGTTTGACAGCATTGCACTTAAGTACGATTTGTTGAACAAAATTTTGTCGGCTGGAATTGATAAAGCGTGGAGAAAAAAATTAGTTAAGCTGCTTTCAAAAAATAATCCGCAACTTATACTTGATGTAGCAACAGGCACTGCTGATTTAGCTATTGCAGTTTCTTCTTTAAAACCTCAAAAAATTACAGGCATTGATATTTCTCCTAAAATGTTGCAGATAGGTGAGAAGAAAATAAAAAAAATGCATTTGGAAGAAATGATTGATTTAAAAGTTGGCGATGCTGAAAATCTTCCTTTCACAGAAAATATGTTTGACGCTGTTTGTGTTGCATTTGGTGTTCGCAATTATGAAAATCTTGAGGTAGGGTTAAAAGAAATAAACAGGGTGCTGAAGCCAGGTGGAGAAGTTTTTATTCTTGAATTTTCTCGTCCCCAGGTGTTCCCTGTAAAACAGATATATAATTTTTATTCAAAAAGAATTTTGCCGGTTATTGGAAAAAAAATTTCAGGTGATGATTCCGCATACAAGTATCTACCCGATTCGGTAAATGCTTTTCCTTATGGCAACAATTTTTTAAATATTCTTTCAGGATGTGGTTTTACACAGAATAAATTAAAGTCTTTAACGTTTGGTATTGCTTCTATTTATATGGGGAAGAAAAATTAAAATGACTAAGAAATTTTTTTTGATGCTTTATTTTTTTGCGTTTTCACTTGCCGCAACAGCGCAGGAAAAAAAGGTATTGAATCTGCCCAAATATGATAAGCAACCATATCACTTTGGGTTTTTGCTCGGAATTAATAAAACCGATTTTTTTATTAAACGAGTTGGAGAATTTAATCTCATTGATACATTAATGACAGTGGAATCAAAAGGACTGACTGGATTTAATTTGCAAATTGTAACTGATTTACGAATAGGCGAGCATTTTGATTTGAGATTTTTACCCGGACTCGCATTTGCAAACCGCAACCTTGATTATACCTTTAATTACTCAAATGGAAAAGAAGGTGTTGTTACAAAAAAAATTGAATCAACTTTTGCGGAACTTCCTTTGGATTTAAAATTTAAATCATCCAGATTAAATAATTTCAGAGCTTATGTTGTGGGCGGAGTTAAGTATAGCATTGACATGGTTTCGCAGGCAAAGGTTGAATCCAAGGACAAGGAATTTGTAAAGTTGAGGAGAAACGATTTTGGGTATACCATAGGATTAGGTATGGATTTTTATTTGCCTATGTTCAAGTTTTCGCCCGAAATAAAAATGTACCATGGGTTAAAAAATCTATTAGTTAAAGACGATTTAATTTACTCCCGATCAATTGATGCACTGCAAACTAAAATGTTTATGCTGTCTTTAACATTCGAATAAAATATGAAACAGTCAGAGCTTTTTCTTCTGCCCGAAGAGGCGGCAAACGAGCTTGAGATAAAAAAGCAAATTGGACTTAAGATTGGTTTTGCCGATTTTACTTTTCGTGTGCTTAAGCGCTCAATAGATGCAAGGTCAAAGCAGGTAAAAATTCGCTTGTTGGTTGAAGTTCTAGAAAAAGGAGAGGTTTTTACCCCACTTTTTGAAGAAAGAAAATTTCAAAACGTTAGCACTAAAAAAGAAGTGCATATAATTGGCGCAGGTCCTGCAGGGTTATTTGCTGCTTTGCGTTTAGTTGAACTTGGATATAAACCTGTAATTATAGAACGCGGAAAAGATGTGCGGATGCGCAGGCGCGATTTAGCAGCACTTAATAAAGACAAAGTAGTTAATCCAAATTCAAATTATTGTTTTGGCGAAGGAGGTGCCGGCACATATTCAGATGGCAAACTTTATACGCGTTCGGGTAAAAGAGGCAATATACAACGCATACTCAATACGTTTATTGAATTTGGTGCAAGTGATGAAATAGGAGTTGATGCCCATCCTCATATTGGTACAAATAAATTGCCAGGAATTATTTCATCAATGCGCGAGAGAATTATTGAATGTGGGGGTGAGGTGTTATTTAACTCTCGGTTGAAGGATATTTTTTACAACACTTCAGGAATTACTGCAGTTGAAATTGAGGATGTACAAACAAATAATCCTGCAAGAATAAATACATCTGCTTTAATTCTTGCAACAGGTCATTCTGCACGAGATATTTTTGAATTATTGTATAACCGTAAAATTTTAATTGAAGGAAAACCTTTTGCACTTGGTGTTAGGGTTGAACATCGGCAAAATATCATTGATAGTTCACAGTATCATTGTGAAATGCGGAGTGAGTTTCTACCTCCTGCATCTTACTCGTTGGTTCATCAGGCAGAAAACAATAAAGGTGTTTATTCATTTTGCATGTGCCCCGGAGGTATAATTGCTGCCGCAGCCACCAGCGCAAATGAAGTTGTTGTAAATGGTTGGAGCCCTTCAAAACGGAATAACAAGTTTGCCAATTCCGGCATTGTTGTAACCATTGATGAACAGGATGTTAAAAAATATGGGACAGAAAGTCCATTGCGGTATCTAAAATTTCAATCGGCAATAGAGCAATTGGCTTTTGTGCATGGGGGCAAAAATTTAAGTGCCCCAGCCCAACGTATGATTGATTTTGCAAACAATAAAATATCAACTAACCTCCCCGATTGTTCTTACATACCGGGTATTAATTCAGTTCAATTAAAAGAGGTCTTACCTTCTAATATCATTACAGCTTTAAAATCGGGGTTTAGAGATTTTGGAAAAAAGATCAAGAATTACTATACAAACGATGCGGTGTTGGTTGGTGTTGAATCCCGTACATCATCACCCGTAAAAATTCCGCGCGATAAAGAAACAGCGATGCATACGCAGGTTTCAGGACTTTTTCCGTGTGGTGAAGGTGCCGGTTATGCCGGTGGTATAATGAGTGCTGCCATTGATGGCGAGCATTGCGCTAACAAGTGTGTTGAATATCTTAGCCAACGCAAATGAACCAGCCACTACTCTTCCCCATTTTAATTATAGCATACATTCTATCATTAGTGTTGTGCATTGTTTCGGCATCCGTTTCAAAAAAAATAAATTCTACAGTAATACGATTGATTATTGTTTTCCATCTAATTTTAATTTTAACCTCTTTACTATTTAACTTTACTGGTTCAAAAATAAATGCTGCTGTTTTTTTTGCATTTTACTTTTGCTCGGGAAATATTTTATTTGGTATGGTTAGCAGAAGAGTTTTTCCTTTACCGGCAAAAATTTATTTCGGAATTTTTGTCTTGTCATTTCCTGTTTTTCTCTTTTCCCCTTCATTGGTATTATCCGTAATTAGTTTAGGAGAGTTAAAAAAGGATTTTAATAGTAAGGTGCCTCTTGGCAATAGTTATTTTTTAGAAAAGCAAGGATCCATGTTTACAGACCGCAGTTTTGTTATGCACTATAAAGTAATTAAGCGAATAGGATATTTTAATAAAACAATTGCACGCGATTTGTATTTTAGCGCCTCGGCAGTTGATTCTGCAAAGCTGCTTGATGTGCAAGAAGGCAATGGAGTATATGTAAGAGGATATTTTTTGAACAAAAAAATGCAAGATAGTGCTGATGTTTTTGCACCGGAAATTAAAAATGCAAGAGATACATTGATACAAATTAAAAAACATAAAAAATGAAAAATATATTTTTTTTGACTTTAACTATTTTTGCTTCGTTTGCTACGTATGCCCAACAGGTTGATTCTGATATTTATTTAGTGGAATACAATATTGGAAAGGATGGAAAATATTATTTTGCCCCCCCATTTAACTTTACCAATAGAAAAGGATACGATAACCAGCCCGCATTTTCTGCAAATGGTGAGCATATTTACTTTGTAGCTTATAAAGACACAGTACAAAGTGATGTTTACGACTATAGTATTTACGATAGCACAACTGTAGCCATAACTAACACTCTTGAAAGTGAGTTTTCGCCAACGGTTAGCCCGGATGGAAATCATTTATCAGTAATAAGAATTGATAGCGATAAGGGGCAGCGCATGTATAATATTTTATTAGATGGCACCGACCCGGAGCCCGTAATTCTTACAACAGACTCGGCCGCTTACTACGAATGGATAAATCCTAAAACGGTTGCAATGGTTGTGCTTGATAAGTCAACAATGCTTAATATTTATGATGGAGCAGGTGAGCAGTTTACCCAGCTTGCACAAAATGTAGGCAGGTGCGTAAAAAAAATTCCTGGTAAGGATGAGGTAAGTTATGTTGCATTGGGCGATACAAATGGATTTTCATTGCTTACTTTTAATATAACCTCTGGCGAAATGGGTGGAATTGGTCAGTTACCCAAAGGTGTTGAAGATTACGCGTGGACCAATGAAGGGAAAATTATTTGCGGAGACAAAGGGAAGCTGAAAATTTTGGATCCTGCAAAACCTGAAATCGGTTGGCAGGAAATTGCCGATTTTTCAAAATCTATTGGAACATTTTATCGAATTGCAATTTCACCTGTAGGAAACAAGTGGGCTATTGTAGGTTACAAGGGTAAGAAACCTTAAAACTTTTTAGAGAGAGAGGCGGTTTGTATTTTCAAACCGCCTCGAAAAATAATTAACCTCAACAATTTTTTATATTACATTTTAGGCATAAGCACTTTGTCTAAAACATGTATTATTCCGTTTGACTGCATTACATCGTAAGTGGAAATATTTGACATATTACCAATTGCATCTTTTACAGTTATGTTGTGCATACCGTTCATCATAAAAGTTAACGATTGCCCATTAACGGTTTTCATTGAAGCCAGACCATTTCCTTTTTTTATTGCCAATGCAATATCGCTGTAAGAGTATTTACCAGCTAATACAGATAGGTAAGAACACCACTGAGTGCTGCTTTGTTCTCAGGTTTCAAAAGATTTTCAACAGTGCCGGCAGGTAAATCTTCAAAAGCATTGTTAACCGGAGCAAACACTGTAAAGGGGCCTTTGCTTTGTAAAGTTTCAACCAGACCTGCCGTTTTAACTGCGGCTACCAAGGTGGTGTGATCTTTTGAATTAACTGCATTTGATACAATGTCTTTCATTGGGTACATGGCTTCGCCACCAACCATTACAATGTTGTCCATTTTGCTTTCTTTAGTTTGTGCAATTACACTATTTAAAGAAATACCTGCAAGGACAATGGCAGTTGCGAGAATTGATTTTGTTTTAATCATAATTTATGTGGGTTTCTAAATAATTTTAAAATATAGCCACGGTTACTGATGCAAATTTCATCAGACCATGGCTAAGCGGCTTTGACGTTTTTTCTGATTTGATGTTTGAAAAAATTTACGATGATTTCTGGTTAGTGGATTTCTGAAAAACCAATTTTTTTTAAAAAATTAGTGAAGCAAAAAAGGCTGTCAAAAATTTGACAGCCTTTTGGGTGAAAGACGGGGCTCGAACCCGCGACCCTCAGAACCACAATCTGATGCTCTAACCAACTGAGCTACATCCACCGTGTAATATGGTGCAAAACTAAAATTATTTTTTTCAAATAATAATGGTTGAGTTGTTTTTGGCTTTCTGTTAAACCCTTATCATCAAAAACATATTTTTATCGGGTTTTAACACTATTGTTTATTTGTGCAACTAAATAAAAGAAACATTTTTGATCCGATTATAGGGTTTCAACTTTTTAGTATAATAAGATATTCACTGTTATTGCTTACGGCAATTTTTCTCGCTCATTCCAACTTATCACTGAATCAAATTGGGATGTATGAAACTATGCTCCTTTTTTCAGGCATGTTTAGTTTCTTTTACGTGGGGGCACTTACTACAAAACTACTTTCGTCTAAGCCCGATGAAAAAGAGAAAAACTATAAATTAGTACTTATTGCTTTACTCTTAACTAGTTTAAGCATAGCCGTAATTTTATTGATTCTTAAAGATAGTGTAGCAAATGTTTTTAATGTCTCAAATACCACCCACATAAAGTTTTTTGCCTGTTACCTTATTTTTAATACTCCGGGATTTTTGTTGGAATATTTTTTTCTGCTCGAAAAAAGAATAAAAGCGCTAATTATTTATGCAATTACTTACGGAACAATTTATTTTTTTGTAGTAGCTTATTCATCTTTCAATAACTTTGGTATTGAAACTATTTTAACAGGATTAATACTACTTGCGGTTTTAAGATTTATCACACTTATAATTTTGGTTTTTTCAAAAAATACTGAAACAATTTCATGGGCAGATTTAACTCAGTTTTGCTCTTCTTCTTTTCCGTTATTGCTAAGCCTTCTACTAAGTGGTAGCGCAGATTATATAGATTCCTTTTTAGCGGTTAATTATTTTGGACAAGAACAATTGGCAATTTTTAAATATGGTGCTAAAGAACTTCCGTTATCTCTTTTAATGGCAAATGCTCTAAGTAATGCTATGATTCCTGTTCTATCCGGGCAAAATGATTTTGCTCGATCTATTTTAGAACTAAAAAAAAGAACAACACACCTTATAAGAATTGTGTTTCCCGTTTCTATTATTCTGATGTTAACGGCTCAATGGATTTATCCTTTAGTATTTTCTTCGAAATTTAAAGACAGCGCAATTATATTTTGCATTTATCTTTTACTGGTTTGTAGTAGAGTTATGTTTCCTCAAACCTTATTACTAGCAAAAGGACATTTCAAAAAAATTGCAATAGCATCTTCAATAGAACTGGTGATTAATATTTTTGCAAGCATTTTGCTTATGCGATACTATGGAATAATAGGAATTGCAATGGCAACGGTTATAGCATTTATGTGTGACAAATTAATTCTTTTCTACTTTGTGAAAAGTACTTTAGCGATTAGGCCATCTAACATCATACCATTTAAAGAGTATTTAATATTTACTTTTTTGCTATTCGCATCTTGTTATTTTGTAATCCTTTACTGAAATGATGCAATAAAAAACTACATGAAAAATTTTTTAGTTTAATTTTTTTTTATTTTTACGCCACCAAACAAAATATAAAATCAATTTATCATGAAGAAACAATTACTATTAGCTACTGCTGTTGCATTTGCATTTGGTGCTACAGCTCAAAACAGAATGACTGGAGACAGAGCTTATGCTCCTCTAAAGTCATGGCAAGTGCAAGAGCCTGTTATAAACAGTACAATTTCTACTGCAAAAAAAGGTGGAAACTCAATTCTTAGTTCTGGCCCAATAGGAACATCGCAAAATGCTTTCGGAATGGCATTTGGTGCTAAAACACAACTATGGGCAGATCCGTCAATCAACACGGTAATGTTTTCACACCGTAACAACGCTGGTTTAAACGGAGGAAGTTCAGGTGATATCAGAGCAGATGTTTCTACAGATGGTGGTAACACTTTTGCTGTTGATGTTATGCTTTACGACAATGCAACAAATGGAGGAGTAGCAGCTCGTTACCCACAGGGAGCAATCTATAATCCGGCTGGAAATACTACTGCTACTAATGCTTTTGGTCATACCGCTAACCCATTGTTAGAAGGTACTAATGATGCATGGGGTGGTTATGCTTTCTCATCATTGAAATTAGACCTAACTACTCCTGGGCTTACAACTGCAACTACTGATGCAAGTACCGGACTATATCTTTATATTGCAAATGATATGAATACTGCTAAGACTGGTGAGAACTATATTGTTTCTCCGGCCTTGGATTTATTAACTGATTATACTGATAATTTGATATTCAGCAAGGGTGTGTGGGATAATACCTCAAACACTTATAACTATACTCATACATTATTGCCTGCCCCAATGTCTTTAAACGCTGCGGGAGCCAAAGTAATAGCAGATTACAGAATAGCTTTTGGTGATAATGGACAAACTGGTTATATTGTTGTTATCGGCCATGATGATTTTGGATTTTCTCCTGACTCTGCTTATTATCCTATGGTATGGAAGACCACAGATGGTGGCACTACCTGGGCTGGTCCAACAAGAATTAATCTTGGTCCAATGTATTCTGCTTTAGTTGGTGGTATTGATGGTGATGTTATTTCTACCGGCTTTGAAGCTGATGCTGTTGTTGATGCTAACAACAATTTACATATTGCTGTAGATGTAGCTTTTGGAGGAGGTTTCTCTATTGCGACTGCTGCTGGTGCACATGCTATTTGCAATATCTATACAACAGATGGTGGCACAAACTGGTATGGACAAGCTATGGGACAGCCTCAAACTTTCCGTGGAAATTTTGGTGATGCCTCTGCTACCAATCCGGCATTAGCAGAAGACAACCGTCCGCAAGCAACACGTAGTTGGGATGGATCAAAAATATTCATTTCTTGGTTTGATACAGATACAGTCAGTTTCCCAGCTTTAGGTAATGCATACCCTGATCACTTTACAAGAGGTTTTGATCCTGTTGCTAATACTATTACCCCTGTGGTTAGTGGTTCACAAGGTTCTGGTGATGTAATGATGGGTGTTTGCTCTTATTATGCTTTAAGTTGTGGTGGTTCAGATTACAAGGTTCCTTTTGCATCACAAGTTATTACCGGCACTACCCCTACTGGCGAGCCATTAAACACCGGAGGTGCTGTTCAGTGTAACTATAATGATGATGCTTGTGTTTCTGATGCAAGTTATGCTCCTGCACCAACCGGAGTTATTTTAACCAGTGTTAAAAATCCTGAAGTTATTAAAGCATCTTCAATTACGGTTATGCCTAATCCTACTTCAGATTTTGCTACTGTTTCTTATTTAGTAGCCGCTTCCTCTTACGTTAAAGTAAATATTGTAAACATTCTTGGAGAAACTGTTGCTTCATATAACGAAGGCAACAAAGCCCCCGGTTTACATCAAATTAAGGTTGATGCAAAACAATTTGCTGCCGGTGTTTATACTGTTAACTTTATAACAGGAAAGCAAACATCAACAGCTAAATTTGTTGTAAAATAATATTTTCTTTAATTCATAAAAGAGGCTGCCCTTCTCATAGGGGTAGCCTCTTTTTTTTTCTGTTAATAATTCCTTAAACTTACAAGACTGCATTTTCTGCATATTTGCGCTCCCAATTTCATATTGAACATGAGTTTAAGAAACTGCACTATTACTTTGCTATTTATACTATGCTTGAGCATTGCATCAAAAGCCCAAAACTGTTTTGAAATAAACAGAATTTTAGTGGATGCCTGCGGCTCTCCCGAAGGTGAGAACGAAATGGTTTTTTTTAGCGTAGGAAATGGATCGTTAAACATATCTGCCTTAACTGTTGCATGGGCAAATACAAATGCAAACTGGTTAGGAGTCTCTCAAAATCAGCAAACGCAAGTAACCACCGCTGCACTTAATGCTACCGTACAGGCATGCGGTTATTTGGTTGAACCTATTGGTGGGGTTTTGCCCGCTTTTAGCAAGGTTATATTAATTACCAGCGAAAACATGAACCCGGCTTTTAACTCCTTTGCCGGACTTACTGATACGGTTTACATTATATACCAAACAGCAGGAAATACAGCAGGACACTTTAAAAACTTTCCAAGCCCTAATCCCAGAACTTTAACAATGAATTTTGGAGCTTGTTCTGATGTGGTTTCATATATACCTGATTCGCTAATTGACCAAACTGGGCTGCACATTGCTGCTGATGGTGCAACGGTTGAGTTTGATGCTGCCGGATACCCATCATACACCAACACCGGATGCCAGGCTCCTATTAATGTTTTAGGTGCAACAATTACAGTATCAGATTCTACAGTTTGCCCTGGAACAAGCGTAACTTTAAGTGCAAACAATATTACCGGAAACTATTCAGGATATTTTTGGAGCGGAGGTAATGGCGTTATTATAACACCGGCAGATACTGTAACACAATACCAAACCAATGGAACATTTACCGGAACAGATGTTATTTATTTTGGATTGATAGGTACGTGCCTTGATACAGTTTTATACCCATTACAAATACAAGTTGGCGCTGGATCTTCACCTGTAATTGCAGCAAGTGGTCCAACCACATTTTGTGTTGGTGATTCAGTAACACTTACAGTAAACGGTGGGTCAAGTTACTTATGGTCGACCGGAGATACTACTGCATCTATAACTGTTAATCAAACAGCTAATTATTTTGTTACAGTTACAGGTGCTTGTGGAACAAGTACAGTTAGCCAGCAGGTAACTGTTGTTACGGGTGCTACTACAGCTATTTCAGCCAGTGGACCGGTAACTTTTTGCCAGGGAGACAGTGTTACACTAACTGCAAGCGGAGCAGGAAATTTTTTATGGAGTAATGGTTCAACTACCAGTTCAATTACAGTTTTCCAAACGGGAAATTATTCGGTTATTTTAACAAGCAGTTGCGGAAGCGATACAGCATATCAGCAAGTAAACGTTACAACAGGAACTCCTATTAGTATTGCAGCAAACGGACCCACCACTTTTTGTTTAGGCAGTTCAGTTACATTAACAGCAAGTGGCGGTGCTCCTTATCTTTGGTCAACCGGAGCAACTACCGCAACTATTACCGTGAACTCTAATGGAACTTATTCAGTTACCGGAAACAGTGTTTGCGGAAATAATGTTGACTCAGTTGTTGTAACCGTTCTTGTGCCGCCAACTGCGACCATAACAGCAAACGGACCAACCACTTTTTGCCAGGGAGGTTCAGTGACACTTACTGCTAGTGGCGGGTCATCTTATTTATGGTCAGGCGGACAAACAACATCTGCTATTACTGTTAGCTCAGGAACAGCCTATACTGTTACCGTTACTAATCTATGCGGGAGTTCTGTTGCCACTCAAAATATAACTGTAAATCCTTTGCCAGTTGCGTCAATATCTGCAAGCGGTTCAACAAATTTTTGCCAGGGAGACTCTGTTACATTAGCAGCAAATGGTGGCAGTAGTTATTTGTGGTCTAATGGCTCTGTTTCAAATAGCATAACAGTATCACAAAGCGGAAATTATATTGTTACGGCAACCAACTCATGTGGTAATGATACGGCATCTGTAAGTGTTGTAAGTGTGGCAGCACCTCAATCACAAATAATATCCTCAACAAATCCATTGGTACTTTGCCCTGATGAAAGTTTGCAGTTGCAAGCCGTTGTAAACAATAGCTATAATTATCAATGGTCAACTGGGGATACAACATCAACCATCAATGTAAATAATGGGGGCTTATACTCTTTAACTGTAACCAACATTTGTGGAAGCAGTGTTTCAAGTGTGACAGTTGCTCAAAGTAATTTGCAGGTTGCTGCAACTGCAAGCCCACAATCAGGCATTGCACCACTCAATGTTTCATTTGCCAACGGAAGCTTAAACTATAATTCATTGCAATGGAATTTTGGAGATGGTTCAGCTTCATCATCTGCCTCATCACCTCAACACACATATACAAGCTATGGAAATTATACAGCTACAGTTACCGTAACCGATACACTTGGGTGCAGCGAGGTATTATCGTTTAATATTTTTGTTGATGAAATTGTAAACTTTTCACTTCCCAATATTATAACTCCCAATGGCGATAGCAGAAACGATAACTTTGAATTTATAACTTATGTTGGAGTTAAAGAATACGCCATTACTATTTATAATCGCTGGGGAAAAGAGGTGAGGAAGATTAACTCCTCTGACATTAAAATTTGGGATGGTAAAAATGATGACGGTAATGAATGTTCAGCAGGTAGTTATTTTTATAACATTGAAATTACAACAGTAAAAAATGAAGTTGTAAAAAAGAAAGGGATTATTGGAATAGTAAAGTAAAACTATTTCAGTTTTTCGCACTTGCATTTTTTCTTTTTATAAAAGGATTCGCAGTAATGCGGATCATCTTTATCAGGCGGTGTTACGTATTCAAACAAATCTTTTTTTGCATTAAACCTGTATTCGGTTCCTTCAATCATCCATGCTGCGTCAGAATTTTTATGGGTATATAAATCATAAATGTCATCTTCAATGGTATGCACTGAGCCATTTGTTTTGTAAGCAAGATTGAGAAACTGAGGGTTTATTCCTGCATACGTACCGCATAAAATAATCTTTACAGGCACATTAATTTCGTGTATCAAACAAAAATCGCGTATGCAGGAGTTGTTGTCGGCTATCAAAATAACTTCGCTGAAGTCAGGGTATTTCTGTATGCCTTTAATAATAGCTTCTAAGTTATTTTCTTCAGTATCGCCACCGTTTCCCTTAAGTTTAACTTTATTAAGCAGGTTTACAAGCTTTTTAATATTCTCCGCCCTTTCAAAATAAATTCCTCCGGTGCGGCCTATTTTTTTTCTTGTTTCGTTGTTGCCATCATTAAAAAAAACAAAATATTTTAACCCACTTGTTTTAAGATTAAGTGAGTGCCACAGCACAGCCTGCCCGCCATATGGATACATACTACCCGTCCAGTCCATCACCACTAAAGCCTTTTTCCATTCTTTATGGCGTTCTAAAATTTTTATCACTGTACTATCTGTAATGCCTCCATTGCTATTAATAAATCCCGAAATGCGTTTAGCTTCAGCATTGGGTGGAGCTATTGGTTCCGTAGTTTTATTAGGATTGGTTATTAGTGAATCGGTTACTAATTCATTTCTTTTAACCGGAATTGGGTAATGAAAAACTATTTCAATGCCATGAAACATATTACGCGCTTCGCTGTCTGTTTTGCATTGCGTTTGTAACAAAAGCTGATAAGCAATTTGTGTAGTATTTAAAGTGTGGTCCACTGTAAACAATGCCTTTAATCTTTCAGCAAGCAACTGGTGGTAATCCGTTAACCAAAAATTTTTGTCAGCGGGATAGTTCGTGAAAATAATTTTAATGCTATCAACTTTTTTACCTGCACCATTCCATAGTTCTTTGTTTTTTATTTCCGATTCGGCATATCCATTTGTTAAAACAATAGAGTGTGGGTTTTTATTATGGTTGTAAACAGGAAGCTTTACAACACTAAAAGCATTTTCCAACTCCTTAGTGAATTTTTGAGGGCTATTTAACTGCTCAACAGTAAATTTTTGCTGCGCATTAGCAACTCTTGTAAGAGATAATAGAAAAAGTAAAAGCAGTAGCCCCCTCATTGCAACGGACGAATGTAACATAAAGCCCATATATTTTTTAAAGCACTAAAACATTTTTGACTTTATTTGTTTAGTAATTTGAAAAACGATTCAAAAACCACCATTCAAAATGATGACCAACGTAATTTTAGTTAACGAAAATGATGAACCATTAGGGTTAATGGAAAAAATGGAAGCTCATCAAAAGGGTTTTTTGCACCGTGCATTTTCTGTAATGATTTTTAATCCGCACGGGCAAGTGTTGCTGCAGCAGCGTGCTGCTGCAAAATATCATTCGCCCCGGTTGTGGACCAATGCCTGTTGCAGCCATCAACACCCACAGGTAAATGACATTAAGTGGATTAAGGAAAGAATGAAATATGAAATGGGATTAGAATGCGATATTAGACTAAAGAACAAATTTATCTACAAAGCCCATTTTCAAAACGGCCTTACAGAGCATGAGCTTGATTATTTGTATGAAGGAATATTTAACGGTTACCCTATTCCCAACCCTGCCGAAGTAGCCTCATGGCGGTGGGTTAACTTGCCTGAGCTAAAACAAGAAATGAAAGTTGTTCCCGATAACTTTACTTTTTGGTTTAAAGAAATTATTTCGCGCTTTTATTAGTTGTGTCAAGCACAACGGTAAAAGGAAGATTTAAAAATTCCTTCAAATGATAATTTGTAAAATGATTGCTGTCGGCTGTAATTTCGCTTGAATGTAAAATGCCTGATGTTGGCAGAGGTCTGACATAAACACATTCCGTGTATTTTTTTTGCGCAAGTTGGTTCAGGTAACTTATCCTGTAATCGTAAGCCATAGCATAAGCCGGCAAAAGTTTTGATTGCCACATCGTAAAAAGAATAAGGCTCGATATTGTTATTATTTGCAATGAACGCATATTGTTGTTTAACCAATCAAACTTCTTTTTAACCCCTGCAAAAAATGCAAGCACAACTATAGTTATGCCCATATAAAATGAAATAACTGTCCATGCTCTTTCAGGACCGGCTTCTGCCATTTTATATACTATTATGTAAAACGATGCAGATATAATTATCAGAAACGTAATGGTTGACCACAATACAATTTGCTTAAGTGATAACGGTATTTTAAACGAATCAGAAAGTGATCTTCCAAACAAATAAAACGGAATGGAAAGGATAAAAGCAATGGCAACTCTAATCGGAAAATAAAAAACAAAAAACTTTACCATTGATTTTAAAAAGATAAACTGCTTTTGTAAAAAACCTGGGTCGGGTAGGGCAGAAGAGCGCAATTCCATACCCTTACCCATGCAACTGATTAAAAACCCCAAAAGTATTGCTACAGCAAGCAACATAAAACCAAATGCAACTGTTTTCTGATTCTTTAAACTAAAAAAAATCCCACTCATAGTTGCAAGTAAAAACAAACTGATTAAAGCAAACGGCTCACTGCTGCCTCCAACATATATTCCACAAACCCAAATCATTAAACCATTTAACAAGTTTAGTTTAGGGTTTAATGCAAACGAAACGCCCAACAATAAAAAACAAACATTCCACAAATACATGCACGAGGCGTTAATCCAAAACCAAACATCGCCTATACTAAAAGTGCAGGCAAAAAAAACAATACAGAAATAAATTGCCAGCAGGTGAATTTGCAGGGCCGTAGTTGAAATAGAAAATTTTATAAGTACTTTTTGAAAAAAAAAACTTGCAGACAAAAACAAAAATACCAACGACAAAACATGAAACCACATAAGATTAGAATCAATAGTTACAAAAGAAAAAACAGTGTTAGCCATTAGCACACCTGCCCAGCGAGTATTCCATGAGTTATAATTTTTAATGGTTGCATTAACAATCCCATCGGTATTTACGCCTTGCAGGTAAGCAAGGTCATCGTGCGAAAGGCGATTATAAAAACCAATCAGGCAATAACAAATCAAAAAAAGAAAGCAGGTTAGATAAACCAACCTGCTTTCTTTCAAAATATTTTTTTCAGTCATTACTGAATTCGGTAGTAAACATCTGTTTGGAATTTAGCAGGGTCTTTAACCACCATTGGGTCGTTTGCATACACTTCCCATGCATTGCCAATAGGGGTTAATCCTTTCTCTTTCATATAAGCATCAACGGCTTCATGTGCTTTTGCAGTTCCTTCATAAGGACCAAAATATGTTGCAACCACTGCCTTGCCTGCTTTCAACTCACCGGCTTTAACTTCGCCATCATCTTTACCCGCACCCGATGATGGTATGCCCGCATCAAATTCAAAATTATTGTTCTCCCATTTATAATAAATACAAAAAGGAGCACCCGCTTGCGTTAGTTTTTGTTTGCCCATTGCTTCTCCAACCTTGCCATAGCTTTCGCCAATAACATTAGAAATGGTTTCAACTGTTGAAGTTGCTTTTACAAACAAATAGGGTGTTGCTGCAATATCTTTTTCTTCAATTTTAATATTGGCTGCCGCTTCTGGTTTTGGTGCTGCTTCTGCCGATTTTTTTAAATCATCCAATCCTTCCGTCATTTTCTTCTGCATTTCACCATCCATCATCAAAGTCATGTATTTTCCAATAGGATTCCAGCCAACGGGGAAATTAAAATCCCAGGTAACCTTTGTGCCTTCTGCAACCTCTTCAAAATTAAAACCGCCATACGCATCACCCCCAGGTCCAAAGTTCAAAGCTGTCTTTACATTTTTATTTGCAGTGCTTTCAGTAATGGTCATTGTACCATTTCCCATTTTTTCGCTTATCCATGAGTACTTTGCATTGGCTCCGCTTTCAGGTCCTTCATAAGAAATTTTCATAGAAGGATCTTCCTTACGCCATGGCTCCCACGATTGCCAGTTTTTCAGATTATTTACCTGGTCGTAAACTACCGATGCAGGTGCATTAATTACAATTGATTTTTCGGTTTTGTATTCCTTGGAAATAAATAACGAACCGATAAGGAGCACTAATATTAGTATCCCCAAAAATTTAAGAATCTTTTTTAGCATGATTTTTTGTGTTTAAGTTGGTTGAACGCGTAAAAGTAAATATTAAGTACAAAGTACCAAGTACAAAGAACGCTAAAGAAAAAAGCCCGGGTCTAACCCCCCAAAATCTGAACTTTTAATCCATTTGCTCCCTATCCTTATTCTGTTATCTTTGCGCTCCCTTTTTAAAAAAGGTATATAAATATTGTCTAACTATTTAAATTTTATCACAAACAAAAAATGAGTAACGAGTTAAATTTTGCAACACCCCCAACAGATTTTGATTGGGACAACACCGGTAAAACCACCGACATTTACAAGTCGGACGAAAAAACCCAGATGGAAGCCATGTACGATGGCACCCTCAACCAAATTGCCGAACATGTAACCATGGACGGAACGGTAATATCGCTTACCGACAAAGAAGCCATCATTAACGTTGGTTTCAAAAGCGATGGAATGGTTCCGCTTAGCGAATTCCGCCACATGCCCGATTTAAAACCTGGCGATAAAGTGGAAGTTTATGTAGAGACCAAAGAAGACAAAAACGGACAACTTATTCTCTCTCACAAAAAAGCGCGCGCACTTAAATCGTGGGAGCGTGTTAACAATGCCCTCGAGAGCGATGAAATTATACAGGGTTATATTAAATGCCGTACCAAGGGCGGATTAATTGTAGATATTTTTGGTATTGAAGCATTCTTGCCCGGTTCGCAAATTGATGTTAAACCTATACGCGATTACGATGTGTTTGTAGGCAAAACAATGGAATTTAAAGTAGTAAAAATCAACAACGAATTTAAAAACGTAGTTGTATCTCATAAAGTGCTTATTGAAGAAGAGTTAGAGAGCCAGAAGGTGGAGATTATGAGCAAACTTGAAAAAGGACAAGTTTTGGAAGGAACCGTTAAGAACATTACATCTTACGGAGTGTTTATGGATTTAGGTGGTGTTGATGGCTTATTGCACATTACCGATATTTCATGGGGACGTATCAATCATCCTGAAGAAGTATTGAAATTGGATGACAAAATCAATGTAGTAATTCTTGATTTTGATGAAGATAAAAAACGTATAGCCTTAGGGTTAAAACAACTTACCCCTCAGCCTTGGGAAGCTTTAGATCCAAACTTAAAAGAAGGCGATAAAGTAAAAGGCAAAGTGGTGGTGTTAACAGATTACGGTGCGTTTATAGAACTGTTGCCCGGTGTTGAAGGATTAATACACGTAAGCGAAATGAGCTGGAGTCAGCACTTACGCAGCCCACAGGATTTCCTAAAAGCGGGTGACGAAATTGAGGCATTGGTATTGACCATCGACCGCGAAGAGCGCAAAATTTCTCTGGGCTTAAAACAACTTACACCCGATCCTTGGGGTAATATTGATGAGAAATATCCTGTTGGCTCTAAGCACACATCTAAGGTGCGCAACTTTACAACGTTTGGCGTATTCGTAGAGTTAGAAGAAGGCATTGACGGATTAATACACATCAGCGATTTATCCTGGAGCAAAAAAATAAAACACCCAAGCGAGTTTACCAAAGTGGGCGAAACCATTGAGGTAGTAGTGCTTGATGTTGACAAAGAACACCGCAGACTTTCACTTGGGCACAAACAGTTAGAGGATAACCCTTGGGAAACCTACGAAAGCATATTTACTCTTGACTCAGTTCATGAGGGTGTAGTAGGTAAAGTAACCGATAAAGGTGCCAACGTTACCTTCCCAACCTATGGTGTAGAAGGTTTTGCACACTACAAACAACTTACAAAAGAAAATGGCTCGCCTGCAAAACAGGACGAAACACTTCCTTTTAAAGTTACCGAGTTTAGCAAAGACACCAAGCGCATAGTAGTATCGCACATTCGCACTTACGATGACAAACGCAGAGAAGAAAAAGCAGGTAAAGAAAAAGCCGAAGGCCGTGAGCGCGATGAAACATCTAAAGCAGTTAAAAAGCTTAAAGACACACAGGAAAAATCAACCCTTGGCGATTTAGATGTACTATCAGCTTTAAAAGACAGCATGGAAAGCAAAGAGAAAAAAGCAAACCCTGCTGCCGATGCTTCTGATGCTAACGCATAACAGCAACAAATAAACTTTAAGTTTAAAATAATATGCAACACACCCGCCTCTCCTTTGGAGGGGCGGGTTTTTTTTATGCCCGATTAATTTAAAAATGTGTTAATGCCACATAATAAAAAGAATACGCTCTGCCAATCCACTCTGTGTGTTAGCCTGCGCATTAGCGAGAGGGGTAGGGGTGTGTCAATACGCAACCAGAATCTAAATCTTTCTATTACCTGGTTCGTTAATCCTACATAGGGTAGCTGAATTAGCGAAGTTTTTTAAGTTTGAGGTTCGTTAATTCAAATGTTATGCGAACCCCGTTGGCTGTAGTGTTAACTCCAAACTATATGAATTCTAATCACCTTGCCTATTGTTGTACAGAATGAAAAGAGTAAAACAGGAAATAATTTTTATATTTTATACTTTGCTTTTATTTGGGCAATTTCAAAATTCTTTTGGGCAAAATTTTTCTTGGGCGAAACAAATGGGAGGCGCAGATTGGGATGAGAGCACATCTGTTGCAGTTGATAGTTTTGGAAATGTTTTTTCAGTTGGAACTTTTATGGGAACGGCTGACTTTGACCCTGGGGTTGGAGTATTCAATCTCACTTCCATCGGGAACAGAGATATTTTTATTTTGAAACTTGACGCTTCAGGAAATTTTATTTGGGCAAAGCAACTTGGTGATGCATATGTTGACAGGGCATCTGACGTTGCAGTTGATGATTCAGGCAATGTTTACACAACTGGCTTTTTTACAGGAACTGTTGATTTTGACCCGGGTTTAGGAACATACTTTATGTCAACTCCGAGTACAACACATGGAGATGCTTATATTTTGAAACTTGATAATTCGGGCAACTTTATTTGGGCAGTGGAATTTGGCGGCATACAGTCAGATAGAGGTGTATCATTATGTATTGATAATACTGGACATATTTATTCAACTGGTATCTTTTCAGGAACAGTTGACTTTGACCCGACCGCAGGAGTTTACAATATGGCAACTATAACAGGAGTAGACCAAGTTTATGTTTCTAAACTAAATTCTGATGGGAGTTTTGTTTGGGCAAAAAATTTTGGAGCAGGATATAACCAAGCAAGTTCTTCAATTGCAGTAGATAATTTTGACAATGTTTATACAGCTGGTTATCTATTTGGAATAGGTGATTTTGACCCGGGTCCATCTACTTACTACTTAACATCTTCTGGTTACAGTGATATATTCATTTCAAAATTAGATTCTTTAGGTAACTTCATTTGGGCAAAACAATTTGGTGACACGCTGAATGACGATGCAAAATCTATAGCAGTTGATTTGTCAGGACATGTTCTAACTGTTGGTTCATTTTATGGTACAATTGATTTTGACCCCGGCATTTCCACTAACTATATGTCATCGGTTGGACAAAGCGATGTGTTCATTTTAAAATTAGACTCTACAGGGAACTTTATTTGGGCAAAACAATTTGGCGACACTCTTAATGATTACATTCAATCTATTATAGCAGACACATTAGAAAATGTTTTGATATCCGGTTCATTCTATGGTACTATTGATTTTGACCCGGGAATAGGAATCTATAATTTGGTTTCAAGCAGTGCAGATGCTTTTATTACCAAATTAGATTCATCTGGAAATTTTATTTGGGCAAAACCATTTGGAGGAAATGATATTGATGCTGGCTTCTCGCTTGTTATTGATAAAGCAGGTAATATATATTCATCTGGTATTTTTAGCTCAATCGCTGATTTTAATCCTGATACAGCTTTTTATAGTTTAAGTTCCTTTGGACAAGCAGATGCGTTCGTGTTAAAATTAAGTCCAGTCACAACAGCAATTAACGAAATTACTTTTCAATACAGCATTTCTATTTTTCCAAATCCAACTCATAGCTCCTTTAATGTTTATTTTAATTATAAAAAGAAACTTAAATTAATTATTTCTGATATTGAAGGAAGAAGCATTTATGTTAGAAATATTCACAATGCGGACAAAATAAATATTGAAAAATATCCCAAAGGAATTTACCCAATAGAGTTGTGGAATGAGGGTAGAAGGATTTACTCCAACAGAATAGTCAAACAATAAGTCTTCATAACAATATTCGGGTATTCGCATAACATGCAGCTTAAACGAAATTTTAAAAAGAAGGGCTTTATCGGCTATCGGAATTATGTGCAAGTAACAAACATTCTGCAAGTGCAAAAAAATGCGAACTACTTTATGGCAAATAATTTATCCATTTGTTCGCATTTTTTTGCCGGAACAGTTGTGGTTCAAACCCCAATTATTTTTTACTTCGTTAATCCCTTCTTCGTTATGCGCAATTTTAACGCTCCGAACAAACTGTACCACTAAGTCAAACAACATGGCAGCAAACAAACTTCTATTCATCGTTTTGATACCATTTGTGTTTGAAACAAAAGCCCAAACAGCTCAATTTGATATGAAGAAACTTGACTACAATTATGCGGTACTTTCAGATACAGTATTTAAGTCAATTAAAAATTTTACTAAGCAAGGCAATGAGGCTGTTCAATTGACTTTTTATCCTGACACTATTATTTCCAGCAGCTCTTTAGTAACAAAAACAGACCACGTTTATGCATCATCCTTCAACGGTAGAACGTTATATGATAGCGTAGTAGTTAGTAACCCATGGATACAAGAATTTCCAGTTACAGAGTATAGATTATTGTCTATACAAAATACTTCAAACACTTTTCAGAAAGTTTTCTTTTATGGAAATGGTTATGTGCCACCTGGAAATTGCAGACCCTTCTTCGTGAATAAAGTTTTGGTTTTTATGCAAGTTATGGATGAAAGTGGCAATTGGAAAGATGTTAATACAGTTGATAATTTAAAAAATAAAACCAAATCATCAAACGGTGGTTTGAATTCTTACGAGCAAATAAACTTAATTGTAAAAAAACCAGATGGAGATTTTGAAACAGATATTCGTTTTAAACTTTTAATAAACGCACCACCGGACTTCCCGATGGAAAAATATGTTTACTCGAATGTCTTTAAAGGAAAGGTTAATAAATCTCTTTTAGAAAAGAAGTAAGAACGCGGACAACAAAACATGAGCATAACACAAAGATTAACGAAGTAAAAAAAAAGGACTTTATCCACGCTTTTATTACTTTTGAAGGTGTGAATGAATCTTACTATTTGAGAGGTAAACAAACAATTGAACTACTATTCCCTATTTTTAAAAACTTCGTTAATCCCGATTTCCGTTATCGGAAACTCGTGACGGCACAGCAACTTCAAACTTTTGGAATTCTAACAAACGTTTCTTCAACTAAATATTCTGTAAAATGGAAAATGAAAGCACTCCTCTTGATGAAGGTGTAAGTTCAGCACCTGAAAGCAAACCAAAGATTTATTCTAAAATGGCGATAATGGGATTTTCAGTTTTCATGTCACCAATTTTTGGTGGTGTTCTCTTGATGCAGAACCTAAAATACATTGGCAATAAAAAAGCAGCTTATTTAATTCTGGTTGTTTCAGTATTGTTATTATTAGCTACAATCATTATTGTCGGGAATTCCGAGAAGAAAACAAGTTCGTTAACTTGGCTATGTAATTTAATAGGCGGTGCTATTCTTTCGGAATATTTTTTTAAAAAGTATTTCTCAAATGGTGATGAATATGAAAAAAAGAAAATTTGGAAGCCGCTAATTATTTCCATTTTAATTGCAATTCCATTGGTACTGGCAACAATTTATAGCAGTAACTTAGAGAAATAAATATTGATGTGCTCACAGAGGTATCATCACCTTGAATAAAAAGTTGTGTTAACTTTGAACGACATGAATTCTAATGAGCAGTCGAGTATTCCGATAACATCCAGGTTTAAAGAAATAAAAAAAAGGGCTTTATCCACGCTTTTATTACTTTTGAAGGTGTGAATGAATCTTACTATTTGAGAGGTAAACAAACAGTAGAGCTTCTAACAAACAGTGCAGGTAAACGAACAGTAGTGGTTCTAAACTAATCTTTTTTTTACTTCTCTTGCACACTAACTCGCTCAACCATGCACTGCATGGTTGATGTCCCTCCTTCGTTATGCATCATGCTTGGGCAGTGTGCGAACTTCAAACTCTGGTGCAAGAAATTAACATTCATATGACAAAACAAATATGCTGACTTAACATTAATTGAATACACTTGTTCAATAATTAAAAACAAACAAAATGAAAAAGACAATCGTCACAATCGGGCTTATCCTAACTTCAATAGTAATTACTCAATCTTGTAAAAAGGACAAAACCGATACAGATGCGGATAATGCTCTATACAGTGAAATAACAACAGATGGATATACCTATTATCAAAGTGGTAATCTTTTATCAGGTGTTTCACCAAGTTCTCGCGGTTCCTTTAAGTTACGCTTTAACGCTGCTGCATTGGCAGCACAGGGGAGCTGCCAATGGGAAGTAGTTTTCCAACAGGTTCAATCATTGTAAAAGAAATTTTTTGCGGCAGCACTATCAATCCTTATGCAGTAATGAAGAAAGACCCTTCAAACGGAAACACAGGAAATGGCTTGGTGTGGACTGAATTTAATACTGATGGTTCTTCCGCATTCAGCACAGGAAAAAAGGATGACGGATGTATAAGTTGCCACAGCGGCTCACCAAACAGAGATTTAACCAGAACGTTTGACCTGCATTAACCTTAAAAACAAACCTTAAAAAACATTACTTCTTTATACTATAACCATGACACGTCAACTATTTATATTAATTCTTTTAATAAGCACATACGTTAACACAAAAGCACAAACCTTTGTCTGGGCAAAATCCTTAGGTGGTACAAAGAGTGATTATTCAGCTTCCATTACAATTGATGGTACAGGAAATGTTTACACAACTGGTTATTTTTTAGGTACTGCTGATTTTAATCCGGGTGCAGGTACAGCAAACCTAACTGCAACAGGAAAAAGCGATATATATATATCAAAGTTAGATGCAACCGGTAACTTTCTTTGGGCTAAAAGCATTGGAGGAAACAGTTGGGATGATGCTTCAGGAATTAAGCTTGATGCCGCAGGCAATATTTACCTCACAGGGCATTTTAGCGGAACAGTGGACTTTGACCCTGGTGCAGGGACTACTAACTTAACTTCGGCAGGAGATTATGACATATTCATTTGCAAATTAGATGCAGCCGGAAATTTTCTGTGGGCAAAAAGAATTGGAAACAATAATGGAGATTATAGTTGGTCTGTTGCTCTTGATGCAATGAGCAACGTTTATATTACCGGGCAATTTTTTGGTACAGTAGATTTTAATCCTGATGCCGGCACTTCAAATATGACATCTGCCGGAGGGTATGATTTTTTTATTTTAAAGTTAGACGCAACAGGAAATTTTCTGTGGGCAAATACTTTAGGCGGTTTAAATCCTGATGTTGCTTATGCTGTTTCGGTTGATGCGAGCGGAAATGTATTTGCAACTGGCGGATTTAATGGCACTGTTGATTTTGACCCGGGCGCAAGTGTGTTTAATTTAAGTTCGGCTGGCAGCGAAGATGTTTTTGTTTTAAAGTTAGATGCCTTAGGAAATTTTGTTTGGGCTAAATCATTTGGTGGAATTAATTTTGACTCTGCAAATTCAATGGCAATTGATGTGTTAGGAAATATATATACTATAGGCACTTTTGAAGGTACAGCCGACTTTGACCCTAATGCCGCTATAAACAATATAACATCATCAGGCTTTTACGATGTTTTTATATCCAAATTAGATAATTCCGGAAACTTTATTTGGGCTAAGAACTTAAATGGTATTGATTACGAAGATGCCTTTTCAATTAATACAGATATGAATGGCTGTGTTGTTTTTTCCGGTTGCTTTAGCTCAACAGTTGATTTTAATCCCGGAGTGGGAGTCTTTAATTTAACACCTATCGGGTTACAAGATATTTTCATTTCAATGTTAGACTACGCTGGTAATTTTCTGTGGGCGATAGATTTAAAAGGAAATAATAACATTGGCTGTGGTATATCCATTCTAGTTGATGCTTCTAATAATATTTACACAACTGGTTTTTTTTCTTCTACTGTTGACTTTAATCCCGATGCCGCAACATTTAATATAGCCGCTTCAGGGCAGGAAGATATTTTTATTCATAAAATGAACTATGTCAATACTCCATTGCCAATAGAATTAATTTCCTTCACAGGAAAAGTCAATGGAAATAAAAATATTTTATACTGGACAACTGCAACTGAAATCGATAACGATTATTTTACGCTGCTAAAAAGCAATAATGGAAATAATTTTGAAAACATTGGAACAGTAAATGGAGCAGGCAACAGTACGCAAACAATAAATTACTCTTTTGCAGATGAAAATCCGTACAATGGAATTAATTATTATCAATTGCAACAGACAGATTTTAACGGACAAACAACTTTTTCAAAAATCATAGTAATAAAGAATTCGTCAGATGAAAGCAATCCAATAATTATTTCACCAAATCCGGCAAATAATTTTATTCAGCTTTCCTTTAATGAAAACAAAACCATTTTTCAAATTGAAATAACCAATGCAATTGGCGAATTAGTTATTCTTTCAGAAAATAAGAATATGATAGATATTTCGCATTTATCTAAGGGAATGTATTATATAAAAATATTTACTAGTGAAAAATCAGTTACCCATAAATTTGTCAAGCAATAAATAGGATTAGCTTATTATAATACACTAAAACAAAGCGTAACGAACTTCAAGCAGTTGTGCTTGAACAAGCAGTAGCACTAACGCATAACACATAGATTAAAATAAATAAAAAAAGAACGGCTTTAGCTCACTCTTTTTTTTATTTTGGCGTTCGTGAATCAGAGATTTGAGAGGTAAACAAACAGTTGAGCATCTAATAAACAGTGTAGGTAAACGAACAGTAGTGCTTCTAAACCCTTCTTTTTTTTACTTCTTTAATTCCTTCTTAGTTACCAGCCATTATTGGGCGACCTGCAATATTTGAACTGATTGCAAGAAAATGACAACAGAACAATCAACACTTTGGGAAAAGATTAAGACGTTTGAACTGGACGACCAGGACATTTCTTTGACTTTTACAGACAGACTTGCTCGGGAAAACGGATGGACAATTGAATTTACTGTCAGGGCAATTGATGAATACAAAAAGTTTATGTTTCTGCTTTGCATCACAAGCCATCCATTAACACCATCCGACCAAGTTGACCAGGTTTGGCATTTACACTTGCTTTATACTCAATCCTACTGGGTGGAATTTTGTAAAGATGTTTTAGGCAGACAAATTCATCACGGACCGACAAAAGGAGGTGAAAAGGAAAACAGCAAGTTCACTGATTGGTATGAGAAAACTAAACAATTGTATGCAGAAACTTTTGGTTATAAACCTCCGGAAGATATATGGCAACCAAGTTCAATTCGTTTTTCAGAAATTAATTTTCAACGTGTAAACCTTGACAGAAATTGGTTAATCAAAAAACCATCAATTTTTAAGAAATGAAATACCTGTCAAAATTTTCACCTGCCGAATCAGTTTTGATTTTACAAGACAGGAATTCTAATATTAAAGAGTTGCTGAAAGTTACATTCATGGATTTGTTACTAAAGCAGGTTGTAAGAACATTTGATGTTCAGCGACAGACAAGCAGGCGAGAGGGTGTGAGAATTTATAAATATGTGGAAGCCGGAAAAAACTTTCTTTCTTATGAGCCATTGCCACATGAGATTCCTGTCTTAGCGCCATTCCAAAAGAGTAACAGCGTTCAAATTTTATTTCGACATATAGTGAAAATGAGTTATCAAAACTCTAAATCTGAGACTGCATATCGTAAAATACTTTTAGATAGTCCAAATCTTGACAGATGTTTTTCAAAAAATATATATCAAAGTTTGTTTGGTGGTTTCTCAGTTACAGCAGATGGGCAGGAACTCCGTAAAAAAGTTCGAGACGAGATTGAGACACTTGAAAAAACTTTACCTGGCTACATCAGTAGCAATCATCAAAAGGCACTTGATATACTAAAAGAAATTAAGGGAAATATTTTCCTCTTAACCAATATTCAATTTGATTTGCTTCAGCAACTTGACAGAGAACTTATAAGCGAAATGAATCGCTACGACAGAGATGATGGCAGAGGTGGCTGTTCAGGTTCATGGGGTGGTTTCGGAGATTATTCTCATACATTTGACAGCAGTTGTAGCGGACATAGTGGTGGAGGTGGCTGTTCAAGTTGTGGAAGCGGATGTTCTTCTGGTTGTTCAGGGTGTGGTGGAGGTTGTAGTAGTTAATTATGATATATCAAAAGTATAACTGCAGATAACACAAAGTAACCGTTGCACAACCCCCATCAAAAACCGACTAAATTTTGTTAGCGCTTTAATGATTTTATATCTATCCCGTCAGTTCGCACTCACTGCCTGTGTGTAAGCGCCCCTGTATGGTTCGGTACTTAATAGCATTCTATTTCACCTCTCCGGTCTTCAACCTTATCATCTACATACCGCAAAAGGCTAAGCATTAAACCACTCATCCCCCCAAAAACAAAAACACACCATGCCTCCTCAAGAGGCACAGAGCGTTCCCTAATTTCATACCCCTAATCTTCGGGATGTATTTATTCTTATTATGCAGGCACCTCTTTTTACTTGGTACTTAATCTTAAAACCTTCAAACAACCAAATCCTCAAATATTTTCTCCTTCGGCAAAACAAACCCCTCGCCCTCCATCATAAACCTCCTGCTCACCGTTCTCCCTTTTTTAATTTCAATTAACCCCGTTTTTATTTCCATTGTATCCTTTCGCAGCATAAACGAGTACACGCTTCCACCATCAACGCTTTTATTCAACTGCACATACAAAGTAGCTTTACCCTCAGCATCTGTTCTGGCAAAATTGCTTGTGCCGTCCTGTTGTACCATAACCATTGGTGTGCCAACGCCATCCTTATTGGTAATCGTTACGCGCAGCTTCGTATGCCTTATAAATGGTTGCAGTTTTCTTGCCTTTAAAAAACTACGGTAGTAATCCAGGTTATTATTTTTAAAAAGTTTGCTCACCATATCAGCTTCCTCATAAAGCAAAATCATGCAACGCTTTAATATATCCTGCCGCTTATTGCGCATCACATCTAAAGCATCATGCGCTGTTTTAGGCAGGCTTTTCATTTCGGTAAACAATTCGCATTGCGCTGCCCACCTTTCCACGGTTTCTTCCGTTATTCCATAATTTATTAATGCAGTAATATAGTTTCTCACATTTCCAATTGCCGCTTCCATTGTTGCCGTCAGCACCGTATCTTTAAGCTTCGTTAGCCTTCCCTTAGCTGTATTCATTTTAGCTGCAAGTTCAGCATTGGCGGTTTTCATTGCCATAGCATAGGTAGCCTGCATAATGCCCACACCCATCTCTATCAACCCGTTTCTTACTTCCCTTTTTTTAACCGTTATACCCTTCACACTGCTGTTCACACTTCCTTGCACCACAGCAAGCTTCTCCATATTTACTGCAAGCTCCTTTATAATACTTGCAAATGCAGGAATACTTTCCGTTACCTTTACATTTTCATCCCTATAAGCAAAAGCAACCACAGCATGTATCATATTTTCATGCGCATTATTAAACCTGCTTTTAATAGAAGTTATTCTCATCACCTTTTCTTTTATAATGCACTTCTACGCAGCCATCCATCTCAAGGTTACCATTATATAAATTCCGCTATCCCTTGTGCCGTATTTAAGAGTTGAGGGTACTAAACAGAAAGTAATAGAAGCAGGTTCCCCTTTAGGGGTCAGGGGTAATAAAATACTGTAAAAGCATAAAGAAATAAGCCTGTAATCACCGGAAATGAAGAAGTCACGGTCAGAAACCCTAATACCGTTCACAGAAATAATTAAAGTTTTTTCGGAAATAAAAAAGTGTTCCTTAGAAAAATAAAAACCATCACCCGAAAAAATAAAAGCCCTGGCGGTAAAAGTCATTTCTTTACCGGAAATAACCAGTGCTCCTTAATACATCTATGTTAGCTATTCAAAAATAAACACTATTCCCTCCTCACCTTAAGCATAACCTGTGCGAAGCCTCAACACGAAGTTTTGTAAAAGAAGACGCGTAAGCACAAACACTTCTCGAGTGTGTTGGCTTGAACTTTTGTTCCACTTTTGTTTCAAGACAAATGCCCTTCAGCATTCATGAGCTGCTAAAATCAAATTAAAAAGCTAACGAACTAAAAGTGGGAGAAGGAAAAAATAGAAAAAGCCATTAACTCCATAATGCCAAATCTGTTAAACCTTCAATTAATACTTCTTGTAACAAGTCAAAACATCTTTACCTGCACCCATTTCCTGCCCAATTTTGGTAATAACAAAAACACCTTTATATTTGAAACCCACAACAACATAACTAAGTCCATAACTCCTTGTCAATCAGATGAACAAAAAACTGCTACGCTTAAGCTTTTTATTGCTCTTAATTCCATTTGTTGCCAATTCGCAAATTTCGCGTAAGCGCTGGAAAGCCTACCGCATTGAGTTTGACTTTGGCGTAGGCGCAAGCAACTTCCTTGGCGAGTTAGGCGGTGCCAATCAGGTAGGCACACATGCCCTCAGAGATTTAGAACTTTCACAAAGCAGGCTTGCATTTTCAGGAGGCATGCGTTATCGTATAGCACAGTGGTTTGCACTTCATCCGCGCATTACCTATGGCAAAGTAGCGGGCGATGATAAACTCACAACCGAGTTTTTCCGTAACTACCGTAACCTTAACTTTAAATCAAACATTCTCGAGGTGGCCGTAACAGGCGAATTATCTTTTATTAAAGAACAAATGGGCAGGCGCTATCGTTTACGGGGCGTAAGAGGTATCCGTAACATAGAAATTTCGGCTTATGGTTTTGCAGGCATAGGCGCTTTTTATTTTAACCCCAAAGGTGAGTTAAACGGAAAATTTTATGCCTTGCAGCCGCTTGGCACCGAAGGGCAGGGCGCTATCGAAACACGCAAAAAATACAAACGCATTCAGGTTTGCGTTCCTCTCGGTCTTGGTTTTAAATATGCTATTGACAGAAACTGGTCCGTAGGCTTAGAACTCGGTTTGCGCCACACATTTACCGATTATATTGATGATGTAAGCAAAACCTATGTTGATCCATCCCTCCTTCAAAGAGAAAACGGACAACTGTCACCGCTATTGGCAGATAAATCGCGCCCCGAAGAATATATTCCCGATTATACATACATAACCGAAGCCGGTCAGCAGCGCGGAGATCCACGTCATAACGATTCGTATTTGTTCGCTATTTTCAGTTTGAACTATCGCCTCAAAACAGGCAGGGTTAATTACCCTATGTTCTAAGCAACATTTTAACACATTGTTCGTTTGTTCAGTTTTGCAGTTTACAAATGCGTAAAACTTACTTAGCGCTTTTAGTTTTTGTATTATTCATTAATCAGGGCTTTGCTCAAAGTTCAGAGTTGGGCTTGCTCTTAGGTGTATCCTCATACAAAGGAGAAATAAACCGTAGCCTCTACAACCCACGGGCATATAACCTTGCAGCAGGTATTTTTTTTAAACGATGCATGAACAGCCACTGGTCCCTGCGTCTTGGCGCTAACTATGGAAAAATAGATGGCGATGATGCCGGTAGTGATGATGCTTTTCAGCAATTCCGCAATCTTCAGTTCAAATCAACCATATTAGAAGCGCATGCCATGTTTGAGTTCAACTTCTTTCAGTTTCAAACAGCCAGCGAAAACTCCTCGCGCGCCACACCTTTTTTGTATGGAGGTTTTGGGGTATATCGCTTTAACCCAAAAGGTTTATTGGGCGATGATTGGGTAAAACTTCAACCCCTGGGTACCGAAGGGCAGGGCACATCTCAATTTCCCGACAGAAAAAAATACAAACGCACACAATTTTGCATTCCTTTTGGCGGAGGATTTAAATTTAAACTCAGCAATCGTTTCTCCTTAACCGTAGAGTCGGGCGCACGCAGAATTTTTACCGATTATTTAGATGATGTAAGCACAACCTACCCCGACAAAAATCTTTTAGCAGCTGCCAATGGATTAGATGCAGTGGCCATGAGCGATAAAACAGTTTTAAGTAATACCAATTACAATACCGAGAGGCAACGCGGAAATGCTTCAGACAAAGACTGGTATATGTTTACTGGTGTAACCATTAACTGGACACTTTCAAAAAAATATACCGACAAGTGCAAGCCATTCAGGAGTAAACTGCGGTAAGTATTTTTTGCTTCACACTTAGTTAATACTCGTACTCCTAAAATTTTAACTTTGCGCCTCTTAAAAAAATAATGAGTTTTAAGGATAAAATTAATTTGCAGCAATTGCCCAAACACATTGCCATAATTATGGATGGCAACGGTAGGTGGGCAAAACAAAAAGGCAAGTTGCGCACCTTCGGTCATCAAAATGGTGTTGCTGCTGTGCGCGATACCGTTGAAGCTGCTGCCGAACTTGGCATTAATTTTATTACCCTATACGCATTCTCTACCGAAAACTGGAACCGCCCTGCATTTGAAGTAAATGCATTAATGGAACTTTTAGTAAGCACCATTCATAAAGAAACAAAAACACTAATGGATAATGACATTAAGCTCTTGTCCATTGGCGATATCGAATCACTTCCTAAAAGTTGTAAAAAACAATTGGCAGAAACTATTGATAAAACTTCTGGCAACAAACGTATGGCGCTGGTGCTTGCACTCAGCTACAGCTCGCGTTGGGAAATTGTAAATGCTGTAAAACAAATTGCTCAAAAAGTGCAGGAAGGAAAATTAAAAAGTACAGATGTAGATGATAAACTAATCGAGCAGCATCTTACCACATCCCAAATTACTGATCCCGAATTACTCATAAGAACAAGTGGCGAATACCGCATCAGCAATTTTCTGCTGTGGCAAATAGCCTATTCCGAATTATATTTTACCGACAAACTTTGGCCCGATTTCAGGCGCGAAGATTTATACCAAGCCATTGTTGACTTTCAAAAACGCGAGAGGCGTTTTGGCGGAGTTACTTCAGTGAAACCACAAAAACAACATGCTTAAAAAACTTTTATTTCTCCTTTTTTCAATTTCTTTTTCCACTTCGCTATTTGCACAAATTCAGTTAGGCAACGATAGTCTTTTAATTGACTATTCTAACCCCACCGAATACGAAATTGCAGGCATTACTGTAACTGGCATTCGCTTTTTAGATGAAAGCGCTTTAAAAACTTTATCAGGCTTAAAGGTGGGCGATAAGGTAAAGATACCCGGTGATAAAATGCAGAAAGCCATCGAAAACCTTTGGAAGCAGGGCATACTTACCGATGTAAAAATTGTTGCAAATAGAATTGAAGGCAAACTCATTTTTATTGAATTAAAATTGCAGGAACGTCCTCGCTTATCAAAATTTGCTTTTAACGGTGTGCGAAAAGGCGAGGCCGATAAACTGCGCGAAACCATTCAGTTGCAAAAAGGAAAAGTGCTATCCGAAAACCTTGTTATTACAATTACCAATCAGGTAAATAATTTTTTCAAGGAAAAGGGTTTTTTAAATGTTTCAACCAGCATTCGCCAGCTAAAAGATTCGGCAGAAGCCAACAGCAATATTGTTTTTATTGAAGTTAATAAAGGCAGTAAAGTAAAAATCAAAAAAATAAATATTGACGGCAACTCTGCACTTACCGATGGTAAACTAAAACGCTCGTTAAAAAACACCAAAGAAAAAGTATGGTGGAAAATATTTACATCTTCAAAATTCAGGGAAGAAGAGTTTGTTACCGATAAAGAAAAACTTATTTCAAAATACAACGAAAAAGGCTACCGCGATGCGAAAATTGTTTCCGACACGGTTTATTCCATTAACAGCCGCAGGATAAACATTGATATAAAAGTTGACGAAGGCAACCAGTACTTTTTCCGTAACATTACTTTTTTGGGTAACACTAAATATACATCTGAAGAGTTAAAAAAAATTGTTGGAATAAACCCGGGCGATGTTTACAACGCCAAAAGGTTAGAGAGCGCGTTGTACATGAGCGAAGCGGGTAGAGACGTTACATCACTTTATATGGATGATGGTTATCTGTTCTTTAATATTGATCCTGTGGAGGTGCTCGTTGAAGGCGATAGCATTGATTTGGAGATGCGCATTTACGAAGGCAAACAAGCCACCATCAATAAAGTTATTGTCAAAGGCAATACCAAAACCAACGATCGTGTTATAATGCGTGAAATACGTACCAAACCAGGACAGTTATTTAGCCGAACAGATATCATTAGAACGCAGCGCGAACTTTCGCAGTTAGGATATTTTAATCCCGAAAAGTTAGGAGTTAACCCTAAACCCAACCCCGAAACCGGAACTGTTGATATAGAATACGAAGTTGAAGAAAAACCAAGCGATCAGTTAGAACTTAGCGGTGGTTATGGTGCTAATCAATTGGTAGGTACGTTAGGTGTTACCTTCAATAATTTTTCTGCACGCAATATTTCAAACTGGAAATCATACTCACCGCTTCCTTCTGGTGACGGGCAACGTATTTCTGTGCGTGCAACGTCTAACGGAAGATATTATCAATCATATAATGCATCTTTTACAGAGCCTTGGCTTGGAGGTAAAAAACCAAATGCTCTTACCGTTTCTTTTTATCGTTCAATACAAACCAACGGTCGCAAAAAAAGTGATGAATTAAGACAGGCAATTTTTATTTCGGGCGTATCAGTTGGATTGCAACGCAGGCTCAAATGGCCCGATGACTATTTTACCTACTACAGCGGAGTAAACTTTCAAATTTATAATTTGAAAAATTACCGCTCTACATTTTTGTTTAGCGATGGCACATCAAACAACTTTTCGTTTGAACAACAAATAGGAAGAAACTCTATTGACCAACCCATTTATCCGCGCAAGGGCAGCGAAATTTCTTTAACACTGCAATTAACCCCTCCTTACTCTTTACTAAATAATAAGGACTACAGCACTGCCGAAGACAAAGAAAAATACAAATGGATTGAATACCATAAATGGAAGTTTAACACAACCACTTACACCAAACTTATTGGCAATTTGGTTTTATATAATCGTGCACAATTTGGTTTCCTGGGTTTGTATAACAGAACCATTGGTCAATCTCCTTTCGAAAGATTTTACTTGGGTGGCGATGGCTTATCAGGCTTTTCTTTAGATGGAAGAGAAATTGTTTCATTGCGAGGCTACGATAACAACTCAATTACTCCTGAGGATATTTCAGGTAACAACATAGGCGGAACTATTTTTAATAAGTTTACCATGGAGTTGCGCTACCCAATGAGTTTAAACCCAAGTGCAACTATTTACGGACTTGCATTTGTTGAAGGTGGAAACAACTGGCTTAAGTTCAAAGAGTATTCGCCATTTAATATCAAGCGCTCTGCAGGCGTGGGTATTCGCATTTTCTTACCCATGTTTGGATTACTTGGTTTAGATTATGGATGGCCATTTGATACACAACCCGGCAGCACAGAGGTTGGTAAAACAGGCCAGTTTCATTTTACAATTGGGCAACAGTTTTAAGTCTCACAACAAGATTTCAGCTCTATTACCTCTCAATTAATTTAGCTTCCTTTCATATCAACTTCACCGCACAAAACGTTGTTTGGTATAATCTTTAATAATGGTATGGTTACATAGTAAATTGATTTCCTTACTATCAATAAAAAATTAATTTTGCACACCCTTAAATTAAAATGATCATGCGTAAAGTATTGTTATTGACAGCAGCAGTTTTATTTAATATGGCTGCCATTGCACAAAAGTATGCTTATGTAAACACAGAGTACATTATGGAAAATATTCCTGAGTACAAAGCAGCTCAACAGCAGTTAGACCAAATTAGCGTTAACTGGCAAAAAGAAATTGAAGCTAAGTATGCACAAATAGATAAGTTGTATAAAGATTACCAGGCTGAACAAATTTTACTTACTGATGATATGAAACGCAAACGCGAAGCAGAAATTACAGCTAAAGAAAAAGAGGTAAAAGAATTTCAGAAATCAAAATTTGGGTACGAAGGAGAATTGTTTAAAAAGAAACAGGAATTAGTAAAGCCCATTCAGGATAAAATATACAATGCCGTAAAAACAATGGCAACAGAGCAGAGCTATGCTGTTATATTTGATAAGTCAAGCGATTTAATATTTCTTTACTCTAATCCTAAGTATGATAAAAGTGATGACATTTTAATTAAGCTTGGTTATAAGGCAAAAGGGTCAGCTGGAAGCAAAACAGGCGGTACCAAAACATCTAACCCATCTGGCGGTGAAAGCAAGCCCGATGGTGGAAGCGATGCTAAACCGGGCGGCAAATAAATTTTTAATTAATCTCAACTAAATAATACACAATTACACATTATGACAATTTCAAAAAAATTATTTCTTGCTACAGCATTTTTAGTTTGTGCAACAGTGGTTAATGCACAGGTAAAATTAGGGCACATTAACTCAACTCAACTCCTAAGTTCAATGCCCGAAACAAAGGTTGCCGATTCTACATTACAAAAATTTGGCGAATCACTTCAGGCGCAATTAAAAACTATGTCGGCAGAGTACGATGCAAAGGTTGCCGATTACCAGTCAAAAGCCGAATCAATGGCTGAACCAGTTAGGACAACAAAAGAAAAAGAAATACGCGATTTAGGTCAGCGCATTCAGGATTTTCAGGAATCTGCTCAACAGTCGGTACAAAAGAAAAAGGAAGATGTTTATTCTCCCATAATCAAAAAGGCTGAAGATGCTATTAAAGCAGTTGGTAAAGACAAAGGCTACACCTACATTTTTGATGCAAGCATTGGCGCTTTGCTTTACAGTAGTGATAGTGATGATATAATGACCTTAGTAAAAGCTAAATTAGGTTTAAAATAATTTCTGTTAAAAGATATAAACGCCATTCTCTTAAAAAAGAATGGCGTTTTTTAGTTTATAAATTGTTGTAAGTAGTAGTTTTGAATTAATGAATAGCGGAGCGTCTATAGGTGTTTTTGATTCGGGTATTGGTGGCTTAACAGTTCTTAAAGAGTTTGTTAAACTAATGCCTGATTACAATTATATTTATTTAGGTGATAATGCAAGAACACCCTATGGCAATCGCTCTTTCGAAACCGTATATGAATATACTTTGCAGTGCGTAAAAAAACTATTTGAAATGAATTGCCCCCTTGTGATTCTTGCTTGCAACACCGCTTCTGCAAAAGCACTAAGAAATATTCAGCAGAAGGATTTAAGCAACATAGATTCTTCAAAAAGAGTGTTAGGTGTAATCAGACCCACAAGTGAAATGGTTGGCAAACTATCTAAAACAAAAAAAGTGGGAGTTTTTGCCACAGCCGGAACCGTAAGCAGCGAAACGTATCCTATTGAAATAAAAAAGTTTTTCCCCGCTGTGGAAGTTTTTCAACAAGCATGCCCAATGCTTGTTCCATTAATTGAGAATAATGAATCTGATATGCCTGGTGCCGATTATTTTGTAAAGAAGTATTGCGGGGAGCTAATGCAAAAAGATAAGGACATTGATACCGTTGTTTTAGGTTGTACACATTACCCAATATTAATTGATAAGATTAAAGCAGCATTGCCACTAGGTGTAAATGTTGTTTCACAAGGCGAAATTGTTGCGCAAAGCTTAAAGGATTACCTACATCGTCATCCCGAGATGGACAGAAGGCTTGGAAAAAGCGCTAACCTTAGTTTTTTTGCTACAGACTCTCCGCATCAGTTTGATAAGCTTGCTGGATTATTTTTTGGGGTGGAAGTAAGCAGTAATCAAATTAATTTATAAAATTTAAAAACAATGAATAAGTATTCAGCCGAACTCAATTACGTAATTGATAAAATAAACGAACTTCATAAAAAGGTTTGTGAAAACGCTCAGCCTTCGTTTATTGATTTGCATTTGTTGTGCGATTATACCCGGAAGTACTACGATTTGTTAATTGCTACAAATGCGATTGCTAGTGCTGCGCCTGTTACCAATGTTTCAACTTTTGAAATCAAACAAATTGCAAAGGAACCAATTGCTGCTTCTGAAATCGCATTAAAATCTGCTCCTGATTATCCTCCATTGATTGCCACCGAATCGAAAATAAAAGTTGAAGAGCCTGAAGTAAATGCCATTCCATTAACAGAGCAAGAGAAACCATCATTTACTTCACCGGAAAAATTTAAAGAATACACAAGCATAGGCGATAAGTTTCCTGAATCCCAGACAGTGGCGCATAAATTTAGTGGTGCCCAAAGCAATGTGGTATCAGAAAATATTAAAGCAAAACCGCTTTCCGATTTAAACGATGCTATAGGCATTAACGAGCGCTTTGCATTTGCCAATGTATTTATGAATGGAGATATCAACTCTTTTTATTCGGCATTAGCCAAAATAAATAGCAAAGCAAATTTTGAAGAAGCGTTTAACCACTTTAGAACAGAGGTGGTTGAAAAATTTAATGTGGACAAGAACAACAAGTTGTATAGAGAGTTTATTGAGTTGTTACAAAGAAGATTTATGAAATGAAATTTTTTAGGAAACTGATTTTATTTTCTTTAATTTTTCTTAGCGAATTCCATTCCTTAGCACAGGACACTGCTTATGCAAGGCGGGTTATAAATAAGCTTTGCGCAAAGGAATTAGCCGGAAGGGGTTATGTAGCAGATGGCGATAAACTGGCGGCTCAGTATATTGCAAAAGAATTTGAAGGACTTAAAGTTTCAAAACTTGCCGCTGATTATTTTCAGCCTTTTTCTTTTCCGGTAAATACTTTTCCATCTAAAATGGAGGTAAAGATAAACAAGAAAATACTTGTGCCCGGAAAAGATTTTATTGTCAACCAATCTTCTGCATCAGCAAAGGGGAAATTCAGTGCAAAGATTTTAAAAAATTACAATAGTATAATTAACTTGGCAAATCCCCATAAAACTTGTTTTGTAATTTATAAGGATAGTATTTCTAACGATGATTTTTTAAAACTACAAAGTGATTTGCGAGCGAACGAAATAAAAAAAGGAGCATTTATTTTTGTTGAACCTAAGAAACTAACATGGAGTGTCGCTACAAATACCTATAGTGTACCGGTAATTACTTTAATGCAAAGCGTTGCTCCACTTGAGGGTGAGACTGTTTGTTTGAATATTAAGGCAGCTTATAATCCAAAGCATAAAACCCAAAATGTAATTGGCATAATTAACTCACCTGTTAAAACGGATACAACCATTGTGTTTACAGCCCACTACGATCATTTGGGAATGATGGGGAAAAACACCTGTTTCCCGGGTGCAAATGATAATGCAAGCGGAATAAGTATGTTGTTGAATCTAGCAAAGTATTATTCTGTTAACAGAGACTATCTTTCGTATAATATGATGTTTATTGCTTTTGCGGGTGAGGAGGCTGGGCTTATTGGTTCAAAGTTTTATACAGAAAACCCTTTACTGCCTTTAAATAAAATTAAGTTTTTAATAAATATGGATTTGATGGGCACAGGTGATGACGGAATGATGGTGGTGAATGCCACAGAATATAAAGCGCAATTTGAATTGCTGAAAAATATTAATGAACGTAGAAATTACGTGGTAAAAATAGGGGAGAGGGGCAAAGCAAAAAATAGCGATCATTATTACTTTTCTGAAAAAGGCGTGCCATGTTTTTTCTTTTATACAATGGGTGGTATAGCAGCTTATCATGATGTGTATGACATTTCAGAAACTCTTCCTTTAACCGATTATACTGATTTGTTTAAACTGATAACCGAATTTGTTTCTGAACTTTGAGTGTTTACAAACAAAAAAGCGCTGGAAATTTCCAGCGCTTTTTTTATAACGACATAAAAATTACTTTTTACACTCTGCGTAATATTTATCGGCAGTTTCTTTTCCCCAATCAGGCATTATAGTGCTTGATGGTTTAAAAGTTTTGTATTTTTCTATTGCCGTTTCAAAAACAGGGATGGCTTTATCTTTTCCACCGCCATATTGTTCGGGAGTGTACATAAGGTTCATTGCTTTCATTAAATAAGCACGTGGGTTTTCGGTATCAAAACTCATTGCCTTTTGTAAATACATGCCCGACATCATTCCCATTTCCATTCCGCGGTTTTGCGGGTCAATACCAATTTTCATAGATACTAACCACGATTTTAGAACGTAAATTTCGCTATTGTCTTTTGCAATTACATCAGCTTTATCAAGCATGGCTAATGCCTTATCGTAGTATTCATCTTTTAAAGTGTTGTTTGTTTGCTGCATTCCGGTCATGAGGTTTGCATAAGCCTGGTAGTAAAGCGGCAGCCACTCTTTAGTTTCTGTTTGTGCAATTCTTTCAAATGCGTTTGCAGCATTTAAATATTGATCTACAGTTTTTGATTCGTTAAGCGCTTTAATGTTTTTTTCCATGGCGGCAACAAACTTTGCATTGTTGCTTGCAATTGCATTGAATACTAACAGTGTTAAAATTGATAGGATGATTTTTTTCATTGTTTTAATATTTATGATTTTATGTTTTAAATTAAATTTCTTCTGCGCGGTCTTCGCCAATAGTAATAAACATGCCCACAAAGAACATACGCAATGAGGTGGGACCAACTTCTTCGCGCCTTAAGCCATCTGATGAATAATGGTACGAAAATACATTTTTAACACCAGGTACGTTTCCTACTGAAAGAACCACAACTGTAAAGTGTTTACCTATTGATGTAAGCCAGCTACCGGTAAAGCTCAGGTTGTGGTAATCCTTTGTGCGGTCGGTAAGAAAATTTTCTTCGGTTGTTTTGTTGGGATTAAAGTAAGGTCTGCCGCTGGCATAAGAATAAGTAAAGCCCATTGAGGTGTTAATTTTTGGAATCCACCTTTTGTAAACAACGCTTACCACGTGCTTAGCAGCATAAGTTGGCTGCGTGCTTATGGGGTAATAAAGATATTCGCGTTTGGTGTCTAAGTAAGAATAAGAAATCCAGTAATCGGTGTATTTAAATGTTTTTTTATCGCGCCAAAAAATATCAAAACCTTGCGCAAAGCCTTTGCCATTGTTATTGATAGAGGGTTCGGTTTTTACTAATTTATTGTACTCTTTAAAATAGCCTTCGATGCGGAATGTTCTTTTATCATCAACCTTTTGGAAGTTGAGCATATAATGTGTGGCTTTGCTGAAAGTTATATTGTATTGCTGTAAAATATATTCGTCATTTGGTTTCTGATAAAAATCGCCATAGGCAAAGCTAAATTGCGAGTACTTGCCTGTTTTGTAAGCGAGCGAAACACGCGGAGCAATATTATGATCACGCAGGATGTATGATTGCTCGGCTCTTGCACCTGCACGTGCTACAAACTTTTTGGTGAGATAAAAATCTCCTTCAATGTATCCGGCATTGTAAATTTCGTTTGTATCAATTCTAAAGTTATTGTAAAGGTTATTATAAACACCTATTTCGCTTTCGGCACCGGCTTTAATGCTGCTGAGTGCGCCAAGCTGTTTGGTGAGCGTAAGTCTTCCATTCATATTATTATTTACAAACACAAGTCTTTCAGCGGCAGGTTGAATGCGTTTATTGTTTTTGCTGTAAGATACTGCTGCGTATAGAGTCCATGTGTCGGAAAAAAAATCTTTGTAAGAGGCATTGCCAAAAAAGTTGTAGCTGTTCATGCCAAAGTGTGTTATGTCTTTGCCTTCGGGGTCTTCAATATCAGGATAATTCAACGAGAGATCACCATAATCGAAATTGGCAAAAGCTTTAAGGATGCCTGTTTTGTTTGGCTTGTGCCTAAAGATTAATGACGAGTTGAATGAGGATGGCTCTCTTTCCCAATCCCTATCTTGCTTTGCCAAAGTCATGTATGGTTTAAGATTGAAGTAACTTACAAAACCGCCTAAAGATGTTTCGCTTTTAAATTTTTTTATATGACCAATGCCAGCACCCACGCTCATTAAACTAACATTGGTGGTGGTGCGTTTGGCAACTCCTTCGCTTTCTAAAATTAATGCCGATGACATGGCGCCACCATATTGTGCTGAGTAGCCGCCAGTGCTAAAGTTGGTGCCTTTAAAAAGGAAAGGTGAAAACCTGCCGCGTTGTGGCACATCGGGCACACTATTAAAGTAAGGGTTGGCAACGGCTAATCCATCAATAAATGTTTTGGCTTCGGAAGCATCGCCACCGCGCACAAATAAACCTTCCTGTTCAAACTGGGGTTGTGCACCCGGTAGTGTTTGTATGGCTCCGTAAATATCTCCGGCTGCACCAGCAGTGGTAACAATATCCAGCGGGCGAAGCATTACCATTTTTTTTTCATCGCTGGCTTCAAAACTGCCTGCGGTTATGGTTACCGTGTTAAGCTCGTTTGATTTTTCTGTTAACGTAAAGTTGACGGTTTGATCTTGCCCTACAAGAATTATTTTTTTGTCTTGTGGTTCAAATCCAATAAAACTAACAGATAAAATTTGTTCTCCATTTTCGGTTGTAGTAAAAGAATAGTTTCCGGAGGCATCGGTACTGGTGCCATCATAGCTTCCTTTTATAAAAACATTTACACCAGGCATAGCAATGCCTTTAATATCTTTTACATTGCCCGAGAGTTTTGTTTGGGCATTGGCAATAAATGAGGAAAGTAGAAAAAAGAGCAGGACAGAAAAACGGGATGCCATAGTACATTAATTATGCGACAAACATAAGGGTTTTGAGTTCCGAAATTTCGAAATGGGTTAAAAGCAACACAGTGGAACAGGGACAGGGAGTAACACAGTGGTTTTTATTGGTTATATAGGGGCGGTGAGGTGAAGGAAGATACCGTGTTCTTTGAGTTTGTTGAAAGAATAATCTATACGGATAACTAAATCGTAATAGGTAACAAAATCTAACCCTAAGCCATAACTATGCAACCATTGGTTGGCAAGAGGATTGGTGGATGGAAATCTTTTGTCTTTAACATAACCGGCATCTGAAAATAAATTTACGTATAGGGAGTACGGTATTTTGTTAAATTTTTGGAGTGGTATTTTTTCTATGTTGAAAATTTTAGGTTTAATGATGGTAAATTTTATGCCTGATTTAAAGAGTGCGTAGTTTTCGCCATTAATAACATAGTACTCGTAACCGCGCAGTAAATCGCCACCATAGCCGAGGGCATTTTGATAGAAGTAGGGTACCGGTTTGTTATCACTTAATTTAAACTTGCCACTAACGGCAGTATGCCAACGGCTGGCGAGTTTAAAAAACTTTTTTGCGTGAAGGATGGAGTAAAAAAGATTAGGGTCGGATTTGAAGTTGCCAAAGCCATCTTTCTTTAACTCTATATTAAAAAAGTAGCCGGTGAGGGGATATGATTTATAATCGCGGTGGTCATCTTTATACTCTGCGGCTACATGGAAATATTCTGAAATGGCAGAGCCTGTGTTAAAATAATTAGGATTAAGTTGGAGGACGGAGTTGCTTATTTCGTAATTAAGATATTCGGTAGTAATTGAAACGGTTTTATAGATGCCATGCCTATAATTCCAGCGGGTGCCGCCAATAAATTCTTTGCGTATGTAGTTTTTGGGCTCTTTGTAAAAAACGGTTTTGCTTTCGTTTAACGTGTAATTAACTTCTTTGCTGCGCGAGTATTGGAGGAGGAATGATAGCCCGTTGTTTTGTTTTTTATCTATATAAGGAATGGAATAGTTGAGCGAAAGGCGCTGCGAGTAACCAAAGCGAAGTAGCAGACGCACGTTTTCTTTTCTGCCACGGAAGTTATCCCAATTGAGAAAAAAGCCATAGTTGGTGCGTGAGAGATCTTTGCGCAGCCACCACTCGTTAAAGTTGCGGTCAACTACTTCGAAGATGGGGACGGGGAAGATGTACCAGCGCTCGGTTACTTCTATGAGGAGGTAAACTTTGTTGCTATCAATAACCTGTTTGTTAATGTTAATGAAGTTAAAGAGGGATGTGTTGTTGAGGTTTTGGCGTGTAAGTTCTATGGCATTATCGAGGGCGGGAGAGGATAAGGTATCTCCTTCTTTAAAGGCAAACTCGCGGCTTATGATGTTGTATTTGGTAACTTTATTGCCAATGACAATTACACGTTCGATAATAAGGTTTTGGGCAACGGATGAGGTATGGGTTAAAAGCAACACAGAGAAACAGAGAAAGGGAGTAACACGGGGTTTTTTGACGAAGGAAGAGTTAGATGTGAATGGTTTAAATTTTTTTTTGACAAAGACAAAAAGAAACACAAAGGCATAATAGCCCCACCCTAACCCTCCCCGAAGGGGAGGGGATTGCAGTCTGTAAATTCTATATTTTGTAGCCTTGCTACCCCGAACTCCGAACTCCGAACTCCGGACTCCGAACAAATCATTATTATACATTAAGGTAGCTCATAAAAGAATCGTAGCGGTTTTGTATATCGCCACTGCCATCGGTATGGTTGTAGTATGCTACTACATGAATATCGTGCCGGTAGAAGCCGGCAAGTATGCGTGTTAGATCAACTTTGTTGATTTTTATGGTAATACCGTATTGGGACATATCGGGCATTTGCTCTACGGTAATGTTAAGTATAGTGCCTTCGTTAGATTCTACTATGTTAGCTAAATGCGAAATGCTGAAGTCTTTTGCGGGCACCTGTAATTCTATTACTCCGCCCGGTGTTTTTACTGATTTGCTATGGGCTATGGCTTCAATAATATCGAGTGCGGTTAGCATACCCGTGTATTCGCCTTTGGAGTTGAGCACGGGCAAAATTTCAATTTTATAGTTGCTCATTAGCTGCAAGGCATCATTGATATACTGATTGTAAAACACAAAGTAATTTTGGTTTGTAAATGCCAGTGTGCTTAGCAGGGCTTGTGTATCGTGGATGTTTTGTAAGCCTTGTTCATCTATCAACCCTAAATATTTTTTGCCACTAAGTACTGGCAGGCTGCCGGTTTTAAAAGCGCGCAGCCACTCTTTGGCTGTGGCAATGGTGTCGGTTTCTTTAAGGGGCGGTATTTGGTGTTTTATGTAATCTTGGAGAAACATTTTGGGAATTATGAATGATGAATTATGAGCTATGGATTGCTCTGAACTGACGGCAAACATACTACATTTGCATCTATAAAAATGATGGTGTATGGCTAAGTTGAGCGTTAATATTAACAAGATAGCTACGTTGCGGAATGCACGGGGCGGTGGGGTTCCGAGTGTGGTGCATGCAGCGATTAACATACAGCAGTTTGGAGCTGATGGTATAACGGTGCACCCACGACCAGATGAACGACACATTAAGTATGCTGATGTGTATGAGTTGAAGCCGGTGGTGTTTACTGAATTTAATATTGAGGGATACCCCGATGAGCGTTTTTTAAAGCTGGTGGAGGATGTGCTACCTACACAGGTAACGTTGGTGCCGGATGCGCCCGATGTGCTTACGAGTAATGCCGGATGGGATACTGTTAAGCATAAGCAGTTTTTAACCGATGTGGTAACACGATTGAAGGAAAGGGGTATGCGGGTATCGTTATTTATGGAAACGGATGTGAAGCGGATAGATATAGCCAGGGAAACGGGTGCCGACCGTATTGAACTTTATACTGAAAGTTATGCTGCGCAGTATGTTGCTGACAGGGAAAAGGCTATTGCCCCTTTTGTGGCTGCCGCCAATCATGCAGCGGATATTGGCATTGGTTTAAATGCGGGGCACGATTTAAGTTTGCAGAACTTAGCCTTTTTTTCATCAAAGATTAAAAATTTGCTGGAGGTAAGCATAGGGCATGCGTTGGTGGCTGATGCTTTGTATTTTGGGTTGGCTAATGTGGTGGGGATGTATAGGAGGGAGCTGGGGCTTAGGGTTTAGGGTTTTTAGTTGCAAGATTTTGGGATAGGGGTTTGAGGTTGAAAGCAGCACAGGGCTGAAGATGGAGTAGGGGGCATTTTTTTTTCTTTGTGTTACTAAATACACAAAGGTACACTAAGGCGCGGCATTTATTTTTAATTGTAGTAGCGGCATTACCCTAAAAAAAAACTGCACCCACACGCAGGGTACAGTTAAATTCACGTACACAAAAAATATTTTAAGCTTCAATTAAAACATTGGTAATTTCTTTTTTTGTTTGAGAGGGAGAAAAGTAACCACGCGGTTTTCGCAAAGGGCGGGGTTTTTTAAATTAAAAATAATTAAAATGGAAATCAACTATTTTTTTACATAAGCCTGTGGCTGATGTTCGGGGATGTTAAATGTGGCAGCTACGGAAAAGGTTTCGGTAAATTCTTTGCCATGCTGGAATTTGAATGGGCCAAAGGTTTTGCTAACTACATTGCTGCCTGAAACGGTAACGGTGCGGTAGCCGGGTTCGAAGGTGGAAACAATGGTTTGTCCTTGTAGGTTGGTGGTGTTGGATACGGCTTTGAATGTTTTGCCGTCTTTTTGGAGTGGGTTAATGGTAACGGTAGCACCAAAGATGGGTTGCCCGGCATCGTTGGTAACGGTGGCTGCAAGGCGGGTGTGGTAGCCTTGTTTGTTGACCTGGCGTTTTATTGCGTAGAGGTTATAAAAATCGGGGTGTGTGTTTTTGAAGGAGATGATGTTTTCGTCAAGTATTTGGTGGCAAATGTGATTGGCATCTTTTAT
>Ga0209096_1000278_pt1 | contig 73944 bp, 40 predicted proteins | sample AD_UKC034_MetaG_FD_184407 | JGI IMG/M metagenome (GOLD analysis project Ga0209096, IMG submission 184407) | Active sludge microbial communities of municipal wastewater-treating anaerobic digesters from USA - AD_UKC034_MetaG (SPAdes) (version 2) | ecosystem: Engineered > Bioreactor > Anaerobic >...
TTGGGCAAGGAGGGGGCGTTGAGTCTGGGGCAGGTGCTGCGGTTGCGGGTGCGGTACTTCAGCGACGGGGTGGTGTTGGGGTCGCGGAACTACGTGAACGGGGTGTTCGAGGAATTCCGGGGGCGGTTTGGGGAGCGGCGGCGGACGGGGGCGCGGCCGATGCGTGGGGTGGCGGCGTTGGGGCACTTGATGACGCTGCGGGACCTGCGGGTGGACGCGGTGGGATAGGCCAGGAGCCCACCGGCCCGGGAAGCCAGAGGACGAACCCATCTTTCACATCGCCAACACTTCGAGATCGGCCGCGGCCGGGGGGGAGGATTGTGCCCATGGGATCCCGGCGGGGTCCGCGAACCGCCTCCGGAAGAGACCCAAGCGGCGAACTTCGCCGGATGATGAACCGATGAACCCACGATGAGCGGGGCTGCAAGGTGGATTGCGGGCGTCGGTAGACTATGAACCTGGCACTTTGTCACCCGCCGCCGGCACCATCCTGCTTTTCAGGCCGTTGGACAGTTGCCGGCGGAATCCGCGCGTTCGGACGATAGGGTGATCGACCAGGGCAGGGACTCCACCACCCGATCCAGAGTCGCGGCAGCGATCCGGCTGGCCGAACCGCTCCGCATCAACTCCGCTTGCACCGCCTCTCGAATCTCGTCACGCCCAAGCCGCCGCGACTCATCCAGGCAACCCTCCCGCACCAGAGACTCGCGGAGCTCCTCAGTCGACTTCTCACGCCAGTTCCTGAGGGTCCCGTCGCCGAGCTTCTCGAGCAGTTGTTCCGCATCGCCGTTCACCGAGGCGGCCAATTCGACCACCCGCTGCCGGAAGACGTCGGTGACACCAGCCGCCTGCCTCAGCACCTCGGGCGTCACGGGTCTGCCACGGCCGAGGCGCCATGCCCGAAAGGCGGCCTGGAAAGCAAGGCCCGTCGCCAGCACCGTCTCACGGCTCTCGCCCAAGCCGTCATATCCGGAGTGCCGGATCAGGCGGCGCAGGGGACCGAACCGCTCGATGCCGGAACAGAGCACGCGATGGAGAAGCTCGGGGTCCTCGATCACATGCCACAGGTGCAGGCGATCGAGCTCCAGATCCCAGACGTCCACCCCCGGCACGCCGAGCAGCTCCCCGTATTGTCGGTGCGTAAGACCGCCAGGGGCCGGCACCGGCGCCCTCGGGTCGGGAGCAGGCCGGAGCGGATGGGCGGCGCGCTCGGTCATCCCGCGCAGTGCGCCCAAGTCAAACACCCGCGATTCGATTCCCGCTGCAGCCAGGGCTGAGATCCATCGAGCCCGTTCATCGGCCTGCGCCGTGAAGTAGAACACCTGGCGGCCCGAGCGCGCGATCTCCAGCACCGTCTGGATAATGTGCCCGCTCCGTTCGTCGTCGCTCGACGCCAGCACCTCGTCGAGCAATAAAGGCAGCGCCCGCTCCTCGTTTTCTTCCAGGAACGCCAGGCGCACGGCCATCAGCAGCTGAACGCGCTCGCCTGAGGAAAGCTGGGTGACCGGTCGCCAGGGCTCGTCCGCGTTGGCAGCGACAAACCGGGGTTCCGAGGCTGACTCCTCTGCCTGAAACACCAGCCGGCCATTCGTGATGCGGGTCAACAAGTCCTGGGCCCGCGTCAGCACCCGTGGCGCCAGAACCTCCCGCGCCTGCTCCCGCAGCCACCCCGTCAGCGCGTACCCCACCGCCTGCTCGGCGTTCAGTTCCTCCTGCCGGCGCAGCCGCGCGTTCGCCTCCGCGAGCTTTTCCAGCCTCTCCGACAGTTCGTGTCCCTTCGAGGCGTGGCGGAGGTCTGCTTCCACCTCGGCGATCTCCCGCGTCAGCCTGTTCTCCTCCAAACGCAGTGCCTCTTCACTGCCGAGTTCCGAGTCGATCGCCACAAGCCCCCGCGGCAATAACGACGCGGCGCTCCCAAGGCGGTTCTCCGCGTCTGCGGCCCGCTGGCGCGCGATCCGCAGCGCGTCGTCCACCGCGACGAAGTCGCGGCGTCGCGCCAGCAGCCGGGCGAGACCCTGGCGGTCGGCCGCTGCGAATCCAAGCCGGCGCCAGAACTCCGCCAGTCCGTTCCGGGCTTCGTCGCACGTGCGGCCAGCCTCCGCCATCCGGCCTTCGCATTGGCGATACCGTTCGTCGAGGTCGAGCCACAGCCGGCGCTTCTCGCGCAGCGACTCGAAGCGCCGGGTCGCGAGGTCGGCTGTCACGCAGGCCGTCGCGCCCAGATCGACGCCGGCGGAGGCGAATCGGGTCTTGCACTCCTGGCGAGCGGCGTCCAAGGACGCCCTGGCCGCCGCCGATGCCGCCGCGGCTCCCTCGTCCTTTTGCACGGCCTTCTGCCAGACCAGGACGGCCTCGATCAACAGACGGATCCAGATCGGGTCCGCGTCACCCGCCGCGATCCCGTATCGTGCCTCGAGATCCGCGCAGGCATCCCCGAGGCGCTTCCGGGCTTGTTCCAACTCCGCCCGATGTTTCTCATGCGCGGCCCGAACCGGCCGCGCGGCATCGATGGCCGTCCGCCTCTCCAGCTGTTCCACCAGCCCGTCCAAGGCCGCGCTCACCGACGCAACGCTCCAGTCCGCCGGTGGCGTGAGCGACAGCCTCGCGAAGGCGTCCTGGTACACCGCGGCGGCGTTGGTTGTTGCCACCGCCGCTGGCTCCGTCTTCCGCGCTGAAAGCAGCAGGATCGCTGCGAACATCGCCAGCGCACCAAAGGCCCCGGCCGCAAAGGCCCAATGGACGAGGACCGCCCCGCTCAGGGACGCAACCCCCAGCACCGCGCAGACCATGCCCAGCTTCCCGAGCGGGATCCGTGCGGCGTCGCCGACAGGAGGCGATGCCGGGGACGGCGCCCGCAGCCAACTGGCCAGCGCCTCGATGCCGCGTCGCAGCACGAGTGCATCCGGGAGCGCGGCATCCGGCTCCGGGAGGAGCCGAATCCGAGCCGCCTCTGCCTCGTGCGCGACCTCGGAGGCCCGGCAGGCCAGCGCCAGCTTCAACAGGTCATCGGCCGCCGCCAGGGCTGCGCGGTCGATCGCCGCGGCTTCCCCGGCCTGCCGGCGATTGAACAAGTGCGCCTCGGCTGCCGCACGTTCGGCCGCGCTTTCGGTGGCGCGGTTCATCTCGGTCTGCGCTCGCCCCTCCGCCACCTCGAGAGCCGCGACAGCCGCCTGCAGCGAGTCGAGATCGGCCTGCCGTTCGACCTCGGTAGCGCGGAGCCTGTCGATCTGCCCGGCCAAGTCAACCCGTTCTCGCTTGCCACGGTCGAAGGCCGCTTCGGCGGCGCGGACGTCTTTCTCCAGCCGCGCCAGTTCCTCCTGCTCGCTGCCCGACAACGCCTTCACCTGCGCCTCGAAGGCGTCGTGCTGGCCTTGGACGTGGTCCCGGTCAGCGCAGGCGACAAGATACTCCTTCGCGCGGGCTAGTTCGCCCAGGGAACGGAGCTTCTCCCGGACTTCCTCCAGTCTTGCGCCCTGGGACACGAGTTCATCCCGGCGACCCTTGAGCGACTCCTGGCTTGAACGCGCCTCGGCAACCCCGGTAGCCGCTTCTCGCAGAGCACTCTGCAGCGCCCGCGGGTTCACCGGTCTCTCCGCGAACCCGGCCAGGGCTGCCACGGGAGCCAGGTCGAACCCGCCCGACGCCTGCCGCAGGATCTCGCGCGCGAAATCCGCATTATCCTCCACCAGAAGCTCACTGAGGGGCATCCGGTAACGGGCGTGGAGGTCGGGCCGGCCGGCGGGAACCGGCGTCGACACGCCGTCAACGGTGCTGGTCACAGCACCCGACTCGATCTCCACCGTCCAGCGGCGCGTCTTGTGAGTCTCGGCAACCTCGATCTGTGCCATCACGGCGGCGTGGGCCAGCGCCGGCTCGACTTCACGCGCCATCGGCCAAAGCAGCTTCTGCATGACCCGCGCCAGCGTCGATTTGCCCGACCCGTTCGGACCGTAGACCACGTTCACGGCCGCGGAGAGATCAGGGACCCGAAAACCCTGCCCGCGCCCGAGGCCGAGCGCCTTCACGATCTCCACCTGCGTGAACCGGACTGTTCCCCCGCTCACGCTGTACCTCCCTTGCCGTCGGACCGGCCTGCCGTGAGGAGTCCGGCAAGCAGCTTGCGCGCGGCGGTCGCGAGGCTGCGCCGCAGGGCGTCATCGCCGAACTCAAACCCCGCGTCGCCGTCCCCTTCCTGCACCCGGCTCACCAGGGTCAGGCTGCCGACGGCGTCGCGGGCGCGCGCCATCACCGCATCGACCTCACGGCCATGGGCTCCGGACTCGAGCGCTTGCACGAGCCGGGCCAGAACGCCCACAAGGGATGGCCCCTGGGCCAGCGCGGGGATGTCGAGCGGCGGCGTGGCCCGGTTGGTGGCCTGCCGGACCTCGATCGTGACTGCCGCGCCCAGCCCTGGCAGTTCCTGGAGCTCTTTCAGGCAGGGCTCGACGGCGTCAGCCACCGGAGTGCCGCCCTCGACGGTCAGGTGGGTGACGAGCGTGTGCAGCGATTCCCCGCCGTGGCTGCGGGCCATCTCGGCGTGCCGCTGCAGTTCCTCGCGCAGCCGGATCCGCAGGCCGGCTTCATCCGCGACACCGCCCACATCGATGGCAATTCGCTCGTAGCGGACAGTTGAAACCGGGACCCCGACCGGACAGGCGATGGTTGTCGGCAAGACCTCGGCGATCCAGATCCCGTGCACGCCCTCCTCGCCCGGATCGAGCGCCTGCGGGCTCCCGGGATAGAGGATCCACGGACCTCCCCGGTTCTCGACCAGGCGGGGCGCGTGAATGTGACCGAGGAGCCAGCCGGCCACGGGTTGGGCTGCGAGCCGGGCCCGATCCAACGGCGCGTAACGCGAACCGGCCGTGTCCAGATCCCCATGAACCAGGCCGAGCAGCGGAAGATCCCGCGGGAGATCCTGCGGGAAAGTCTCCAGCGGATCCCGCGCATGCAGCTCGGACGGGAACGACCAACCCAGCACCCGGAGAGCGGGCCGGCCTGCTTCCTCCACCACCGCCTGCTCCCAGGCACCCTGCCGGCCCAGCAGCTGGAAACGAAACTCCGGCCCAGCGCACTCGAGCGCCATCGCACCAAGCACGCTGTGGTCATGATTGCCCGCGATCGCGAGCGTCGGGATCCCGTTTGCCGCGAGCCGGCTCAGTCCGCGCGTCAACGGCCCCCATGCCTCGAAGTACCGGTTCGAGTGGTCGATGATGTCGCCGCTGAGGAGGACTGCGCCAACGCCACGCTCCACGGCCAGTTCGACAATCCGCCCCCAGGCGCCTTCGGTGCGGAGGCCACGCGACGTGGATCGGACACCTGAGCTTGAACGGCCTAGATGCAGATCGCCTGTCAGCAGAATGCGCACGTGTCGGGTGCCAAGTCCGGGAGTCTACCGCCGCACTGCCTCCTGAGAGGCGGCTTGTGCAGCGCTCCGTTCAACCACCACCGCCGGAATCACGTCATCAAACCTAGCGAGGCGCCGCCTCAGACCTAACGAAGTCCGCGATCCGATGAAACCTCCCTGCCTTTCCGGACCCTCTCTTCCGCGCCTCGCTAATGTAGAGTCCTCGACGGAGAAAGGGGAGGCCTGGAACAGCAGAGACCCAAACTTGACCTAATCGCATCGACTTTCACAAGTCGGGGACTCTAGCCGCGGCACTGGTCACTGTCGACCGATTACTTCCAGCCCGGATCCTCGCCTAACGCGTGCGGCGCGAACGTTCGCCATCGGCTCCTGGTGGGTTTTCGCCTTGAAGGCGCGTGGGGTGTCGGCTCCGGGGTGGCCCGCCCCCGGGGGCGGGCTTCCCAATCCGCGAAACCCCCGGACTGGGCGGCTCAAGGCGCCTGGTCCAGCCCAGGAGGTTTAGCCGCAAGGGACGCTTACGCGCGGATTGGGGTCCAGCCCGGGGCCGCCTCAGACCGATGCCGCATCCAGTCCCGAGGAACGGTGCCGCAAACAAGGTGACAGACTCATTGTCCCCCGACGCGCCTTCAAGGCGAAAACCCGCCAGGAGCCGATGGCGGCACATACAGGCTTCCTTTCGCGGATCGCCCGGGTATGCTCGACCCCGATCCTCACGGGCGGTCCGTGAGCCGCCTCCGGCGGGCGCATCGCCGGCCATGCGACCATGAAAGGGACTTGCGTGTTCCACACCTCGAATCACACCCCCGCGTTCACCCCCGCCAACCTGCGATCCCAACTTCGCGCGATCGACCGCGGCCTGCTCCCCCTCCTCCTGCTGCTTCTCCTCACCCTGATCCCCGCGAACGCCGCGGAGTTCACGCGGACCGAGGACGTGATATACGGCCGCAAGCATGGTGTGGCGTTGACCCTGGACGTCTTCAAGCCGGCCGCGCCCAATGGGTACGGCGTGATCATGGTGATCAGCGGCGGGTTCTTTTCGAGCCATGAGGCGATCAACGCGGGGCTCTTCCGGCCCACCCTCGACCGCGGGTACACCGTGTTCGCGGTCGTCCACGGCTCCCAGCCCAAGTACACCATTCCCGAGATCGTCGAGGACATGCACCGGGCGGTCCGCTTCATCCGGCATCATGCCGCCGAGTACGGCGTCAAGCCGGATCGCCTGGGCGTGATGGGCGCCAGCGCCGGCGGCCATCTCAGCCTCACCCTCGCCGTCCATGGCGGGCCCGGCAAGTCCGACGCCAAAGACCCCGTCGACCGCGAGAGCAGCGCGGTCGCGGCGGTGGCCTGCTTCTTCCCGCCGACGGATCTTCTCAACTACGGCCAGCCCGGCGAGGACGCCGTCGGCGTGGGCACCCTCAAAGACTTCAAGCCCGCGTTCGGACCGCGCTCGGACACGCCCGAAGGCCGCCAAAGCCTCGGACGCGAGATCTCACCGATCTACTACGTCACGTCGAACCTGCCACCAACGCTGATTCTGCACGGGGACGCCGACCGCCTGGTGCCGCTGCAGCAGGCGGAGTCCTTCGTGGCAAAGGCCAAGGCCGCCGGCGCCACGGTCCGCCTCGACGTCAAACCCGGGGCCGGCCACGGCTGGCCCTCGATCGCTGAGGACCTCCCAACCCTTGCCGACTGGTTCGATACCCACTTGCGGGGAATCCCGGCGAAGAACGCCGCGGCCCCGTGAGCCCGTCCGCAGCCGCGAAGAGGGGGATCTGCCGCCAAGAAGCGCAGAAGGCACAAGGAAAGGCCCGGCCTTGTCTTCTGCGACTTTTGTGCTTCTTGGCGGCGAATCCCTTCTTGTGGCGCAACGGTCTGCGGAAGGCGTGGCCGTCTGTGGGGCGCTGAGCACCGATTCACCGACACACGGGCCTTTGACATTGTGTACAGACCCCCTGTCGGCGCATGATCCCGATCGGAATCTCATGCGCACCGATCCCTCACCCGCCCCACGGCTCGCAAACCCCCGTATCGAAATCCGATCGCGCCGCCGTTGGCTCCGCGAGATGGGCCTCGCGGTGGGCACAGGCTGCCTGGCCGCCACGACCACGAAGGCCGCCGGCCCCAACCCCCGCTGGCGCACTGCCGTAGGCCTGAACGGATTCGAGTCGTCGTCCCGGAAGTACCGGCAGACGTTCCCCCTTTGGGAGATCCTGGCCGCCCTTTGTGTTCAACCGGGAGGAACACCTCAAGCGCATCCATGCCCAGGCCGATCATCCCGCGCTCAAAATCATCTATGACCCCAGCCACTACGACCTGATGAACGGGTCCACGGGCAAGCCGCACGAGATGCTCGAACGCGTCGGCGTGAAGAACGTCGGGTATGTGCACCTGACGGACACCGATGGTACCCTGCGCGACGGCGGGACGTCGAAACACGTGGCCTGCGGCGACGGGCATGCCGACATCCCCGCCTCGCTTCGACTCCTGCGTGCCGGCGGGTTTCGCGGATGGATCATGATCGACGCCTGGGAGATCCCGGACCCCTACGATGCCTGCCGCAAGGGCAAGCGGATGCTCGACGCCATCGCCGGCGATTAGAAGACGCCGCGAAGAGGCGTGATCTGCCGCCAAGAAGCGAACAGGGGGGATTGGCCGCGACAAGGCGCAGAAGGCTCAAGAAAAGGCGGTTTCAGGATCACTCAGGTACATCGGCAAAGGTTCGGAAGGCCGCAGCGCTGCTTTTGTAGGTTCGCATGGCCTCTTCGAGTCCATCCCAGTGGCGCACCGGGAACTGAGAGCTCGATCAGCCTCCTCCAATTGGCGTCCGAGCCGCTCCACCCACTTCAGATCCTCAACAATGTCATAGGCACGAACAAGCACCTCGTAAAGGGGTCGGACTTGCCCTGCCAGCCGGCGCCACAGTTGCAGAGCATCAAGGCTTTCAAGGGGCGCGTCGACGCACACAGGCTCCATCCCGAGCCGCTTCAGGCACTCAAGAGCCGGGTTCGAAATCAACCCGGTCTCCTCAAGGACATGAACGGGCAGGGTCCATTGTCCCCAGTACCATGCCGGCGCCGCGGAGGGCTTGTGAGACCGGTTGCCCATGCAGCGCCCGGGCAACAGCAGCAACACCGTCAGACCATCCTCGCCCCAAGGGAAATGCACGCGCCGCAGGCGGAGACACTCGATCAAGGCCCCGGACCCCTGTCCCCCGGCGACCGACAACACCACAATCATACGCACTCCATGCGCCATCGGCGCCCGGTGTCCGCATCTGCGCCACTCCGCCCCTTCTTCCGGAGTGCACGCGCCAATTCAGCAACACGCGCGTCAAGACCTTGGTCGGAGCAGGACCCCGACGAGCGTGGAGGCCGCCACGGAACCCACCACGAAGGCCGCCACATAGGCGATCAGGTCCACCCGGAGCGTCGGCGGCAGCAGCGGGGCCAGAGTGGCCTCAAGCCAGGCGCTCAGGAAGACCGTCGACGCCACCCCCGCCGCCACCGTGAACATCAGGACCCAGGCTTTGAACAGCAGCTTGGTGAGCCACACCACCACCAGGAGCAGCGCGATGCCCATCGCGCAAAACAACAGCGTCCGCTTCCAGTCCGTCAGAATCTCCTCGATCGTGGCGGCTTCCTCCGAGGCCGAGCCCCGCAGGATGGCGCCGGTCTGAACCGGGCTGCTGTCCCGGTCCAGGGCACGGATGTTGATGTAGGCCGGTTGGTTGGTACCGGCAGGATGGAAGACGAACGCCGACTTGACCCGCACGTGATGGGCCGAAGCGCTCCGGAGCTTCGCGGTGACAGTCACTCCCGCTGCCGTCGTGTCGACCTTGGTCACCTTGCCGACCTCGACCGACTCGTACTTGAGTGGGACACCCTGCTCGAGGCCCGGCTTGGGTGAATCCCACGTGATGCGGATCGTGGGCCCGCCGCAGCCTGTCAGGAGAATCCAGCCGAAGACCATGACCCATCCCAGCCCGCGCCGAACCGAGGCGGTTGATCTGATCTCGCGATGCGTATTGGTGCTCATGTGGGGTGCGTGGGTATTCCGATCTTCACTGCCAAAGGTGCTGGTATCGCACGGACTTCGCGTGCTCCCGGAGCTGCAGGATCCGATCCGGGACGAACGGGTGGTCCTGCAGCAGTTGCCGCCCGTACTGGACGACCTCGGCGAACTTGCTGATGGTCTGTTGACCGCTCTGATCGAGATAGGCTTTGACGTCGACCTTCCCCAGATCGGCGTCGGAGGCTCCCGTCACCAACCGGACCAGCGTTTCCTCCGCCACGGTCAAGTCCTGGCAGCAGATCAGGCCCGCGTTGTCCGCGCTCATCTCGGCCTCCCGCGCCTCCCAGAACAGCGGAAGGAACGGCGCGACACCGGCCTCCTCGGGAATAGCGTCACTGACGCGGAAGGTCTCGAGCACGCCTCGGAGCGCCATCTGCCATTTGACGTGCCCGCACTTGATGTGCCCCATCTCGTGGCCCAGGATGAAGCGCAGTTCGGCCGGATCCCGGTGGGCATTAAGCAGGCCGGAGTTCACCACGATGACCGGCTCCTTGAAGTTCATCGTATGGGCGTTTCGCGCCGGGTCATTGACGACGAAGACCCGCGGCGTCGGGATGTGGAGCATCCGCGCGCAGTCCTGCACGATCCGGAGCAGTTCAGGCCGCCCCGGGAACTGGCCGGGCCGGACCTCAACCCCGGCGACATTCAGGTGAGCCAGCGTGACATCATCGAGGGCGGGCTTGAGGAGCTTCGACTCGAGAGCCTGGGCGGGCCGGGTCTGGAGGATCCGGTTCAAGGGAGCGGTGAGGTCACGGTCCAATCCCCGCTGGAAATCCGCGACCACCAGCACCTCGGGGAACCGGAGCGCGTGCCGGTGGGGATGAAAGACCCACAGCCCGGCGCCGAGCGCGAGCAGGACCACACCGGCGACGGCGATGGCAGTGAGGTTGCCGGAGCCTGTGGACGGTCTTGTGTTCATGGGGGACCCAGGGAACCGGTCCGGTCGGCTGGCCGCCAGTCCCGCGTTCGTCGCGGTCCCGCCGCGGTCCTCGCGCTGCGCCCTGCCTGCGTCTGGCCTGGATCGGTTCATGGTAGGTGACGCCTACGCCCCATCACCTCCACGTTCAAATACAGAACGGTGGGGTGTTTGTAGATTCAGAAACTGACGGCGGTGTAGACCGAGGCCCGCAGGGCATCGCAGAACAGAGTGTCGGCCCAGTAGCAGGCACACCGGCACCCGATTTCCCATCGTTCATAGACGGGCTTCACCTTCCAAACCAACCCGAGGTCGACTTCGTTGCCGTAGTGGCGGTGATCGCTCACCGATCGATAGTCGTAGAACGTGGCCGAGTAGATCAGGGGAGCTTTGCTCCAAGCGGTACCCGTGGCGCTGACATACGTTGCCTGCAGGCCATGGCTTGTTCCCGAGCTTGGATTGGAGGCAAACAGCTCGGTCCACCCGTTGAACGGGTGGGCGAGCGGCGTCGAGAGTTTGTCCGTGGCACTGCGTCCCCCAAGCCAGGCGATGCCACCGTTCAACCGGTGCCCTCGATAGACAACACCCAATTCTCCCAGCCAGTAGTTCGCGTTGATTCGATCGGGGTTCTGTCCGAAATCCTGCTGTTGGGCAAATTCGGTGACGTAGTGGATATCCCAGTTGGCATCGATTCGCCACGGGCCCGTGCAGCGAACACCGAAGGTCTTGGTCGAGAGGCCATATTGTGGCGGGGATTCGTAGTCGAGCATCACCCCATACACTCCAACGTCTACTCGGTTCTTCAGTCTCCAGTGTGCATCAAACCAATGCGAGTCCATCGGGGGCGTGCCGTCCGCAGCGTCCTCCCCGACGACGCGCCGGGCCCGATCGGCGAACAGATACGTGAGGGAGAAACCGTGGGGCAGCCCAAGGTCGGCCCGTACCGCGTCGAACGTCTGGTGGTTCTGCCTCCATGGCGCGAGGCTGACGAACCGGCCATCGTTGAGCATGAACTCCTGGCGACCGACAGTTAGCGAAGCGTGGAGATTGGTGCCCTTGTGTCGCCAACGCAACCACGCCTGGTTCAGCTCATGCCCTTCCGGGTCCAGGATGCTCGGGTAGCCCGGCTTGGTCTGCTCCGGAACACCAGGAACATTGTAGCTGGCGGATCCCAGGGCGAAGACCCCTTCGTATTCGGCGAAGCCGGAGATTCCGAGCACCGGTGGGGTCTCGTACCCCACCGCGAGACGAAAGGTCGAGGCTTCCGCAGTGTCCGGGAAAGCGGGCTCGTCGCGGTCAAAGACCTCGAAGCGGTAACGGGCGCTGGCCGAGAGCGTGCCCTTCTCGACGAAAGCCCACGCCCGAGTGAGGGCCGTCGTCTCAGCAGGCGTATCCGTGGGTGGCGGATTCTGCGCCTCGGCAGCAACCGCCGCCAGAGCCCCCAGGATCAAGAGCAGCCAGATGCTCCGAGGCCGCGGTTGCCGAGTGCCCCCGTCCCCGGCGACATTGCCCATGAGATCCTGAACCTGAGGGCGACGCGGGATCACCCACAACGGAGCTGCGGTGCATGGTGGACAGTCTGCCCGCTCGTGCCGGATCTGGGTTTTGTGTCGGCTGCTCATCATCCGCCCTGGGAAGGCAGAATCGTCAACTCATACACAAAGAACTGAAGCCCCAGGGTTACCCGGGCCTTCCGGATCGAACAGGCGAAGCCGCACAACGCGATCAGGTTGTGGAGGTAGGCGAGATCGCCGACACAGCCAAAACACAGGAGCACCCGTCCCGCGGGGGTCAAGTACTTCCCGACGTTCTGCAGGAAGCGCGTGAGCATGTCGTACTCCGGATCCATCATGGCACGGTCGATCCCCGCCCGCGGCTTGCCTTCGAGAAACGGCGGGTTGATCAGAGCCAAGTCGAACTTCTCATCCGGTCGGAGGGGCGCAAAAAGGTCGCCCAGCCGGACGTCGATTCTCTCAGTGAGCCCGTGCCGCCGGACGTTCATCTGGGCGCACTCCACGGCAACAGGGGAGATATCGACGGCCACAATGTGGCCCGACTTGACGGCAGCGAGGATGCTGAGATTGCCCGAGCCTGTTCCCATGTCCAGGACGCGGTCCCCGACGAACAGGTCGCGGCATTCCAGCATGATGAGGCTGCCTTCGCCGGTCGTCGGGTCGAGGACCCCCGGCAGGATCGTCAGGGCATAACCGCCATACTCGACTTCATACGCCTTCGCCCGCAGCAAGTGCCCCGACCGGATCCGTCGGTTGCGGCTGGCGACGGTGTCCTTGAAATGCCTGTAGCCCAGGATCTGGGCCTGCTGCAGTTGAACGCTCAGCTCCATGGAGTTGAATTCCGGCTGCCGGCGCAACGCCGGGTCCGCCTAAGAGCCTGTCTGAAAACCCCGAGGGGTGCTCTTTTCGCAGGAAGGGCTGGAATCATCGTCGTGTCTCTCTATCAGTCGGCCAACTGCTCGCGCACGCGCTGCTTCGCCTCGAGGAATTCCGGCGCGTACCGCAACCGCTGGGGACGCGGGCGCGGAAAGTTGACGTTGAGCACCGGCCGCAGTCGGCCGTCCACGATGACCAGAATGCGGTCCCCCAGGATCAGCGCCTCCTCGACGTCGTGTGTGACGAACACCACCGCGGCCGTATTGCGCTGCCAGAAGTCCAGCAACCAAGTCTGCATCTGCTCCCGGGTCAGGACATCCAGGGCCCCAAACGGCTCGTCCATGAGCACGATCTGCGGCCGGGCCACAAACGCGCGGGCGATCGCGACCCGCTGGCGCTCGCCCCCCGAGAGCTGGTGGGGATAGCGGTGCGCCAGTTCACGCATGCCGAGCTCCTCCAGAAGTCGCATCGCCTTCTCTGTGTCGGAAAGCCGCGCCGATGCTGAGCCAGCCACGGCTGCTTCTCCTGCCGGAGTCGCGTCCCGAGTGACCGCAACCGCCACGTTCTGGCGTACGCGATACCACGGGAAGAGACGGTCCTCCTGGAACACCATGCGCACCCGCCCTTGCACTCGTGCCTCGCCCTCACCCGTCAACAGCCCATCGATGATTCTCAGCAGCGTGCTCTTCCCGGAACCCGACTTTCCCACGATGACCACAAACTCCCGCTCGGTGACGGTCAGCGAGATATCGCGCAATACTGGCTCTTGACCAAAGGAGAAGGTCAACTTCTCGAGTTGAACCACGGCCGGAGGATGCGAGCCCGGGTCAGCCATGCTTCTTCTCCGTCCAGGGGAACAAACGGCGTGCCGCCAGCCGATACACCGCATCCGTGCAGTAAGCGAGAACCCCCAGCACCACGAGGCCGAACACCATGTGATCCGTGCGCAGCACGCTGTGCGCGACTGAAAGCCGGTAGCCGATGCCCTTGTTCGCGCCAATCCACTCGGCAATGAACACCATGATGTAGGCGAGCCCGATGCCGGTCCGAATGCCCGCAATGATGAACGGCACGGTCGCCGGGAAGATCACCCTCACGTAGAGTTGAGATGGACTGAAGTCCAAATCCCTTGCCACTTCAAGGAACCGGGGGTCGACCTGCGCCGAGCCTTCATGCGCGCTCACCCACACGGGGAAGAACACCCCCAAGGAGACCACAATGATCCGCGTGCTCTCGTTCACGCCAAGAATCAGCAGGAGCAGCGGGACCACCGCAACCGCCGGCAGGGCCCGCCACATGTGCAGATGGGGACCCACAATCTGGTACAGAATCCCAATGCGGCCCGTGGCCAATCCCAGCAGCCCACCGCAGGCGGAGCCAATGACAATGCCCGGGATCACCCGCATCAAGCTGGCTGCCAAGTCGCGCGACAGGAACCCTTCGCTCAGCCAATTCCGGGCCGCCTTGGTCACCGCCGACAACGACGGAATGCTCGACTCGGGCGAGAGCACGCCCCAGACCGCCGCCAGATGCCACAGCAGAAGAAACGCGGCCACGGAGCCCAGCCCGATCAGGACCGATGTTCTCTTGCGCTCCACACCCGCCCTTGGGACGACTATTGGATTTGGCAGGCTGCCGGCTTGAGGGACTTCAGCTCATCGGCCACCAGCGATCGAAAATCGGTCGTCACCGGCAGCTTGTCCTTGAAGAACTCGGGCAGGTTCTTAGGCATCCACTCGGTCTCGAAACGGATCATGTCCAGCAGTCTGGGCGTCAGCCGGACTTCGTAGTGGATCTCCTTGCAGAAGCCGGGCATCACCTCGGGTGCGATCTGCAGGTGACTGGCCAGCATCCCGTAGGCCTTTTCCGGTTCGCGCTTGATGAACTCGTCCGCCTTGATCATGGCCCGCAGCACTCGTCGGGCCTCGTCCCGATTCTGAACCAGCCGGGTCTGCCGCGTGACCAGCAGCAGCTTGTAAGGCCAGTAGGCCTGCGAGTCCTCCGTCAACAACGCGACATTGTCGCCCACCTTCTGTTGGATGTTGTAGACCAGCGGCTCCCACGTCACCACGGCATCCACCGCACCCGAAATGAAGGCAGCCGCCGCATCCGGCGGTTTGAAATTCACGAATTCGACCTGGCCCTGTTCGATGCCCTGCTCCTGCAGGTATTTCTGTATGAACACGTGAATGTTGACCCCGAAGAAGACGGCGATCTTCTTGCCTTTCAGGTCTTTACCGCTCTTGACCCCCTTGTCGGCCCGGCCCAGGACCTTGATGCCCCGAATGGGCTCCGAGAACTCGCACAGGATCGCCATGTCCTTGTGGGTGAACAGGGTCTGCGCCACGTTCATGTCCACAATCCCCACGTACTCGGCACTGTTCCCGTTGAGCGCGTCCATCGCCAGCTTGCCGAGAGCCACATAACTGGCGTCCACGTCCAGCCCTTCTTCGCTGAAATACCCCAGCTTCGACGCCAGCATCACGTGCATACTGTTCACCGAAAGACCATCCACAATCCGGATCTTCGCGCGCGGTTGGTCGACGGGAACGACTCCTGGGTCCTGCCTTGGCTTGCACCCCGTCAGGACAACCAGAAGAAGGCCCAAAACAACGACAGACGTCGTCCATACCCGATTCTGTTTGTTGCTCCTCATAAATGACTTCCAGCAATGTCTGGAAGGCCGAAGCACAGAGCGTGCCGAAGATGCTCCACGATTCATCCATGCCGCTTTCGACTGACACTTCCCGTTGTTGCTTTCTTGGGACTTATTGCTCATAAGACATTCGTGACCAAGATATTACATTGATGTGGTCCCTCAATTGCCAGGAAAGTCGCCACGTGGATGCTCAGATGTCCACATTCGGCAAAACAAATCGTCCCAGTCAACCCGGCGGGCTGGTTTGAAACTTGACAGTAATACCCCCAGGGAATACTTCTTTTTCCAGACCTGTACTGAATCTCGCATAGCGCGGCCCATATCTCTTGGCGAAACAACCATGTGAGCGATGCGCGGCGAGAGGACTTCGCTGACGAAGCGGAACGGCTGATGGCAACTGGAGACCAGTCGGGAAGACAGACCTCAGAAAACCGGAGCCCTCCGGGCCCTGCTGGGAGCAGCAAGATGGGCACTGTCTCGGGGCGTCGATGCAGTCCCGACTTCACGATCTCCGAGCTTTACAAGGCGGGCAGACTCCAGAGATCTCTCGAGAGAATCGCCCCGCTGGAAGGGGAAGAGCGCCGGCGGGAAGCTGATGCCGCTGTCGAGCTCATTCGGGACCTTTGGCTCAGGGAAGCCTTCCTACGCGTCCTGCCCTTCATCCCACCCGTCGCCGAACAGTTCTTCTACCTGACCTACTATTCGTCACTCCTGAGGAATGAGACTCCGGATACCGAGCTCCGGCAGGACGATCATCCCACGATGACCTTCAGGCGGATCGCCTGCATGGCTCGGGACATTACGAGCCACGTGCCCTTGATGGGCTGGATTCGCCAAACCCAGGATGCCGGCGTGGTGCCGGGTCTTTTGGAGACGGTCGCTAGGGGTGACGAGGACTTCCTCAGCAAGTTCCCTTGGGGGCACGCCGTCGAACTCGGCGCTGCGACCGCCGCTTCCAACCAAGAGATCCTCTTCGAGGGCTTCCTGGGTTTTGTCGAGCGTACCCCGTGCCTGCCAGTGAATGTCGCGGAGGCCTTTGGCGTGGATTGCCATCTGCCCGCACCGATGTTTGCTGACATCCTCAACAGGGAGTTGGCGGATTTCTTGACCAACGAAAGTCCCGGCCGCGGCGGCGGCCAACGCGCAGCAGATCCCGTCACTTGGCTTGCCAACGCAAAGGCGGATCCACGGTATTCCTCGCTTGCGCTGGTGGATGTGGTATTCGAGAGCGCAAGCGACGAAGAAACGGTCCGATCCCAAATGCAGGCGGCGATGTCAAGTTTGGACTATCGGCGAGTCGGCGACCTCATTCGGCGCATACGGTTTACGTTTCCAGGCGAGGCTGCCAACGGTTCGGAACAATCGCTGCTCAGGACGCTCGCCATCAAGCTCTTCATGGGACGGGCCGCATTGGACGAGCCGGCGCTCGCGCGCCGGGTCATCGAGGAGCGCGAGCCTCTGTCGCTGCAGTCCCTGGGCAACGCGGCGGGGCTGCCGGACTCGCCCGAGACCGACCCGCGGTTGCTCGAACGATGCCCCTCGCTGCCTTTCTTTCTCGCTGCCGTCACCCTGGGCGGCACCTACCGCAACTTCCTGGATTTCATCGGCACTCCGCTCACGCTGGATCTTCACGAGGTGCACGTCATCACCGTCCCGCGCTGCCGGAGCGTGGCCGACATCGCCTTGGAGTTGGTGCGGGCGGGTGAACAGCTGCGAATGGAACGAAACCTCTCCCCGCGGGAACGGTTGCGACGATTGATGAACGAGGGGCTCTCACTCCTGATCAGCCGCAACGCCCATGGCAACATCATCATTCTCAAGCGTTCCACGGATCCCAAGTCCCTCGACTCCGAGAAGCTCCGACGACTTATCCAGCCCGTGTTTACCGTCATTCGCCAGACCGAGCGGGATGTGGACATCCGGGAGAGTGCGCTGCGCGCCGAGGAGTCGGCCGCCCGCGCCGAAGCGCAGGCCAGGGAGAAGGAAGCCATCGCGGTCCAGGACTCGAACCGCTGGAGCTGCGCGATGCACGCCATCAAGAACCAGATTTCCTGGCCGGTGGCCACGTTCTCGACGATCGAATCCATGCCCGCGGAGATCAAGGCTGCCGCTCAAAACGCCCGTGCTGCCAGCGACCCCGTGGAACGTGCCATGTGGCTGGACCACGTCAGCGCTTATGTGGAGACCTTGGAGAGGACAGTCGCCGAGATATCCTACCCCCTCAAAGCCACCCAGAGCAGCGTCGCATTCCAGAGCGATCTTGGTGCCAACAAGCCCTCACCCATCTACCGACTGCCCTCCGTCAGCAGTCTGTTCCAGCTGTGCCGACGAGTCCTTGGAGCCACCCGGATCAGCCTACAACCGGGAAGCATGGCGGAGGGATGGTATCTGCCGTTCCTGGTAGCTGATGAGTCATTTGCGAAGGAGGCGGCTATCGCCTTGGCCGACGTTGCCTTCGTTGAGCTCCTGCGCACCCTCATCGCCAACTACGAGCGGCACGCCGACTCGTCCGTTGCTCCCGGAGGCGAGATGCGGCTCTGGACCACCCCCAAACTGTGGCCACACCACGTCTGTTTCCTCTATCAAACCAACGCGATTCGACGCCGACAGGCATCCCACGCTGGAACCCGGATGGACATCGAGAACAACGTCATTAAGAACCTAAGCCTCAATTTCTGCCTTTCGAACCCCACCCTGCGCGAGTCGGATTTTCACAAGGCTGGCGAATTCCTGGAGCAGTTGCGCTCCGCCAAAGACCCTTGTTTTGCCGCGCTTCAACACGACCTTCTCAGTGTGCTCCCTCACTTCTTCGACGCCCTCGATTCTCATCGTGAACGTCCGGCTCAAGCTCTTGCGGAAGCGCTCAATCCCCTGCTGTCGTTGCCCCCCAGACTGCTCCGGGATGGACAGGTCCCCATCTCTGCCCCCCTCGCCGCACGGGCGGCGCTTCAACCCTCCGGCATCGAACTCCAGCGTCTGAACCGAGCGCTGCTCGAAGAGGTCTTTGGCGACCACCTCGAACGCCTGCAGACAACGCTATCGAACCTCTCGACCGAGACGCGGCTGGCCGCCCTCTCTTTCCTGGCAGAACGCGTTTGCGGCCATGTGGCGGCCACCTCAACGGGACGGTTTCGCCAAGTGGAGGGGACACTGTTGTACGAGGCCGCCTCGACCAAGAGGCTCAGCCAGTGGTCGTACGACGCGTGCTATCGCACCAACCTTGCGCTGGAGCATGACGCTCGCACTTGGCACATGCTGCTGGTTCTTCGCTTCGCTCCGGTCTCGAACACGAGCGGCCTTTCTCCGATGTTGAAGTACGCCCCCGCCGACCAACTCCAATGAACACGCTTCTCGACATTCTGGTTGTCGATGACCGCAAGGCTGGCGACGGTCTCGAGGCAATCGTCAGGACGATCGAGGGGGCCCTCGGAGTGCTCGGGATCCCTTCTCAGTACGTCACTCGTTACTCGGACGTGCTGATTCCTCCGATCATGCCGGCGCGCGGGACACCCCTGTCCCGATCGACCGCCCGCGGTGCCAACTTGGCCCAGCTTGTCACCATCCAGGCCATCCTGGCGAACAAGGATCTCCAGGAGCTGGTGGCGGCAGACCCGCGGACTTATCACGAAGCTTACTTTGAAACCATGATCTGGCGGTTTCTCCCGGACCACTTGGGGCATCTCCTGCTGGCCTCCGATCTGGACCTTCGCAGCCCTGAAGGCCCCTCCGGACAAGATGCTCACAGCTGGAACAATGCTGACGGCTTCGTGCTCTGCTCTGAAGTCAAGAGAGTCCTGGGCACGCGTTGCACCTGCTGGGCGGCTACGGGACTGGACTCCAAACTTGAGACCACCTCAAGTGCGATCCTCGAGTTCGCAAGGATGGTCCACGTGCCGGTCCCATCCGAAGAGCAGGTCTTCCGAAAGGCGGAGGCCGGACAGGGCGTTGGCGCTGACCATGCACTGAGCAAGGACAACCCCAGCCTCACGGTCCAACTGCTCCGCGTCTGGCAAGTGGCGAGATCCAGGTTCCTGGCGCAATACCCGGACCTTCTGGCCGAAGCACGCCAGCTTTTGCTCAGGCCGATGGAGACGTTAAGAACGACGGCCGGCGTCACACTCCCCGGCGGGAGGCTTCTGCCCATCGGGATCCTGTTCCCGGAGTTGCGCATCTCCCATCCCAGGGCCGAGTACGCCACCCAACTGGCTTATCGCGCCGTGGCGACCCAGTACATCCGGGAGCTCTGCGGACCGGGAATGGCAACCACCTACGCCAAGGCACTCGATGCGCAACCGATCGACCTCCCCGACTCCCTGGACTACGTCAGAGCCGTGTGGAAGGACATTGTGCGATCGCTCCCGACGAACCTCAGCTTGTCGTTCGCGAGGACCTTCGGTTGCAGCGGCATCGAGATCATCCGGCATTCGCACGAGCTCAAACGGACGAACCCCGCGGCTCTGCGTGACGACCTCGTGTGGAGCTGCGATCACGGAGCGCAGCGCGTGAGGCTCCTGCAACACGAACTCGATGCCGTGCAGGATCGATTGCATGCCTCCTTTCAGCAGTGTCTCTCCGACTTTTACGAACGGGACGCCGATTTCATGTCTGTACCGTCCTTGCCCTGGTCCGGGCCGGCTGGCCCTTCCGGCTGTCTTGAGGCCTTCATTCGTGAATTGGAGAGGCTCAAGACCCACCTCGGTTCCGGCACGGCGGCCCTGCCCCTGGATTTGCGATCATGGCCCCTCTTGAGCCGGCTGATTGATCGCCGACGAAAGCACGTCGGAGAGATCATTACCAATTTGAACATCTGTGCGTCATGGGGCCGCGATCGGCTGAACGAGACCGGCAAGAAGACCACGGGGATTGACGTCAAGGCCGTCGCCGAGGGTGTTCCCGGGGACTTTGTCCACTGGCCGCTGGTGTCGGTCTTTCGTGAGCCTTTGACGTCCTTCCTCGCTTGGGCGCAAGACGGACAACATCCGCACATCACTTCCGTCTGGACGCTGCGCGAGCCCACCGCGGTCAGCGGCCAATTCGTGGCTATTCTGGCCTTCAGCTTCGCTGGCTCGGACCCCTGCTTCGATGCCCGTCAGTTTATTCAGGGATCGCTCACGAACGACTGGATTGGCGGCTTCGGACAGCACGGGTTCGAGCTCTTCGGGCGCATGTACCTGCTGCTCGAGCCGGACAGCCCGCACATCAAGTCCGTCATGCCAAGCGCCGAGCCCAGCGAACGCTTTGCGGAATGCCAGAAGACCGATCCTCTGGACTACAAGCTCCTGTGCGACTTGTGCACCCCGCACGGCCAACTTCACGGCAAACTCCCCATGCTGGCCATGGTGTTTGACGACATGGAAATGCGCCCCGCTCACATCATCCAGCAGCGACACTCCTCGTGCGCGTGATGAACCTCCTCGTCGTCCACCGCGATCCGGAGCTTTGGCAGAGACTCCGCGTGATCGGTTCCTGTGAAGGCGCTGGATGCCGCGTCTTCTATGAACGCCAAGTCTACGGTCCCGGCTTCTGGTGTCACAACTTGAGAACGCGGCAGCATGACGCGAAATCGCCGCCCCTTACACGAACCGGACTCCTGGGGCTTTGCGAGGCGTGTGCTGAGCAGACGACTGACGCCTGCCAACCCTTGCGGGAGAGCGTGCGGGAGCTTCCTGCGCTCGATCAGTTCCGATGGCTCGGTGCCTGCGCCAGGCTCTGCCGGGCTTTGCTGGACCAGTTGAGCCCCGCCATGGTCGTCCTGCACATGAACGCCGCCGGCAAGGGGGGAAACGTCTGCGCCGAGGAGTTCGCCGTACTATGTATCGGCGACTACGGCATCCCCGTCCTGGCCGTCAGCGGGGGCGATGAGAATCGCTCCGCCGAACCCCGGGACTGGTTGGACCATCACGTGCCCGGCAAGGCCGGGGAGTGTTGCGACCTGCTGCGCTTCACGACACTCAACCGGCTGTACGAGGGTGGCCTTGACCTGAAGGCGTTTCTGGAGCGTACGGCCGTGGCCGCCCCGGGGATCTCGGCGGCGGTTTGCCGACCCACGGCCACGGATTGGATCGTGCTCCTCGACCTGCCGGCCCGCATCCGCGGCATGATGCGCGCCCTGTTGCCGCTGGACCTCCTGCTGCAAGGCCTTTTGCTTCAACCTGCAGTGCTCGCCGGAAACACACCCAGTGGTTCAGACCGCTTCCGCCTCTTTCAGCACGAGAGGGTCCGGGACGCGGCTCCGGGCGAAGCCGAGTGCTGGTTTGACCCGGTCACCCTTCGTTCTCCGGATACCACCAACGCCGCGGCAGAGACTCCCTTCACGCTCGATACCGACGCCCTCATCCCGTTCATGGCAAAGCGTCTCGGTGGCCCGAAGAGCGAGAAGGCCCAGCAGTTGGCCGCCGCCGTGCACAGCATAGCCTCCCTCGAGGAGGCAAGGACCGTCACGCCCCGACGACTACAGGAACAGGCTATCGGTTCCGCCTTCTCGCACGTACCCGGTTCGTTGCGCTTTGTCTGGGAGATGATCCAGGCTCGCACAGATTCCGAAAACCCGGATGGCCGCCCGTTCAGGAACCAGATTGCGGAGTTCCCGCCCCAAGCGCTGTTACGCCTCTTTGACTCCGCCCATCGCGAGTTCCTCAGCGTCACGGAGTGCTGCCGCGTTGTGCTGGACCGCATCGCCAATCATTGACCGATGAGATTCTCCGAGCACAGGGCGATGGTCAGCCACAACATTCTGAAGAATGAGCTGTTGGCGCGACTCACGGATCGGGTCGACATGATTGCGGCCAGGCAGTGTCCCCGAGCCGGACGGATCGAGGCATTGTCGCAGTTCCTGCTGCACCTTCAGGCAGCGACGCCCAATGTCCAGCGCGCTTGCGCCGTGTGGAGGCGGGAGCCGGAGACGGGCCGTTCCGTTCCCCTGCTGGTCAACGACCTGGTGAGCCGTGCCCGGAGTCTTCCGGATCTCGCCCCTACCGACAGCTTTCCCAGCGATGCCAGAGTCGGGCAGTGGCTTGCGTCGATGGGCCTGGGGATCGAACAGCTCGAGACCATGGACTCAGGGCGGGCGGATTCTGCGCTGACCCCAGCGACGGTCACAGCGTTCTGGAATGCGGCGATCGACCTGGTGGACTTTGTGCACAACCTCGACATCGAGGTGCCCGAGTTCTGGAAGTGCTTCAGCGAGCGACAACAATGAAGAGACAAGCGAGGATTTGCCTGATTGATGATCAGTGGGGCCTCCCGGATGATCCCATGATCAGCACGCTGTATTCCTCGCTGCCGTACGAGTTTCTCCAAGAGGCGAGCCGGGAATCCGACGGGACGTTCTCGAGCCACGTCGCGATCGAACGCCTGAAACGAGAAATGCCTGACGTGACGGCGGTTCTCCTGGACATCGTCTTTGGCCCGAAGATGGAGCGGTTGGGGATCGAAATCCTGGAGCGAATCCGACAACATTGGCCGAGCCTGCCTGTGATTGTGTTCACGTCGGTGGAATCCGAATCGAATCGCGAACTGGTCGTGCAGTGCATCGAAGCGGGAGCTAACGAGTATGTCGAGAAAGCGCCTGACGCGGCGCACATGGCGGACATCCTGAGCGTTTACACGGATCCCGGCCTGGACTATGCGCTCTACGGAAACTCGGGGAAGATCCGCCATCTCCGGGCCCAGATTGCGCGGGTGGCGTTTGGCGGGAGCGTTTCCGTGCTGGTGGTGGGCGAGAGCGGCACGGGCAAGGAACTGGTGGCCCGGGCCATCCACCGCCAAGGGCCTCGGCGCACGGCTCCGTTTCTCGCCAAGAACTGCGCTCACTGTGATTCACAACTCCTGGACAGTGAACTGTTCGGCCATGAGAAAGGGGCATTCACCGGGGCGGACGAGCAGCGCATCGGCCTGATCCAGGAGGCGAACGGCGGCGTGCTGTTCCTGGACGAAATCGCTGACATGCCGGCCCAGTTGCAGGGCAAGCTGTTGCGGGTGCTTGAAACGCGCACGTTCCGGCGCCTGGGTGGTGATACCGACATCGAGAGCGATTTCCAGCTCGTGTGCGCGACCAATCGTGAACCGCGGCGCCTGATCGAGGAGGGCCGGCTCCGGGAGGACTTCTATTACCGAATCAGCACGATGACCCTGAACACCCCCCCGCTTCGCTCGCGGCCGGAGGACATCCCGGTCTACGTCGATTTGTTCCTCAAGAAGTTCAGGGCCCGCGGTGGGGCGTCGTATCCGGGAGACAGAGTGCCGGAGGCCGTGCTCGATCGTCTGCAACAGTATGGCTGGCCTGGGAACGTCCGTGAGCTCAAGAACGTTGTCGAGAGATCCATCATCCTCTCGCGCAGCGACATCATCGGCGTGGACTGCCTGCCGCCGGAGATTGCCAGGACCGAGCCCGACTCGACGGGCTCTCTGGGGCTTCCATCGAGGGCGACCCCGGCCGTGGAAGGTCCCCTGGATGAGGATCCGTCGACCTGGGCGAGAGCGCGTCTGCTGGCGGAGCTGCGCCTGGCGGTCGAGGCGCGACGCCGCATCCAGAAGTACAAGGGCAATCAGTGGAAGGCGGAATTCATGAGATTGATGTACCCTCACTGTAAAGCCGCCAACGCCAAGGGCTTTGCCGACTTGATTCACCGACTGACCAGCGGCCCATGGGGAGAACCCCGCTGGTCGGAAGACGCGGAACTGCGCACCTGGGTCCAGGCTCTTGATGATCGGTCCGTACCCTGAAGCCAATCGGCCATCGGATCATGTCTCCCTTCGAGGCTCATCAGCAGGCAGAGGCTTCCGCGTCTGGATCGAATCCGGCGCTGCTCCAGTCCGACATTGTTGTGGATGCCACCACGCAGCCGGTGGCGCTGGCCTTGGCCAAAGTCATTCGTGCCCTGCTGAATCTCAAGCTGCATGCGGTCTGGACCGCGACCGAACGCCGAGAGGCAATCCAGTTCCTCCTTCAACGGGCGGCCAAAGCGGCGAAGGATAGGCAGCCACCCGAGGGTCCCTGGCTGGTCATCCAGGAATTGGCGCTCGAGGGGTTTCCGCCCGCGGACCCACTCGGGGTACGACGGTGGCTGGCGAGCTCGGCGACACCGCCGTCGAGGCCGGACGAAGCGGCCGGCCCCTCTGAACCTCCTGCCGTCGGGATTGACCTCTCGCAAGGCCATGCGCTCTCGTACCGGTTGCCCTTCGATCTGCTGGCGGGGGTTCTGGGCGGCAGTCAAGCGCACCCTGGGGCAGCGTTCGGAGCCTTTTCGCTACCGATCATCTACCTCGGCCTCCGCCCCCTCCCGCCGGAGAGCGGGGATCTCCTTTTCCTGGACAGCTCGATTTGGCATCGGTATGCGGCCCTGCCGGAGTCGTTGTCGGGCGTGATCGAGCTGATCCGGGAGGCCAAGCGTTACACCGAGGAGCGCCGCTATCACACCGCGGCGGCTCTCGAGCGCCTGGATCACGACCTGCGGAAGCTCCTCTATCAGAGATTGCCGGACTTCGGAGAGGACAGTCATCACCTGGGATGGATGAACCTCGCCGCTTTTCACAGCGAAACCTCCTGCAGCCAGGCAGCGCGAACCGGCGATGATCAGTCTCTGCCCTGCCGCTTCCTCCTGGTCGATGACTTTGGAGCCCAGAGCTTGCCCACGGTCTTTCAGGAGCCCGGAAGCACCAGCAAGCAGAGGGCGATTCTCGCGGCGTTGGAGCCGGGTGGCGAGCAGGACGACTGGGTCATCGCCGAGACCCTGGACAAGGCCCAGGAACTTCTGCGGGGGAGGCGCCGGTATGACATCGTCCTGCTGGACTACCAACTGGAGCGCCGCGCCGGCACTGCAGGAGCTGGCGAGCTGCCATCCCGTGGCACGGACCTTATCCGCTGGCTGGATGAGGCGGACGCCCAGGTCGTCAGAGCCGGCGTCGACAATCGGTTCTGGATCTTCCCGGTCTCGGCGTTCGCCCCGGCGTTTTTCGCCGAGATGCAGAGCGGCCGGGTGCAGAATGTCAACACCTGCTCGCTTGTCGCGGTCGGCGCGGACCCCCTGTGCACGCCGGGGCTTTTCCGCCATGCCCTCCTCCACCTCCGGGAGGCCATGCAGTCGGCGGCGGGTTTGCGGATCGGGCACGCGATACCGACAGCGAGCGTGAGGGCAAAGGCGCTCTCGCTTCTTCCCGATTGGCCGGAGCCCCTGCGGGGCAGCGAGATCCGCCGCGTCGCACAAGCCCGCTACGCGGAGGTCGTGCAGTGGCGGGCGATGTTGGATCGCCTGGCCGAGGCTGCGGCCGGACCTCCGGAGGAGAGCAGCCCCTTTGCCGGACGAGCGATCGCGTTGTGGGCCCCATGGCGGGACTTCTTGGGTCGACTCTCCGAGTTGCTGCGCCTGGTGGGGTGGGCTCCCGGGATGGAATGGCCGCAGATGCGCGCGGAATTGCACAGACTGGAGATCCACTTGTCGAAAACCGATCTTCCGCCCTCCGCCGAGGATACGCACCGGATCCAAGGGTTCCTGGCGCAGGCCGTCAAGGTCATTGGGTATTTTCACCGAACGGACCCCGATGGCTGACACGCTGGCATTCCCGACGGATTCCTTGTTTGTTCCGGAGCCGGACGACTCGGAAGGGCTGGTGTTTCATTACACCCAGGTGTCCGTGCGAGCCGTGCCGAAGGACTCCCCGTGTGCCTTTCCCGTTTACGTCGTCCTGCGGGCGCGCGCCATCGACTTCTACTGTCACGCGTCGGCTTCGGGAATCGACCCCGCGGCATCCGCCATCTCCGATCATGCGCCGCACCAGCGCATTCTGCATCTGCCGCTCTCGTTGAATCTGGCGGTCAAGGATGACCTATCCCATGTCCTGGGCCGTTGTGCGACGGAGGAATGGCCCCTCGGCGACGGTCAGGAGCAGGCCTGGGAGGCTGCCCCACCACAAGGGTACGCCGCTCAGCCGTGCTGGCTTCAACCGGGGCGCAGGGCCCTCGGATGCCTCGATCATCCGCTGGCCCGGGGCACGGCCTCAATCAGTCTCGGGCGCCTCGTCCTCGACTTCCTGTTCTGTCTCAAGCACACGACGGTCTTCCGGCACAGCCCACGCTATGACGGGATCGAAACCGGCTTGCTCCAATGCCCGGTGGCCAATGCCCTCCACGACAAGGCGGAGTACCACTGGCAGATGGAACGGTGCGAGGTTGAGAGCCGGTACCAAGGGGGCTTGACACCCGGCTTCGCCGAGGAGGAGGTCTGGAATGCCGAAACTGAATGGCTGCGGGCGTGCACGGCTGACGATGGAGCCGAAGTCCTGGCGCGCGGCAAGGAGTGGTTCCTCGGTGTGGAAGACGAGGTGCGGTCGGTCGTGTTCTACAGGGGCCGCCCGCCGGGAGCTTGCGCCCCGCACGAGAGGCCACCAACCGGCGAGCCCCCGTTGCCGTTGGCCGGCGACGAACCAGCCGAAACGGATCCGCACTCTCACCAGGCACCAACACCCTGCAAGCCCGCGGCGTCGGATTGGGCTGAGCGCACTCGATGGATTGCCGGTTGGTGGCTCCGGCGCTATGACCTGGATGCCGCTTTGCTGATGCTCCTGCGGCGTCCCAAGCCCCACCGCTCCTGGACCGGGGCCCCACGCTCGACTTCCACGGGCACGGCATCCGTTGGGGCGTGGTTGGGCGTCCTTCTCGCCTTCGCTTGTGGCGCTGTCTACACCCTGGCGCATCTGTCCGGCCGGATTCCCGCGGCGGACCTCGGGCAGCATGCGGGCTATCTCTTTCCGCCCCTGCTCGCGCTACTCCTGGCGTGCATCCACTTCCGTCGCAGGCGGCAGAGTCGGAGTCCGATTCATCGTACGCCCATGCCAGCCCGTCCGTTCTCGCTGATTCTGGGCGTCTTCCTGGCCGTGGTCTGGGGTGTGCTGCTGCTGGCGGATCTCGGAGGCCTTGAGAACCGGACGGTCGTCGCCACAGGGTGGGGTCTGTTGAACGGCCTCTGCGTTGCAGTCCCCCTCCTCGCGAGCGCCGGCGTCGTCTGGCTGTGGAAGCGCGGGGCCCTCCGTTTCACCTCCCTGTTGCTGGTGATTCGGCTGGGCCTGCCGCGCGTACTAATGACCGTGACGACGACATGGGTGGTAGTGATGGCCGGTCCGGATGAGATTCTCAAGACCTCGCTGCTGGTCGGATGGGGAGATATCCTGTGGTCGGGCGTTCCGCTGCTGGTGATCACACTCCTGTTTGCCACGATCGAGATCAGCCGGCGCACAGGGGACCTGTGGCAGTCGTGGTGGCGGGCGCTCAGCATCACGTTTTACTGCTTTGCCCTGGCCTTGCTCGTCGGCTTCCTCTTCACGAACACGGTTCTGAGATCCGCCTGGCGCAGCGCCAAGTACTTGGATGAACCGGCCTTCCTGGCCAGCGCCAAGGCAATGACGGCGGATCAGCGGCCTCTCCCCAGTTTGACGAACTTTGCGGTCCCGTATGACGAGTGCGACCTCCAGGGGGTCTTCCGCGTGCCTCGCGATCGGCTTTCAGCGGCGCCAAGAGCGCTTCAGCCAGGCGTGTCGACCGGCGGACCTGACCGGTGCTGGACGTCCGGTGAGCTGCGCAAGGCGCAGCTGAGCCAGCTCTATTGGGGTGTGCCGGGCGCGCCCCTCGCGCCCCCGGCGTTGCGGTCGACCGGCGGCATCCGCGTAGTGTACCAGAACCCACGGCCGCTTTGGCGCGGATCGGGCGACCCGTGGGAGCTATTGCCCGGCGTGCTTCTGCATCGGGCCTTCATCTGCGTCTTTCTGGCGCTGTTCCTCCAGTTGATCTTCGACGAGAAACCAGTGACCGAGCCTCTTTGAATCCAAGACGCCTGTGCGCGCCTCCACTCAAGTTCCTCGGATCGTTGTGGTGACTCCGGAGCCGGACGGCACCGCGCTGCTGGGCGCGCTCCGGAAGGTCGTGTTCACGCTCCGAGGCTGGGAAGTCAGGGCGCACCGCGGAGAGGCCCGGAACACGACGGGACCTCTGGCCGAGACAACCCCCCAGAGGTGCGTGGGGCTCATCATCGCCCTGACCGAGGAAGAGTTCTGGAGCAGACTGCTGCCCTACGCCGGCGTCGCCATCCCTACGATGGTGGTGGCCTCGCCGTTCGGACCGGATTGGCAGCCCTGGAAGGGTCTCTCGGTGGTAGGCCAGGGAGCGCTCCGGGATCGGTGCCGCTGCTGCACCCTCGAGGTAACGGAGATTCTGGAGGCGATCGACCGCGCCATGGAACCGGGAGGCGAGCCCGAGTCTTCCTGCAGCGCCCAGGACTTCTGTGGTCGCATCGTCGTGGCCAAGGCGCTGCACCGGCGATTGGGCCAGTTCATCCACGGCGGCAAGAACGACCTCGCCAACACCGTCATCGGCCCCGCCCGCATGCTGCTCGAGAGTGGACGGGAACCCGGCGGCGCCACCCCAGGAGAAATCGAGGCGTGGTTCGCGCAGACGAAGGAGATCCGGTTGGGCGCCACGTCAGATCAGGCGGGGCTCCCGCGAACGGCGTTGCTGGCCGAGTTCCGACGGCAGGTCCTTGATCCATCCGGGATGCCGCCGGGCGGCCTTCTCACCGAGCTGAGCAACTCCTTCGGAGGTGTCGAGCGGTTGCTGGGACAACCCAAGCCGCCAGATCCTCAGGAGCCGCTCGACGAGCTGGATCGCTTCCTGGTCCTGCTCACGGAAATACGGCATCTGGCAGGGGAACCCGCCCCGGAACGGGCGTCTGGGGTTGATCCCGAGCCGGCTGCCCCGGTCAACCATCCCGGCGGGGGAGGTTCCCACGACGCCTTCCGACTTCTCGTGGTTGATGACCACGCCGCGTTATGGCGCGGCGTGTTCGAGGTGATTGCCCGAATGCTGGTTCCACTGTTCAACCAGAAGCCGAGCCCGACGGGAACCCGGGGCGTTGCTTCGGTCATCATCGATTTCTCCCGGGACGCAACGTGGATCGACCCTCCCCAGCCCGATGAGGAACGCGTGCCGCTCTGGCAGTTCCTGCCGGAATACGACCTGATGCTGCTGGACATCTGTCTGCCTGGTGAGCGCACAGGATTGGATCTTCTGGGCGAGATTCGGGAGCGGCTGGGTGACCTGCCGGTGTTGCTCTGGACCTCCTCCCTCGATCCGACGCTGGCGTCCGAGGCGACCCTCGACAACGGATACCTCTACAAGAAGACTGCGACGTGTGCCCAGGTTGCCCGAACGATCGGCCGGTGGCTCGCCACAGGGCGAGCTCGCAGACTCATCTCACTGCCCAATCCCTTCTTCGACCACGTGATTCGTGGCCAGGCTCTTCGCGCGTGCGCGCTGGACTTCACGCATTGGTGTCTGAAATGCCTGGACGGCTTCCATGCGGTCGACCAGGTCTTCTTCAAGTTCTACAATGACCACGGGGGACGTCACATTGTCGCCCTGCTCAGCTATCTCGAGCGGTTGCTGCACCCCGTGCTGTTTGTCGACCCCCGATCGGCTCCGGAGGAGGACCGGTCGGTCTTCTCGACGACGCTGCAGGAACGCGAAATCGAGATCCTCTGCCTTTACCTGGCCGCGCTGTGTCATGAGTTGGGCATGTTCCCCATTGCGGAACACGACCTCGTCGAGGATGTTCCGAGCTCGATGAAGAGTTGGCAGGCGGCGATGGCTGGCGGCGAGGACGCCCGGGATAAGGCGCTGAAGGGCATCCGGAAGCTCCACGCCCCGCTCGGGTGCTTGCTGCTCTCGACACCCGACGCGCCGCCTCCAGATCTGCAGGAGCTGATCCGGACGCTCGCATCGGTGGGGGATGGAAGCAGCGGCACGTCGCTTCTCTCGCGGGTTGCGGTGCTGACCGCCTTCCACGCCCGGGCGCTCCCTTTGACCCCCAAGGCGTTCGCCGCGCTGCAGACTGCGGGCCGGTTCGAGGAGCCCGACCGCGCCACGTTGGTCAGGCGCTTCTCCAACGCTGGATCCGCCGACGCGGAGTCTGCGGTCCAGACCCTCGAGCGGTGCCTGGGACAACACCTCGGTTGGGTCGCATCCCATGGGGATCGGTCGGCGGTCGAGCGCTTGCGACGTCTTTGCGCCATGTTCCGCTTCGCGGATGCCATTGACATCGACCGGTCTCGCGTGCCGGCGGATTTCATCACTCTGGATCCCAACCGCCCGCCGACACAGGACCCGGAGAACTGCAAGCGGCAGGTGGTCGAGGCGGTGGCGATCGAACGGGGATCCGTCAGCATCACCTTCAACGCCGCGTCGCCCAACGACATGAAGCTCGAGCTGCAGCGTCTCCTTCCCGCAGGCAATGTCACCCTCTGGGATGGCTTCGACGAGACCCCCATCGGGGAGGCTGTCCGTCGCCTGGCGAGCCTGTCGGGGGACCCGTCCCTGGCGGCAAAGGACCCAGCCAAGGCCCTCGATGAGGTGCGGCCTCAGCTCGAAGCCTGGATGGCCGATCAGTTGACACAACCGCCCGAGCGTCGCGTCCAGGGCTTGATACCCACAGTGGCTGCGCTGGCGGTCCTCTGCGACGTGATTGAGGAATACCAGGCCATCGCCGACAATCACCTCGCGCAACGCATTCGGCTGGGGAGGCTTCGTTGGAACGGGAGGGAGGCGGGGAGCGAACGGGTCACCCTGGCCCGGGTCCACCCGCCGATTCGGAGGCATTAGATCTATGACGCACGAGTTCAAGTTCATCCTGCCGGAAGAGGAGTTCGCGAGCGAGATCCTGGCCTTGTTGAAGGCGAGAGACCGGATTGGCGCCTTCAGCGTTCTGCGGCGGGAGCAGGAACAGATTCGCGATGTCTACTATGATGAGGTGGACGCCGCGACGATGACGCTGACGCTGGCGGCCCGCAGCGTCGCCTGCCGGCTGCGACGGCGGCAGAGCCTCCGCGTCATCGAAGTCAAAAGCCGCATCATCCGCGAGCAGGAGTATCCGCACTACGACACCCGCGAGTTTTGGGCGCCATCGGGCGAGACCCCCAACGAGCCCGGAGAGGACGTTCTCGCCCACCTTCGCGAGACGCTCGGGGTATCCCGCCTGGGTTTGCAGCGGATGTGCTGTCTCCGCAACGACCGTGAAACGCTGGTTCTCGCGCGCCACTCGGGCGGCCCCACCCTGAGCCTGCATCTGGATGCCTTTCGCGTCGAAGACGACTTCGGCATCCGCCTCGGGGAGTTGCATGAGATCGAGCTGGTCTCCGAGAGCGCGTCACTGGTGGCGGAAGCCTCCGAGTTGCTCACGAGCTCGTTCCGCTTGGTCAAGATCCGGCGCTCCAAGCTCGAGAACTTCGCCGCCGCGGTCTCCCAGCGCTACGGACAGCAGAGCCTCTGGCTCGACACGGACACGGGCGTGGACGACGCCCTGGCCCTCCTGTTGGCGCTGCGGTCCCCCGACCTCTGCCAGGTGCTGGGCGTCTCTGCCGTCTCCGGCAATGTGCCCGCGCGCCAGGCCTCGGCCAACAATGCCAGGATCCTGCACTACGCCTCCGCCAGCGCGATTCCCCTCTGTATTGGACCCGGCGAGATCGCCCGAGGCGAGCCGCATACGGCTCAGAACGTACACGGCACGGACGGCATGGGCGACATCAGGCGGCACTTGGGGACCTTTCGTCCTCGAGAACCGATGCCGCTCCTCGAGATCTTTCCCGGGATTATCCAGCAACAGGCACCCCACAGCGTGGTCCTGGTGACGACCGGGCCGCTCACGAATGTGGCAACGCTGGTTCGCGAGTGCCCGGAGGCCTTGTGCCGCCTTCGCCGGATGGTCCACATGGGAGGCGCCTTCGCCGAGGCTGGCAACCGCCATCCTTCGGTCGAATTCAACATCGCCGCCGATCCCCAGAGCGCGATCGACGTGCTGCGCTTCTGCCGGGAACGCCACTTGCCCCACGCCTTCGTTCCCCTCGATGTGACCCATCGCGTCGTCCTTGAGCAGCGGCCGCTGGTCGCTCGAGCCCAACAGGGAGACGCCCGCGCGGAGTTTCTCGTCGATCTCACACGGCCCTACATGGACTTCTACCATCGCAACCAGGCGCTGAACGGGTGTCCCATCCATGACGCGATGGCGGTGGGGTTTGTCCTTTGGCCGGAGCTCTTCGTCTCGGACACGTACCATGTGGAAATCGCCGGCCCTGGCGCCGGCGACTTCGCCGGCACGACCGTCGCGGATTTCCGTCCCACGCGGCTTTATCGCCAGGCGGCGAGAGAAATCACCGAGATCGCCTTGCGGGTGGACCGCTTGGAGTTGCGCAAGCGGCTTCTGGAACGCCTCCTCGGAGCTGGTGCCTGAACCCGCCCGCCGGCAAAGAAGCAGCATGAGCACCAACACGGCGACGGCGAACCAGGCACTCGACCTGCTGCGGCGCTATGTCCCTCGCGAGCTCTACATCCCCGAGCGTCTTGCCGATAAGACCCACTTCACCTTCTGGCTGGATGATGATCCGCCACTGTACGGTGTGCCCGGCGCCGTGCATGAAGGCCTGCACCACCTCGATTCCCAGTGGAGCGACTTCGACCAACGGTCCTACTCGGTGGATCAGAGCACAACGCTTACAGTGCCCCGGGTCCCAACCTTCCCGCGCTCCGCGGTTGCGGCGCACCTCCCACCGGACCAGCACGACGACTATCACCGGGAGTACCTGACCGGGAAATGCGGAGCCCAGGGATTCGACTCGTTGCTCGAGGAGCTTAACGCCTACACGCACGGCTGTCGCGCAGCCGCCGCACTGCATTCCCTGTACGACAAGAACGTGCAGGTGAGCGAGCGGGATGGCCTGGCGTCCTTCATGCTCTATCTCCTGCTCTACCTCAAGCACGCCCACGATTGCGAAACCGCGACGTGGCGTCTGCTGACGGAGGATCGCGACCACGCCGCGCTGGTTCTCCGCCTGTGGACCGAAGCGGAGCTTGTGCTCGCCGAAGCGGTCTGCCACCCCTTCCTCGGCATCCGGGACAGGGCCAAACGCAGACACCTGGCAACACCGGATACCGGCCGGTGGCTCGATCTCTTCCGGCAAGCGGCTGCCGCGCAGGCCACTGCTCCGCCGTTCACCTCGCCCCACGCGCAAGGGTCAGGGCCCGAGGTGGGTCCGTTGCGACCCGTCTCGCGCTCCCGTAGGAAGGCGCCACGAAGGGACGCGGATCCAGCCAGCGGATTCCCTGGTCCTTGAGAATCGCATCCGGCGGCCACCTCCTGCCCGAGTGCCCACCAGGGCCCCCGGGCCGACGCAGCCCCGGCCGTGCTCATCGCACTTCAAGGTGCTGCTTGAGCAATTCGAAGACGCTCTCAGACATGCCTTCGACGCACCGTAATTCGTCGATACTGTGGTAGGGCCTCGCCGCCACAATGCGATCGGCGAGCACAGGGCCGACGATCAGAAGGTCGAGGATCTCCTGGCGGGACGCCCTATTGATGTCCAGTTTGTCAGCCGACGCGGTGCGCGCATCGGCGACGTCCGGCCGGTCCTGCTTGGTCCTGCTGTCGTCCTCGGATGATGCGCCCTCTCGCGAATCCCCCAGGGGTTCGCAGCCTTCCGCCGAAGGCGAAGGCGGCATCGGCTCGACGGCATCGCCCTCTGCAGCTCCCTCCCTGGGGTTGCCCCGTGGTCCGCCTGATGGTGGAGGCGTGCCTTTCCGCCGCGCGTTCTCCTCTTTGAGCGCCCTGGCTAGTTGGAGCAGCAACTCCGTGGTGCTCCGGCCCGGCTCCCCCGAGGAATGGAGGTGACACGCTTGGAACACCGTGCACTTCTCTCGTTCACTGCACCGCCGACATTGGAGGGCAAGATCGTCCGCGGCCTTGCGGCCAATCTTCGCCAGAACGCTGCCGATGGGATCGTCCAGCCTGAATCCGAACCGGTGCCGGGCTTGAAGATCCGCCTTGAACCGGTCCTCAGCCTCGTCCGGAACTGACGCCGCACGGCCCAGGATGTAGCTGCCACGCGGGGCATCCTGGCTTGCTCCCAGCGGCCCTCGCACGGCACCGTGGGGGTATTGCTCATACCGCCTCAAGCATTGGACGTCCTCGGGACGATCCCAACCGGCACTCGTCATCTGGGTCAACAGGCCCAAGCGGGGGTCGTTGTAGAGATGGACCTCGTAGTCCCGCGGGCTGCGCAGCAAACGCCAACCCTGTTGCTGTCGCTCCGGCTCGACGAGAATCTCCCCTGACGAGAGCAGATGCAACAGCCGGGCGATGTCAGTGTGATACTCGAGGAACAAAAACAGCCGATAACCGAAATCGTATTCGCTGTCCCCCCACGCCTGCCGGATCTGACTCATTTCGTGGGCGAAGCCGTAATAGCTGCAAACGTGGCTGCAGACCCACTCCGCGCAGCCCTCGACAAACAACCTCCCGCGGAAGGGGATGTTGGTCTCGGCTTCGATGTTGTCGAAATCGTACGCCATCAGCTGCGGCGAGAACTGACCGGACAGAGCCTGCCAGAAATGGGTCATTTCATGCGCGAGCACCTTGATGTATTGCCGTTCACTCCACCCCGACTTCTCCGGGCTCCAGACACGGATTTGGATTCCCTTGCAGTAGCCGCCCGTGGGGGAGGCATCGTCATAGCCGACGGTCTGTTGGTGCTCAGCGGGGACCTCGAGGGCGCAACGGTCGCGGAGGACACGCCGGATCACACCCGCGTGGTAGGTCAGGAGGGCCAGCCCGTCCTGGCGGACTGCGGCGGCAAGCGAGGGTGTCCCAGCCCCCGTGTTGCCCCTGGTCCAACCCGCCTTCAAAGTCCAGGTTTGGAGGTAGCGGTCGGGATCGAGGTGTTTGCCCAGGAAGAGGAATGCCTCCTCTTTGCTCAGTTCCTCGTTGTAATGGACTCCTGTGCCGGTGACAGTGCCGTGGCAGTCGAACGTCTTGAGACACCGCCAGCAGCCCGTGTGACACGGACAATCACGAAGCAGATCGTACGCAGCCTTGAAAAGACGACGCCACCAATCGACGTCCCGCTGCCAGAGAGCCGAGGAGTACGCGGTACCCCCGGGATGCCGATCGAACAGGACCAAATCCCACTCCCCTCCCTCCCCCGGGACCACGCGGACCTCAAGGTCTTCCGGGGAGTAGCGGACGAACATGGGAAGCACGATCTTCATCAGATGTTCGAGGGAGTGGCGGAGAACGAGGCTGGGTTTCTCTGCGGCTCCAAAGCGGAGAAACAGCCCCTGGGTCGCATAGCGTGCGCACGACCCTTGATACAGGGTTATCCCGGGCTTTTCGATGAGATAGCCCGGTACATCCACGCGCCCGACACCTTGATCCACAACCTCAATCTCCTGGATGCACAACTTCAGGCCCATGAGGTCCAGCTCTGCCGTCCGCGGTGGCCGCTGTGCAAGGCGCGAGACAGCGACTTCGATTCGGGAGAGCCGAGGCCGCCATTCCATCCCATTCGCATACCGGCACTCCACACCGGCCCCAGTCACCTCGGAGACAGCCAATCGGCGACCCTGCCGCAACACGATGCTGCCGGCCTCGTGAGCAAGCCCGTGTCCCGGGCTCCAAAACACCTTCTCGACCAGTCCCAGCGGGCGCGCCCCCATCCCGGGAACGACAATCGGCAACAGGCGATCTCCGCGTCCCGGGCGATCCCAAGCGACGCACTGGAGATCCCATGTGGGCCGCCCCAGCGCCGCTGACGGCGCAAAACGGTATCGTCGCACCATCTTGCCTTGAACCGCCACTTGCGTGCCCTCCGCAACCCCCAGTTCCTCCCGAGCCAGGCTCTCGAGCCAGTCCACTGCGCCATGGCCAAAGAACCTCCGCGCCTCGTCGTCGGTGATTCCGTGCTCGGCTGTGGCTGCCAGGTACAGGTGCAGCTTCAGCATCTCCGCATTGTCGGGGGCGAACTCGAGCCGTTGTGTGCCGGATTCCCACAAGTCCTGCACTCCGGTGCCGCCTTCTGCCGCAAAGCGCTGGAGCCGTTCTTCCAGGACACCGGATGCCTCTTGGATGAAATGACGGCTGGTCGGATCGGGTCCGGAGGCAAAGACGATCAGGCTCCCTGGCTCTCCAAAATGAGCAAGCTCATGGAGCAGTTCCGGCCACCCCGCCGAATGCCCGAAGACGACCAGCGCGCGTCGATCCAATTCCTGCCGCCTGAGCTCAGCAGGCGTTCGAACCAACTCGAACCGCGCACCCCGAACCCCGAGATGCTGGAGATCATCTTCGGTGAGATGGGGGCTCTGGGTGAGCAGCGGGATGTGCAGGATGGCCTCCTCCGAAGTACCGCGGAGTCGCAGCCTCGCCGGGGGAGACTCGGCCAGTCCGAAGGCGAGGGCGCTGAGGAGGGCTGCGAGGCCATCGCGGGTCGCCACCTGGCAGGGCGTCGTGGAGAAACGGAGCAAAGGGGCATGCGGATCGTGGGATCCTTCGGTGGGCGAGAATCGCAACGGGGGCGACCACATGGCCACGATGCGCTCGGGTCGCGGGGCAAAGTCTTCTCCCGGACGAATGACGTCCAACTGCTCCTCGCCGGTCTCACGATCCTGGTCAAAGCCCCAAAGGCGGGTGACGTGCGGAAGGGCATTGGCACAGGGCGCGACTGTCGTGAAGGTCCGATAGTCGGCTCCCAGCCGCTCCAGCACCAACCGGAGCCGTCGCAGAATCAAGGACACGTGCGTGCCAACCGTGCCGTAAAACGCGTCAGCACCGTCGAGGATTACCAGCTCCACGTCTGCAAGGAACTCCCGGTAGTCAGGGTGGCCCTGAAGGAGAAACTCCGAGAGCGTTTCCGGATGCACCACCACGAGGTTCGGAATCAGGGTGGGATCGCTCCATTCCACAAGCATTCCCTGCGCATCATCCCATCGAAGGCGCCGGTATCGTTCCCCATCCGCGCGGCCTTCCGTGAGACAGACCAGCGTCAGGGCTCCCGCCCACCCGCTGGCGAGAAGGAAATCAGCGGCTTGCCGGGTGATCAGTTCGGCCACCTTTGCCGTGGGCGTCACATAGAGCACGCCTCCCATGCGCCGTGTCAGAAGATGCATGGAAGCCAGAAACGCCGCCGTGCTGCGGCCGCTGCCCCAAGGGAGCATCGAGACCATGTGCCGCTTGCCGGCATCTCTGCAGGCGAGCGCGCGCACGATCCGGGGCTGGTGGGTCAAATCGGCCATCACGCTGGTCGACCTACCGTACAGGAACGCTTCAGCCGCTTCCCCCAGCTGAAGGCTCCCGAGAAGGTCGTCGACCCAAGCCTCATCCCCTGTAGGCCGGCCATCCGCCCGCCGCTGTCCCAGGCACTCGACCAGGAAGGCGCGGGCCGGGGTCGTCTCGCCCTGCGTGGCCAGGAGGCCTTTGGCGAGCGACAGGTAATCGAATTGAAGCGTGTAGCGAGCGCTCGGCCTGTCGTGAAGACCGCATCCGCTCGTCAGGATCGAACCCACGAGGCGCATGTCCTGACGGCAAGGGTGCCTCAGACGGTCCAGGGCCTCCCGGAGCGTCGCCTCGCGGACTTGTTGCTGGACGGGGTCTAGGTCCATGACTTCACTTCAGACTCGCATGCGCTTTCATGTCACTTCGGCGGATCCTCGCCCGCTTGGCGCCGGAGGCGAGGCCGCCGAGGATGGGTCCTCAGGGTTCGGGGCCCTTTGAGCGCTCCGATCCTGACCCTGGGAGACGTCGGCAATCGAGTCCAGGTCCGTGACCGCACCTCCTTCCCGGATCTCACGAATTCGTGCTGCGACATCCCGGTGCGCGGCGCTCATTCCCAGGTAGACCAGGAGCGCAGCGATCAGCAGCGTCGGATGGGAGCCGCCGGGATACATCGCCGCGGGGAAGAGCCCCAGGAGCACCCCGCACCCGATGGCGGCCGCGCCTGCCAGGACCATCAGCGGATATGCCGCGAACGGGAATGGCCAAACCGCGTCCTTCCGAAACACCCAGAATCCGAACCATCGTGACCAAAAGCGATAGCGCATCCCGTCGAGGCCTGCGGGTGGGTCTTGCGGCTCGAGGGGCCAGTCATACTGGCGCATGATCCTGCGGGGTGACCCCAGAACCACCCGCAGCAGGATCACCGCCGCTACCAAGAGGACCAGGAGGAGGCACGGGAACAGGAACCAGTCCGCCACGGCTTGGAGCCACGGCCAACGGTTCAGCCCGGTATCCATGACCCAATGGAAGAACCGAGCCGGGAGGCCGCTGGTCAGGAACCCGGCGAATACCAGGATGACGGAGGCCAAGAAGACCAAGGTGGAGGCCAGCAGCAGGATCATGGGTCACGCTCCGGTCAACTCGGGATTGGATTCACCCGCCATACACGGGCAAACAGGACCATCTCGTCCAGGGTCCAGGGGAACGCCCGCCCTGTCAGCCCGGCCCTCTGGATCCGCTCCCTCCAGGCCGGCAGTCCTTCCGCGCTCTGAGGAATCAGGGCGAAGGTGTCTGCGGCGAGCTCCTCGGGTTCAGAGGGGTAGGCGGCGCCCTTCTGGCATTCCTGAAACGCGGCATCGAACCGGCCGAGGACCCGATCGGGCGGTCCCTGGCTTGACGCCTGCAAACCGGCCCCGGCGAAGTCCATCATTTGACGTCCGAGACAGGATTGGAACGGTTCCTCTTCGAAGGGTTCGCCCGGGACTGCCAGGGGCATGCGGGCTTGAAGGGGAGTCAGGCCAGAATTCGCCGACGCCCCTTGACGCAAGGCATCCTCATATTCCTGTTGGCCGGCGGTGCAATGGACCCAGGCTGCCTTGAGCTCAGGCAACTGGCCTAACAACTGGAGCCGCTGGTCCATCTCCCGGCAGCGGTCCTCGACCAGTTGCTCCGCAACCCGAAGGCGACCGGCCGTGCGGGTCAGCAACCTCCTCAAAGCCCTCTCGGCGCGCAGTTGATAGAGTCTCTCGTAGGCCTTGCAGTACGCTTCCGCCAGCCCCCGCATTTCCGCCTCGACCCGGGTCACAAGACTCTGCCCGCTGTCGAGCAAGCCCGTTTGCAGGGCTCGCTCTCGGGCCACGCGATTCCGTTGGCCCTTGAGATGCAGGAGTGCTCCGACCACGGGACCGGCGAGGAAACTGACACCTGAGTACAGCAGCGCTCGAGGCAGGCTGTGGCACGCACCGTACACGGCATACGCCAGGCCGACACCCAGCACCGCCGAGGACAGAGTCGCATAGGCCAGCGAACTCCGCGTGCTGATCTGCTCTTGCACCCTTAACTCGAAAACCATTTGGCGGACACGACGCGCGAATTGCTCGTCCACGATCGCGTCGATCTTGGGCGGCACCATGGCCACCATGCCCTCCCGGAATTCAAGGCGCTCGAGGAGATTTTTCAAGAGTAGCAGAACTTGGGACTTGGACAAACCGCCGGCACCGAGCCGGCTGGTCACGAGGGCGGCCACGCTCTCCTCCTGCATGGCGAGGGTGGCTCGCAACGAGGCATCGTAGCCCGCTTTGACGGCGTCGCCCGCCTGCCGAAAGGCGCGGGCGAGGAAATCGCGCCAGTGCATCGCCGCCTGAAGGCAGTCGAGGCAGTGCTTCTGGATGCGCCGCAGCAACTCCCGGGTCTCCACGGGAAGCCGGCGTCCCGTCCACCACCTGACGTCCGACAGGGTCAACGTCTCGAGCTTCAAGGATCGCAGATCGGCCAACGCCGGTGATTCCGGCGGCTCGAAGCGAAAACCCTCCGGCCGCGGAACGATGGTCAAAGCCGTGATCAGCCGCTCCAGGAATTCCACATCGTGCGGATCCGCCGTGGGATCCAGCAAAGCCTCAAAGCCTCCCGGCAACTTGCCGCGGGCAACCCCCGACGGCCGGTTGGGCGGTACCTCGACCGGCCCGTCGCGCAGCTTGCCCAACAGATCGAATCGCAGCCTCCGTGCCCGTCGATACTGCTCCACTTCGTAAGCCGGTTCGAGGACGACTCCGAACCCGAGCGCATAGAAGTGGGGCGCTGGGTTTTCGTGGGGTTGTATACAGTCCCACACGCTGGAAGCGCCTGGAGGTTCGCCCGCACGCAGAAGCAACAACAATGCGTGCCGGGCAAAGCACCGCGCGCCCTTGCCATACTCCTCGTCCCAGCCGGCCACGGCCTGCCACAAGGACCGCTGCAGGGCGTCTCCGGTCTCGTTCCGGTGCCAGCCTCGGCGTGACACCAAGTAGCCGATGCCCTTGCCCTCCCAGCATGCCAGCGCCCTGGCGATACCCTGGAGGGAGGGCCCGAAAGGCGCATCCTCCGGCTGGTCAATGAACAGCAGGGCGACGAGGTCGTTCAGACCAATCCCGGGGGCCACGTGCTCCGTGATGGCTTTCCCGAGATCCAGCCCTCGAGGATCAACCTCCGGGAAACACGTCTCCCTGAAGAGCGGGTCCGCCGAGCTGGCCACCAGAACGACCCGGGGCACCGACACATGAACTTGAACCGGCCATGCCTCCGGTTTCTCGACCAGGGGCAAGGCGTCGACGCCATGCCGGATGCGACGTGCGAACCCATCGAGATCCGAGGCCGCTCTGATCTGTTGGATCCATGCTTCGGCAGTGAGATCCAATTGCCCATGAACGATCCGACCGCAGGGGATTCTCCGCGGAGAGGATTCGCCCTCCGGCCCGCAGAGACCGCACGCGCGGACGTATGGCAACACGTGGGGCAAACGGGTGTGCAGAAACGCCATCCACTCCCCGATGGCCTCGATGCCAAAGTCCCCGATTCCGATGTACACGCTGGGTCGGATGACCATGGTGGCCGAGGGCTTGCGGAGCTCCTGCTGCGACGACCGGCTTTCGCGAAGACATGAGCTCCGCGTCGTGTGTCAGCGAAGCATCAGGAGTGCCCCTCCGGGAATCCGATGTCCGTTCTTACAGGGCATAGTTCCCTTCCTCCAGGCGCTCGTCCAGGATCCGCTGTTCGTTCGAATAGCAGCGGATCAGCTCCTTGTACTGTGTCGTGGTCTTGTCTTTGGCCTTCTTGTCCCGGAGGCTGGTCAGCAGCTTCCTCTGCTCTTGCTTGGTAAAGGCGGTATTCCAGCGGCGCTGGAGCACTTCGCGAATTCCCTCGCGCAAGGACTTCTCGTCGATACAGAACGCGGTCTGAGCGCGTTCCCGTCCCAGTTCGCTCTGCTCTCCGTTCGGACCGCGCCACGTGTAGTAGTTCTTGGCCTGGGTGACGAGCGGCCCGAGGGGCCCGTCCCATTCCGATCCGCCTTCGCCCCCCTGAAACCCCTCGAGGTCTTTCCACCAGTCTTGCTCCGCCAGCAGAAACAGGAAGATGTCGGCGTCATTCTCGTCCTGGACCATCTCGACGGTCGGCAACTGGAATTCCGGCGCGGCACTCGGGTTTTCGAAGCGGTAGTCGGTATGCACGGGCTTGCTCCCCTTGGCGTAGGGGACGTACTGATTGTAACTGCTGCGGCACTGGGCCAGCATCTTAAGCGTGTACAGCGGCCAGTTCTTCCCCACGCACAACATGCTGATGCTGAATGGGTCCTGGGTTGTCAGCGGTTCGCCCATACCGATGAGAGTATCGGTGGCGATGTCATAGTTGCCTCCGGAATGGGCCGCGATGGCCTGATTGAAGGCGTCACGATCGAGGAGGAGCACCCGCTCCATTTCTGCGGCCGCGGACCCGCGCGCGTTGTAGTCCATGCCCGAGTAGACCTGCGCCTGCTTCGCCATGCGGCTGACCACCGAACGCGCATGAACCACTGCTTTGGCTTTGGTTTCCCCACGTGCCATGGCTTCCCGAACCAGCACCTGGCCGATGCTGAATTCCCGCTTTAGGACCGACTCCAACTCGCCACCATAGACTTCCACGAGGATCTTCTCGAGAGCTCGTTCGTATTGCTTCTTGTGATCGTGCAGGTATCGCTCTCGCTGCTCCTCCGGTACGTTCTTCAACTCCCCGCCCAGATCCTCGACCAACTGCCGTATCCGGGGCAAGACCACGCCGAACAGGCGCGTTTCCAGTTCCTGTCGCACCTTCGCGTCCTTCGAAAGGAGAGGCACGAACGGCACGACCACAAGTTGCACGGCCTCCTCGGTCGCACACCGCAAGTCCTCGAGGCCATGCGCCTCCTTGGAGGCCACGTAGAGCCGCGTCGCGGGGTTGCCCTTCAGCGCTCCGTAGTACGCACCCGCCACCTCCTCCTGGATGAACCGTATCGGTCGCTTGCGTGCTTCCACATGCTGGAGCACCTTGATGTAGAAGCTGTGCAGTTCGTCCAGGATGGACGCTTGCGCTATGAGCTCAATGATGGTCGCAACCGCCGTCCCGATCCGCAGGCGGTAGTTCTTCTGTCGGCCCATCCAGCCTTCGTGTTCAAAGGCCAACTTCTGCAACTCGGCGCTGTCTCGCGTCAGGTACGTTCTCTCGACGCGCGCCCGCAGCGCCGCCGCGCGCGCCTTGAGCAGGTCGGGCGAACTGGCCTCCTCGCCGGTCAGTCCATAACCCGTCAGACCCTTGCAGTACTTCTTGAGGTCTCCCAGGAACACGGCAGCTTCCCCGAGAGCGACGAGGTTGCCCTTGCCCTCGAAGATCTCGGCATAGACAGTGTCGACCCGGGCTCGCACCGCACTGCAATGCCCGTCCAACTCCTGTTGCAGGATTGGCAAACGCCGCCGCGCGACCTCGTCCCCGGCGTCCCGCTTCACTTCCTGAAAGAAACCCACCAGCGCGTCCAACTCGCTCAGGGCGCCATCGTCTTCGATGGTCCCGGCCTCGGGCATCTGTGTGCTGTTGATGCGGTCCGTGTAATTCAGGTTGGTGCCGGGCATCCGGCCGGCCGCCAACGCCTCCATTTTGTCCAGGCGAAACGGGATCTGGTCCGAACACCGGAAATCCTCCGCGCGACGCCCCCCGAGCGATCCGGCCGCCTTGGGACTGATCAAGTAATCGGTGAGTATCGGCGGCAGGCAAAGGGCCAGGAGGTAATTCCGGACCTGCAGAACCGGGAAACGGAGGGTGCAGCTCCCGAGACCGCCGAAGGAAGTCGCCCGACGTTGCTGCAGGCGGTTTTCGACGTAGGGCCGGTCATGCTCAACGTTCGGCTGATACTGTTCGGCGCCCTTGGCGTTCATGAGACACAGGGCCTCGGCGGCCATGTCCAGAACGGAACCCGCGTCGTTGATCACGCCTCCTTCCTGACCGTAGGTCGACAGGAGGAACACATGATCATAAGGATTGGAAATGGGGTTCTCAGCCCGTTCCTCATCCACCACCACGCTACCAAACGCGGCGCGATAGTAAAACCTCCGTGTCTGGGCGTTGGCCGCGGGATCCGTGGGGAGCATGTACCAGTTCAGCTCTTTGAGAAATGCGTAGGCATTCGCGTAAAAGGACTCCTTGTACGCATTGGCGATCTTGGCCATCAGCTCGGGCAAACCGAACACGCCATAAACGTGCGGGTCATAGCCGGCCTGCATAGCCAGGGCTTGGATCAGATAGCCGAGGTCCAGCGCCACGCCAGAACCCGTGCCGCCACACAGTGAGGCGCATACGTAGATCACCACCCCAGCCCCTCCCCGGTGGACCGCCGTGGTATGGCTCATCAGATGTCCCAGCGCGTCCCGGAGAAACTGAACCAGATTGATGTTGCCGCGAACCACCGAGGTGTTGAGCTTCAAACCGAAGGCGCCGTTCCACCGGACTTGATTGTAGCCGTTGGTGGCGGACGGTTTCACCAAGTACCCCGGATAAGCGCGCCGCCGGATATCGGCGAACCCCGGCATCCCCATGTCGGCGTCGTAGACCCGCTGGTTGAAGCCCTGCATCTGATAGTAATGCGAGCGCTCGAAGCCGTCCTTCGGATCGACCGTCGCGCCGGCTGGCATGTTGACCTGCGGGTCCATGACGACGAAATGGAACAGGCTGGGGTCGAAGCCGCCTTCCTCCTCATGTAACATGAGTAGCCGCCGGCGGACCCGGCGAACCAGGTTGTCTCCCAGGCCACCGACGCCAATGAACAGAGTTGGAGTGATCATACGTTGCTACAGTGTGTTCTCTTGAATTGGTGAATCGCTTTCAATCGGCTGCAGATCATTGGCAGCGGAACTCGAGGTCTTTGCCCTTGACGCGCAGGCGCGCGCCGTCGTCAAGCTGCAGACTCTCCATCGTTTGCAGCTGACGTGTTCCGAGCCGGACGTTGGGGCTGTTCGCGACGAGCCTCAGTTTCCTGCCTGGAACCAGGGCCCCGCGGCCGGCCGGGAAGATCAGCGTCACTTCGAGGCTGTCATACGCTGTGTCCGACACATCGAACTTCCGCGGGCCTCCCACGCGAATGGTGAGTTTGTCACTGCCCGGCACAAGGAAAACGGCCCGGCGCCGCTTGGCTCGGGCGATTTCACGCAGCGGGCGTCCGTTGAGCGTCCACCCGCCAAACCAGGGCGTCACGCTGAAACACCAGGGCCACAGAATGAACGGAACCGCCAGCAAACCCAACCCGCCCCACACCCAGGCGTCGAGCGGCTCTTGGGGCAAGATCAGGAAACCTGTCCAGCCTCCAAAGAACCAGGCAACGCCCGCGAGCGCTGCGGCGGCGACGGCACTCGTGCCTCGCGGAACGAAGCAGAGAAACTGGAGGACGGCGAACAAGGCCACGGCCTCGGCCAGAATGACAAGCAGCTTCCAGCCCACGGCGGGCGGCGGCTCGATGCGTGAGACAAGGTCCTTGGGAACAGCCTCGCCCGGCGCACCGCCGGGAGCCGGGGCGTAGTCGCGGAGTCCGGGTGCGCGTCCCGGAAAGAACCGCAGGAGGCCCAGAGGTTGCCGGGCGCCGGCGGCGGTGCCGACAAAGGAGAACTCCCCTACCAAGTCCTCAGCACTCGATCGCACCCGGATCTCGACCGGATAATAGCCGGGGCCGGAGATCTTGGCCAGGTGTTGCGGACGGTAGTCAACCCGGAGGAAGAACTCCTTGGTGTCCGAACCGGCGGTAAACACGCGTTGACCCTCGCCGGATTCGGTCGGGCTGACCAGGAAACGGGCGACAGGAAACTCCGCAAGTTCCGAATCCGGTGTGCTGACTTCAAGGATTAGCTTGTCCTCCGGTCGAACCCGCACCTGCTCGGCCAACACGCAGCGCAGGAGAATGGGCCGGAGTCCGCGGTCGGTGTGGATGATCTCCCGGCGGGTGAGACTCAGATGACCCACTCCTGCGTCCAGCACCGCGCCGGTGACGCCTTCCACGCTGAACGCGAGGACGCTCTGGGGTCCCACACGGCCCTTGATCGGGACGGATCGGGGCACAAACGACAGGGGCACGGGCGGCGTCTGCCCGGGCTTGGCAGCGACGTCGGCGGCTCGGAAGACAATCCGGCCGGAGAATGCCACGCGCGCCTCCTCAGGCACTTCGCGGCCGTTCGCCAACTCGAACATCAGGTGATACGCCTTGTCGGTGATCTCGATCGGACGAGGCGAGAGATTGGGGATCAGCTTCCCCGGGTACTCGGGCTGCCCATGGGAGATGATCCGGTCGATGACGGCCTCGCAGTACATGGGCCGGCCGCGGACGTCTTGGTCGAAATAGGTCACCATCGGAAAGTCCCGCTGGAAGCCCTGCGCCCGGAGGTTCCCGAGATCCCCACTGCCGGGATCAACCCGCACGAAAACCGTGTCCGGCGAGAGAGGCTGTACAGGGAGCCACGGAGGCGGGGGGTTCGTCTCCCCCGGTTGATTGTACAGGCAGTAGTTGAAGAGGAGGTAGGGCAGTTCGCCCAGATGGAGTTTGACCAGATCCCGCTGGGCCGGGGTCATGGGCGGCCCGGTGTTCGAGCCGTCGGTGTAGACCCGCAGCTCCACCAGGTGGTTCGTGTGAGTTCTGGCGTAGTGGCTCGCGTTGGTGAACGTCTCATAGCAGCAGAGGTCCAGGAACGTGTAGGCGCCATTCGCCTGAAGGGCAGTCAGCTTCTCCTCGAAGAACGCGTAGTCGGCCTGTGCGCCGATGGTCTTGGCCGCCAGCAGCCGGGGACGCCCCTCGTCGAACGTGTAGATCGCCACGTAGTCGCCCGTCCGACGGCTCTTGATGTCGTTGATCAGGCGCTGTTTCACCTCGGGGAAGATGTTCACGAGGTTGGTCCTGCCTTTGGCGGCCATCGAACCCGACGTGTCGAGCAGGACAAACACATCGAATCCCTCGAAGGCCCGGACGCCGCACAGCAGGGTCAGCGCCAGCAGGGCAACTGCGGCATGGACTCCCGCTCTGAGCCTGCCACGCCGTGCTGAGGAAGAGGTGTGCATAGGTCAAGGTTCGTTGGGAGAACACCTCGTCTCGAGTTCACCCTCGAGATTGTGATACTCGCGCCGCTGGGTAGGCGCCTCCATCAAGGTCAACACAAGCCTGGCAACCGAGAGCCTCGCCCGGATCGGTTCGCGGCTTTCGAACACCCCGAGAACGGCATAGGGAGCACGCTCGTCGGTTTCCTCTCGGAACCTCCCCCACGGCTCCGGCCACGCCCATTCGATCTCTTCGACGCGGAAGCGGCCCGCCACCAGAGCCCCCTTGACCAGACGGGAGCCGGGTTCGGGGGTGTACTGCAGCCAGACGGAGAACTTGTTCGTGCTGCCAGCCGCCTTGGACTGCTCGGCGGTCGGGCTCAGCCGGTCTTCGAACACCAGAATCGACGTCTCGCCGCCAAAACGCGATGGCACGTCATGCCGGATCGTGAAGTCATTGGCGTCGGGCCACTCGACGTTCAGCATGAAACTGACATCGGCTTCCGCCAGCACCGCCTGAGGTCGTTCCGGGCGGCACACGACCAGCCGTCCGCGGTAATTCCCGAATTTGGCCGTGCCCGTCATCGAGGCCGGCACGCCAATCGTCACGGTGGCGGTGTTGGTTGTCCCTCCGGCCCCGCCGGAACGAGGAGCTGGACTGATCCGGAGCGGCGGGACGGCACACCACTCCGCGGGGAGCGCCAACTCCCCCTCGCCAAGACGGCACGGATCGATCCTCAGTGCGAGGGCCGTTTCCTTGGCAAACCATGACGTGAGGACCACGGGCTGGGAGCACGGGCGCGCCACTTGATCCGCGGCCAATCGCAATTGCTCGGGACTTAACCCAACCCGATCCGGCGCATCGAACTTGGCCGGCTCCAGTGCCAGGGAGACGCTCCGGCTGTGCAGGCTCTTGCCCCGCCATTGGAGATCCAGGGCGAGTTCCACCGAACCCGTTGCGCGGTATTCACCGGACCAGCGCGGACGGTAACTGATCGCCGGCTCGCCCGACGGGGAGGTGGTCACGGTCACCGGGACGGATTCGCCGACAGGTTCCATGATGGTCAGGCTGACGCCAGTGACTCGCTGCAGCACCCAGAACGGGTCTCCGGGCAATCGAGATCCGATGGGCACCCGGCTCCCCTGAGGGCCTTTGATCTGGATTGAGCCCCTCAGTGATTCTCCCGGAGTGCATTTCGCCGCATCGATCCACTCGAGAGTTGCCTTCAGGCCCTGGCCCCCGGTCACGACCGGTGCCGGCCAGTCGTGGACCCGAAGAGCGACTTCCGCAGCACGGAAGCTGCACCGGGAATGTGAAGCGGCGAGGCGGAGACGGTATCGGCCCGGAGCCAGCAAGAGGCCTTGCCCATCGCCGAGCTTCACTCCGGTAACCGCCTTGGCCCAGCCCTCCTCTGCCTGAACCAGAGGCTGGCCGCCATCCCCGAAGATCTCGAGGCGGACTATGGTGTCTTCCGGGGGGGTGTTGAACTCGCTTTGTGGATCCAGCTTGTCCGCCGCGATGCCAACCGCGAGAGCGTCCAGCGGGCTCGCCAGGCTGGTTTCGTGGGTCGGCGTAGTCAACCGTAACGCGAAATCGGCGGCAGCGACCCGGAACAAGCGGTTTTGTTCGAAGGTCCACGCGCTGCCCTTTGGGGACCGGAAGAGGGCTTTCAGGTGCAGCTGATACTCCCCTTGCTCGGTGGCGGTCAGGGGCTCATCGCTGACAAACGAGGCATTCGCCTGACGCCGAAACTTGCGGAGCGGGCGCGTCGAGTCGTCAGGCCGGCGCAGCGTCGCCGTGACCTCCGTGCTCTGGGCAATGGTCTCGACAACCTCCGGTGTCACGCCCGCCCGGGGTTGGAGACGCGCCCGAAACTCGATGGCCCCCCCCAGCACAATTTTCTCCGCGTCGCGGGCAGGGACAATGATCTGGAATTCGAACGGCGCTTCCTGCAGTGCATGAACCTGCATCTGACCGCGCCCGGACGTCACCACACCCATGTCTCCGCCCTCGGGCTTGCTGACCCGGACGAAATCATAGAACGAAGGGCGCTCGCTCCGAACGCGTGACCAGTAGGTTTGCGGACTGCCGGGGACCACCTCTCGGGATGGCCCGAAGATCCTCTCGATGGCAGCCTTCTGCCCCAAGGCCGTCTTGAACAGCACCACGTCAAGTTCCTGCGCACCCGGCCACACGTAGAAGCTGGTGCCGGTCACTGCGACCATGCCCTTGCCGGAAGCCAGGAGGTTCACATACGTTTGCGGCAACTCCGCCGCACTGGTGAGCGCGAAATATTGGCCGTCGGTCTTCAGTGAGACTGTCCGCAACAACTCCGTGTTTGCCTGCCGGCCCAGGGCGATGGCGTGAATAGGCACGCCCGCGGCAGCGAACGGTTTGAGCGTTTGATCAAGGAGATCTGTTCGCCGGCTCTGGTCCTTGCGGTCATCCGCCAGTCCATAGGCCTTCCATTGATTCATGATCCCGTCGGTAAGGAAGATAACCTCGGCCTCTCGCCCCAGTTGCGGCAAGAGCCGGCCGGTCGCCTGCAGCGCGCCGATCAAGTCCGTTCCGTCAGGCAGGGTGGACCCGCCGGGCATCCGCACAGGACGCCGCGGGTCGGGGATGGCGTCACAGATGGCTCCCTTGGCTTCGTCGGACGTTGGCGTCAGGGGAACGGCAACAAAATGGCTCGCCGCGAACACAACGACGGCAACGCGGTCGTTCTTCAGGGCCGAGTCGATTGCCAGGCAACTCATCTCGCGCCGCAGTCCGAGACCGTCGTTCTCCGTCATCGACGAGGAGTAATCCAAGACCAGTACGAAGTCCCTGCCCAGGAGCGTCGGCGCTGCCCAGACCAGGACCAAGCAGCACAGAAGTACTACTCCCTTGGCCCTGACCAACGCTTCGGGCAGGCTCTTCATCATCGTGCTGATTTCCAGGGCATTGTGTCGATTGCCTCGGCGGAACGCAATAGCAACTTGGATTCCGCCCCCCCATTCCCCATCCAGGCGCACCTCAGACCAGACCAATCCCTAGCGAGGCGCCGCCTCAGACCCAGTCGAGTCCTCAGGTTCATGCAGACCCTGCTGTGCCTGCCCACCCTCTCTTCCGCGCCTCGCTAATGTAGAGTCCTCGACGGAAGGTGGGGAGGGCTGGAACGGCAGGGGCCCAACTTGACCTGTTGACCACACATTCCACAAGTCGAGGACTCTAGGAAGATATGCGGCGTCTTTCCCTTTGCGACTTCTGCGCTTCTTGGCGGCGAATCCCCTCTTGCGGCGCCCCCCCGTTCGCACATGCCCCCTTACCTTCCCGGGTCCTTCAGGTCTTTAACCGAGGAGAGCATGTCGGAGGTGCCGGGGCGGCGAGGGGGGGAGGTCCGGGGCCGGAAGCCGCCCTGCTCGGCCACCAGGTTCGCCATCTGCCCGCGCACGCGCTGCGTGATCTCCCGCAGCTGATGGTCCACCCGGAACCCCACCGTCTGCGCCGCGCCGACAATGACCCCGTACGCCATCCGCGGCGACATCCCGATCTGCTCCGCAATCTCGAGGATCACCCCCGCCTCGGACTCGAGCAGCTTGCCGTCCGCGAGCGCAATGTCCGCCAGCCGCGAGATGATGAAGCCGCGGTCGGAATCGTCGCCCTCGCGCGCCAGGACTTCGAGCGCCGCGCGCCAGCGCCGGTCCCGCTCGTCGGGGTCGAGCACCAGCTCCGCCTCCGGCGTGTCCGTGAAGTGGCCGTGCAGGATGTAAATGACCGTGCGAACCTCTTCCTCGTCGATCTCACGTTCCACGCCGACGATCCGCATGCCGGCGAGGGCGACGATGCGCATGACGGCCTCGGCCAGAGGCCGGCGCGGGTATCGCCGAAACCACTCGAACAGCGCGTCGATCTGGTCGTCGACCGCGGCAAGGTCCGCCTTGTCGCCCTGGTTGAGGGCCTCAGAGAACAGGTGGAGGGCCTTGAGCCGCAGCGGGAGCAGCGGGTGCGACCGGTAGGCGGCCTCGATGATTTCGGGCTTGTCCTTGATGGCCTCGATCTGCCGCAGCAGGGAGTCGACGTTCACGTCCAGGTTCCGGTCGCTCAGGCCGAAGCCGGCCTTGACCAGGGCGCGCGCGCCGGCGGCGAAGCAGCCGCTGGCCACGAGGCCAAGCCGGTCGGCGCTGACTTCGCTGGTCTTGCGCCACCGGAGGAACAGGCACTCCCCCAGGTAGGGCAGAACGGTGACTTTCTCGACCCGCTCGTCCTGGTTTAACAGGCCCAACAGGCGATTGTGGCCAAAGAGGAAATGGCCGAGCTCATGCCCGAGGAGGAATGAGATTTCGTCGTCCTCGAGGTGTTCGAGGGCGGCGGAGGTGATGCCGACGAGGTGCCGCGGCTGGTCGGAGGAATGATCGAGGAGGGCGAAGGCGTTGACGTCGGCGTCCCGGACGCAGAACACCTCGAAGGTCCCCTCGACGGCGAGCGTCTCCTGGACCGACCGGACGATCCGGTAGATGCGCGGGGAGAGGACCTCGTTGAGGAGGACGCCGTCCTTGAGCAGGCGATCGCGCATCGAGTGACCCCACTCCCGCTGGCCGGCCTCGCGCGCGGAGAGAAAGCCGTCGACATTATACTCCTCGTAGAGTTGGCCGATGCCGCGGGCGTCGCCGCGGTACTGAAAGTGCTTCCAACGATCGGGTGTTGATTTCATGAAAGACGGGCGGCGGGGAGTCTGGCAGAGCGAAGCGCGGAGACAGGGTTCCCCGCTGCCCCCCGCGGTTTCTCGGGACTGCATGCTTCATCGGGTCTGAGGCGCGCCTCGCCAGGGATTTGATTGCTCTGAGGCGCGACGTGCTGGGCCACGCCTGCTGTCTACCCGGGCTTCGTCGTCAAGTAAACGTCAAAACGGTGCGTCGGGTGGGGGGCGCTGTCCCCAGCGCGCCGCAGCGGAGATGGTTCGCGTGCTGATCGAGGCGGCGGGCGAGGGACTGCCCGCCCTACCGCAGTCCAACCCCACCCCCCTGCCTTCCAGGACTCTACATTAGCGAGGCGCGGAAGAGGGGGTCCGGAAAGGCAGGAGAGCTTCATGGGATCGCGGACTTGGCTGGGTCTGAGGCGCGCCTCGCTAGGGCTTGTGTTTTGGGGCCGCTTATGCCAAGGAAAACGCATGAACCGTCGTCAATTCCTCCATCTCGGCACGGCGGCCACCGCGTTCACGGTGCTTCGTCCGCGGGCCGCCGAGGTTCTCGACCTCAAGAAGCGCGTCGGGCTGATCGGCACCGGCTGGTACGGCAAGTGCGATCTGCTGCGGCTGATCCAGGTGGCGCCCGTCGAGGTGGTTTCCCTGTGCGACGTCGACCGCAAGATGGTGGCGGAGGCGGCGGACCTGGTCGCCACGCGGCAGGTCTCCCGCAAGAAACCCCGGACCTACGGCGATTACCGCGAGATGCTCAAGGAGAAGGACCTCGACCTGGTCCTGATTGGCACGCCGGATCACTGGCACGCGCTGACGATGATCGAGGCGGTGAAGGCGGGCGCCGATGTCTGGGTCCAGAAGCCGACGAGCGTGGACATTGTCGAGAGCCAGGCGATGCTGGCGACGGCGCGCAAGCACGGGCGGGTGGTCCAGGTGGGCACCCAGCGGCGCAGCACGCCGCACCTGATCGAGGCCCGCAACGATCTCATCCAGGCAGGGCGCCTCGGCAAGATCTCCCATGTCGAGATCTGCTGTTACTGGCACATGCGAGCGAAGGGCAACCCGCCCGACATCGCCCCGCCGGAGCATCTGGATTACGAGCTTTGGACCGGCCCGGCGCCGATGCGGCCGTTCACGACCTGGACGCATCCGCGCGGCTGGCGGGCGTTCATGGAGTACGGCAACGGGATTGTCGGCGACATGTGCATCCACATGCTCGACATGGTGCGCTGGATGCTCGACCTGGGCTGGCCGCGGTCGGTCGCCTCGGCGGGCGGCATCCTGGTCGACACCGCGAGCAAGGCGAACATCACCGACACCCAGGTGGCCACGTTCGATTTCGGCACGCTCCCGGTGGTCTGGACGCACCGCACCTGGGGTTCCTCGCCCGATCCGAAGTACCCGTGGAGCGCCACGTTCTACGGGGACAAAGGCACGCTCAAGGCCAGCGTGTTCGGCTACGATTTCACTCCGGTCGGCGACGGCAAGGCCGCCCACGGCGAGCCGCTCTACGAGTACGACAAGTACCCCGAGGACCAGACCGAGAAAGACCTCGAGAAACATTGCGCGTCGGCCATCCGCGGCCACATGAAAGACCTGCTGGCGGCCACGGTCTCCCGCGGCCGGCCGGTGGCGGACATCGAGCAGGGTTGCATTTCGACCATTGCCTGCATCCTGGCCAATCTTTCGCAGAAGCTCGGGCGCGGGCTGGTATGGGACCCCGCGCAGGGGCAGGTGCGCGGCGATGCCGAGGCCAATCAGCTGCTGCAGCGGGCTTATCGTGCCCCCTGGGTTCATCCGACACCGTTGACGGTATAGCCAGAGTCCTCGACTTGTGAAAGTCGATGCGATTCGGTCAAGTTTGGCCCCTGCCGTTCCAAGCCTCCCCACCTGCCGTCGAGGACTCTCCATCAGGGCTCGAGTAGGGTCCGATAGAACACCGGGGTCGTGTCGACGACGGTGTCGGCGAAGTCGACAGTCCCCGAAGCGTTCAAGACGCGGGCCACGGTGATCCAGGGGCCGCCCCCGACGGAGCGTTGAATCTCGTAGGTCAATCCGGGCTCGCCGGCGAGGCGGACCTGGAGGCGGCCGTCGCTGTCCAGACCGAGGATTTCGAGGCGGGCGGGCCGGCTCAGGAACCGGAGGACGTCCGCCATGTAAGCGCGGCGGATGGCCGCGCTGGTGAGGGTCTCGAACGGGAAACCGAAGTAGACGATCCGGCCGCCGCCGGCGGTGCCGGGATGCACCACGGCCGCAGCCCCCGTGGTGCCGGCGTACCGCAGGGCCGTCGAGGCCCCGGCCCCTTCAGGAGTCAGCCGGTCGGGATACCCCACCCAGTAGAGGCCGCGGCTGCCATCGTCAAAAAGACCATTGGCGCTGCCCGCGAAGATCGAGTCGGCGGCGGGGATGACCGTGTAGCTACCGGCATCGTCGTTGGCATCGCCTCCGAGCCGCGCGTGGAGCTGCTGGTGCAGGAAAGCCCGGTCGCTGGCGCCGGGGCCCGAGTCCCGGTCGAGGTCCCAGGCGATTTCGGCGCCGCTGACGAACGCGTTGCCGCCGGAGGCGAGGAACGCGGTCATGGCCGATTGTTCCGACGCCGTGAAGGTGCGGCCCGCCGTGGACTGATTGCCGCTGGCCCAGATGACGACCGCGTAGTCGTCGAGCCGGATCGTGCGGTCTGCGACGTGGCGTCGCTGACACGAATCGAAGGGCCAGCCGAAGGCGTCGATCGCCTCGCCGTGGGGGACGACGTAGTTGAACGCGTTGGCCCGAGCCGGAACGACGCGGTCTGCCGCGCCGGTGTTTTGGTCGTGGCCCGGGGGACGATAGGCGGAGGGGGTCAGGGTCTGACGGAGGTTCAGCGTACGATCGAGGCGGGTGAATCCGTTGACCACGAGTACGCGGGACTGGGCCGGGTTCGAGGCGCGGCGGCAGCCGACGGTGGCGGAGGGGAGTGACTCGCCGCCGGCGTTGACGGCGGTGACGCGGAAGAAGGCGGGGGTATCAAGCGGCACGTCGGTGAGCAGGATCGAAGTGCCCGTGGTGCTGACCGGTGATCCGAAGCCGTAGCCATCAGTGGATCGGTACACCCGGTAAGCGGTGGGCACACCGCTGCCCGCCTGGCTCGGGGGCGGGGACCACGAGATCCGGATGCCATCGGCTCCGTCCCCGGCCCGGGGATCCGCGGGCGGCTCGGGGAGGAAGACGAGCGAGGCGCCGTCATACTGGGCGAAGTACCGGACGAGCCCGTGGCAGACCGCCCGCGCGCACCAGGTTCGCGCCTTGGGATCGCGCAACAGGCGCGCGTCGGGATCGCTGTCATGGAACGCCACCTCGACGATCGTGGCGTCCATTTCGTAATCGAGGGCGTCGCCGCGGATTTCGCCGAACGCGTAATCGCTGCGGGCGTAGACGAGATTATCGCCCCGGTTGTGCCATGGGGTTTCGAGGAGCGAACTGAGCGCGACGAGATCGTCGTTGACCTCGCGGGCCAGGAGGCGGGCGAGGGTGATCTGTCGCGCGGACGTACTGGTGCCCGGGAAGAGCGATTCGTTGTTGTAGAGCCCGATCGCGCCGCGGCCGCCGCCGGCGTTCGAGTGGAACCCGACGTAGACGCGGGAGGCGGCGGTGCCGCTCTCGCTGCGGTTCATTTCCGCGGCCATGCGCGGCGGGGTGCCCACGTTGTCGCTCGAGTCATCCCCGGCGCCGTCGTAGAGAGCCGGGTCCTGGCCGGGGCCGACCATCCGCTGGACCCAGTAGCGGCTGCACTCCTCCTCACGCGGGTAGGTCGAGACCCCGGTGCCGCGATTGACGTCCCCGAAGCCGTTGCCGAAACGGATGGCGTCGGCAATGACGACTCCGCTGGCGGCGCCAGGTTCGAGTCGGTTGCTGATTCGCACCGACCCGGCGGCGGCATCGGTTCCTGCGCGGAACCGGTAGGTGCCGAGATAGACCCAGCCTTTGCCGACGCGGTCATGGGGTATGCGGACCTGGGTTTCGCCGCCGGTGTGGAAGATCCGGTAGAGTTGGCGCACCCGGTTGGCGCCGTGCGCGGCCCAGCAGTACACGGGGTAGTCCCCGGTGGCGGGAATGTTGGGCGTGTACGTGGCGACGGCCGTCTCCGTGGATGCCGCAGTGGCGAAGCGATAGGGCAGATCGCCCGTCGTCCCGTAATACACGGTGGCGGTGCTATCCGACCACGACCCGGCGAACGTCACGCCCGGGCTGTCGTTGTCGAGCACGACCTCGTGGGCCTGGTAGCCGACAGGGCGCAAGGGAATGACCGTGGCGCCGGCGTTGAAGCAGTAGGCGACGAACAGGGTCATCTGATCGAGGTTCCCGGTGTCCTCGTTCATCTGGTTGTTGACGCCGCGTTGCGTCACCCAGCCGTTGGCGGTCCACGTCCATCCATGACCGCCGGAGGTGAAGACGATGCGGCCAGTCAGCGCGCCGGTCGGTTGTGCGGCGACACCGGTGGCGCCGACGGCTGCCGGGCTTTCGGCCGGCGATGCGGCGGCGGCTGGTACCGCAGCCTGTTCAGCCTCGGGCGGCTCGGCGGATTGTCGGAAAGGATGGAAAGCCGCCTCATCCTCCGCGGCGGCGGAGAGCGCCACGCCCAGAACGAGGCTCGCAAGCGCCACGCGATGCGCACCCCCGGGGGTGCGCACCGCCATTCCGCCCGGCTGATGCAGCGGGTAGCGGTCGGTCTGGCGCGGCCTTGTCAATCCACCAGACGGAAGAACCGCTGCGGGTCAGGGTAGGTGTTGAAGTACGGCGCGTTGGTGATGCCCGGGATTGTGGTGTAAGGACCGATGACCTCGAGGGCCGTCTGCAGACGATGGGTTCCGGGCCAGTGCAGGACTGTCTGGTCTCCCTCGCGTGCGGCCGTGAGGCTGGGTGCAGGCGGGGCGGGCGGCAATTCGGCGCCGGCGGGCTGGTAGAGGAAGCGGATGATGATGGGGTGGTTGATGTTCACCTGCGGGTTCCCGACGTTGTAGGCGGTGCAGCGGAGCCACTTGGTGTTAACGGTCCCGTTCCAGGCCCACTGGATCCGCATCGACTTGGTCCCTTCGTAGGCGGCGGTGTTGACGACGACCGCGGAGTTGGGGCTGCCGGCTAGGTTGCCGCTCGTGCTCCCCGAGAAGCTCGGGGTGCGGAACCCGAAGTCGGTCGTGCCGGCGGGCACCTCTTCGAACCCGTAGAACACGGTGTCGCCGTTCTTGATGCTGTCGATGTAGATATCATGCGGCCCGCTCGACGTGAGGTCATCAATGGCGAAGGCTAGGGCATCGATCGTGTACCAGTTGCTCCGCAGGCAGGAGATGCAGCCGACGGCATCGGGATCGCTGGCGACGGTGTTCCATTTCACCGAGGGGCCCGTCTGGACTCGGTTTGGGGTGACCTCGCCCCCGTAGGCCCAGGCGGTGTTGTTGTCCCGGACCGTCGTCGCGCCCACGACGTCCATGTACTCGGCATAACCGCCGCCGTTCCAGTCGCGCAGCAGGCGGTAGCCGTCGGCATCGGGCACGGCTTGCCACGACCAGTCGACCAGGAACGAGTCGGTGCTGGTCTTGAGCTCGGATTGGGCCGGGGTGCTCGAGAAGATCATGACGCTGTCGGGCGGGACCACCCGGAACGCATAGACCTGGAGAGTGACCGTCTCATAGGCGCCATAGCCGACTTGACCGATGGCCGAGGCCAGAGTTCCCTGCACATCCGAGGAATCGCCCACCGACTGGATTCCGGCGTCGAACGTGATTTCCTGCCAGCCTGGGGTGGGCTGGATGACGACGCCCGGGTTGCCCGGCGCGGCCGTGAACCGGTTGGTGACGCCCAGGAAGTGGATATTGGCCGTGGTCGAGCCGGTGATCACGCCCGGGGTGCCTGCGGGGCCGGTGCTCGGGGTCTCGCGGAGACTGAGGGCGAGGCGCACGCGGGGGTTGGCGCTGCCGACCATCACGCCCGTGGGCACGCCCCAGAGGCAGCCCTCCTGGCCGTTGAGGGTCTGGGTTGCAGCGAGTTGGGCGTTCAGGACGAGGCCACTGACGGGGACGGTAAGGGTGGCATTGGTGATCGACGTTGTCCGCTCCCCGACCTTCGCCCACGCGCCGCCGGTGTATTGATAGACCTTGAGGGCGGTGGCGGCGGTGTCGATGCCGGTGACGGTGACCGTCGTCGAGGTGATCGAGTAGGCACCCGAGATGCCCACCGGCGCCACGTCCGTGCAGGTGTCGCTGACGAACAGGAAGGTGTCCACCAGCAACCGCTTCTGGGCGCCGGCGTCGACGTCGCCGCTCTCCCAGAAGAAGTTGATGACGGGCGTCGACATGCCCGGGGCGCAGGTGAGGTAGCCCAGGAACTGCCACGAGTTCATTCCGCCGGTGGCCGCACCGTACTGGGACTGGAACTTGTCCGTGCTCGTGAACGAGAGGGTGCAGTCGGCAATCGCGGTCACGCCGAGCACGACGTTCGTGCTGACGTTCCCTGCGGCGGAGCTGAACACGTGATAGATGCGATAGACACCCCCGGGGATTCCCAGGGTCGGACTGATCGTGACGCCCGTGTCCGGCGTCGAGGCATTCACAAACGACGTGCTGAAGTAGCGCGCGCCGGCGGTCGGCGGTTTGCCCGGAGCCAGCGACACGGCTGTGGTGAAGTTGCCGAGGCCGTTCTCGTTGTAGATGTACCCGCCGTAGTAATTGACATCTTCATTAAGCCGGCAGTTCACCGTGTCCGTACAGTTCGAGGTTGTTGCGGTCACGTACACAAAATCAGCCCGTGCCAGGCCGGCAACGGCGACCAGTACGCCCAGGCTCACAAGGATCGTTTTCATAGGCAGGAGGTCATTGGATCCAACGCTTGTCCAGATTACACAATCCCAATAGCAACGGTCACAAGCCAAGTCAACTCCGTTCGGGGGGTCGGGGGGCAGTTCGAGAGGACTACGGGCCGGGGCATGCTCCTCTTTCATCCCCTCGCGCTTTTAGACGGGATTGACAGGATCGACAGGATGCGGGGCAACTCTGAAACTGTCCCCCTATCCTCTCGGTCCATCCTGTTCATCCCGTTCATCCCGTCCTCCCCCGACCGGGCAGGCAACGGATCATGGTGCATTCCCCTGAACTCAAGCCTCCGGAACCCTGTCTTGCAACCTTCGAAAGGAGCCGGCGGGGCATCCCCCTGCACCCGCCGCGGTCAGCGCCCGCGGCTACAGACACGCCCCCCCCGCGCGGAACAGCCTTTCACCTTGAATGACCAGCGGGATCCGGGCATACTGGCATCCTGCGGTCCACAGGTTGACGACCGGCGGGGTCGGCGTGTGGCCCGCTCGAACCCGGGGAGCCGCCATGGACAGATTTGCGTTCTTTCGGCCGCCACTGCGGAGGTTTCGAGGTGCATCGATTCTCCTGGCGAGCCTCCTGATCCTGACCGCCTCCGCCCAGGATCTTATCCTCTCCGGCGTGCGGGTGCTGCCGACAGGCGAAGTGCAAATCGAACACCTCTCGGAAGCCACCGCCTATTTCGTTCTCGAGCGGGGTAACGCGGTCCGCCAGATTCGCACACCGGTCAAATTGGCCCTCGGGCAGGCCGGTGTCGCCGTTCTGCTCGACGGTCCGCCGCCCACAGCCCGGGCGTTGTTCTATCGGCTCCGGCAGGTGCCGCAGGCGGCTCCATTGGACACTGATGCCGACGGCATGGACGATGTTTACGAGCTGCGCCGGCCGGGCCTGCTGAATCCCTTGGACCCGGCCGATGCGGGCGGGGACCCCGATGAGGACGGCCGGATGAACCTGGACGAGTATCGCGCGGGTACCGATCCGGCCCAGGAGGACTACGCGCTCACGGTGACCGTGGTGGACACGCCTGCGCCGGGGAGCCTCACCGAGTATCGCGAATTGCCGGAGGCCGTCGCTTATTTGAACGGAGCCGTGCCGGTAGGCCAGCTGGGCCGTGTGCTCATCGCCACGGAGCGGGTGCTCGCCGTCGCCGTCCTCGACGTGTCGGCAGGCGTGACGATCGACGTGGCGGACGGGTTTCAGGGCAAGGCGAAGCTCTCGGGGCCCGGCTCGGCCCCGCTGATGGTGACGGCCGGCCGGGGTTTGGACTTCCGGGGGCTGACGATCGAGAACGCCGGGGGCGTGGTGTTTCATTCGCCGCTGAGGTTTCGCCTGCGGCACAACACGCTGCCGGGGACCCAGGTGGCGTTGGGGCCGGCTGGCGGGGGGGCGGTGGGATTGACTGGTTCGGGCCCGCGGCCGGCCTCGGGCGGAGGAAGCTCGGTGAGCGTGGTGGAACATAACACGTTCCTGGGGGCGCTCGACGTCGTCGTGGGCGGCACCTTGGGCACGGGCTCGGGACTGCTGTTTACGCAGAACCGGGGGCCTTCCTTCGCTTTGGACCTGCAGGGATCGGTGGGTGGGGAAGTGTCCTTGAGCGACGAGCTGTTCAAGCGCACGGGGATCAAGGCCTCGTTGCTTCTGGACAGCCGGTTCACGATCCGCGGCCTGCGGGACGCCGACGCGTTCGAGTTCCAGGGGAACGCGGTCGGCAATCCCCAGCTGACCCTCGAGAACAGTGTGGCGCTTGACACCAGCTTCCAGGTGTCGGGGATCGGTGAGTTCACGGCGTTCCTGCGGTACTTCGAGGCGGACGTTCTGAATCTGGCGCTGGGCGCGGGAAAGAGCCGGGTCGAGATGAGCGACTCGAAAACCCGGGGCGACCTGCAAGTAGCCGCCAGCGCCGGAGGCGGCGTGAGCGTCCAGGAGACGCGCGTTGACCTGCAGCGGACGACAGTGGGAGCCAACATGCGCTTTGACCTCGCAGAGAACGAGAATTCCCGGTTCTACGCGAACCTGGCGATGGTGAACGGGCTCAACTTGATCGCCTCGCTCCATGGCGAGACCCATTGGACTTTCGGCGACGGGGTCAAGCTCAGCGGCCAGGCCTCGTTTACCGTCCACCAGGGGGTGTTGGACGTCGACTCGCACGGGGCGCTCCTTCAGGGCGGGGTGTCCGTCGAGAACGAACATGTGCGCGCCACGGTATCCGGCCGGTATCAGGCCGGCTCGCTGGGACCCGGGTTCGAGCTGGATGCGCCCCAGGGCATCGGCGTCGTGACACTCGAGTTCCTTGGGTGCGATTTCCTCTCAGGCGGGAGCATTGAGTGCTGGGGGCCGGAGGATCCGGGCTCAGTGGTGGGCTCACTCGGGGCGGGCCTGGCGTCGCCGGGCCTGGCCGGCATCGGTGAGCCGCAGATCCTCGTGCGCGACGTGAAGACCGGTCTTCGGGAAATCAACGTGTTCGACCTGCCGGTCCCAGTGACGATCGAGAGCTGTGTTTTCGACGGCAAGGGGGATCTGCACGTGAGCAATGTCGCGGGCCCGGTTGTGGTCCGGGACGTCGTGTTGGCGGAGGGGAGCGTCCTGATCCAGAACGACGATCGAGACCAGTCGGTCACAGCCGATCGGATCCGGATTAACGGCGGCCTGGCGCCGAGCCTGACGATCGACAGCGCCGACGCCGCGGTGACCGACTGCCGCGTGACCGGACCCATGAGCCTCTTCGGCGTCACGGTCGCGCGCTCGGCGGCCCTCGAAAACAACGGGCTCACCGGCGAGTACGCCGAGTTCAGCGTGGACGTCGAGGACGGGGAAATGACGCTCGAGGGCAACCAGATCACGGGCCAGACCTTCCTGGGCAACGCCGGGTCTTCAGGGAACTACACCAGCCGCGGCAACCAGTATGCCGGCGCGTTCAGCGTGGCCGGAGGACGAGCCGAGTGCACGGGCGACTCGTTTGCGGAGATGATTGCGATTAGCGGCGATGGGGTGCTCTCCGCCCAGGGCGATCTCAGCGGCCTCCAGATCCTGGACTTCAACATGAACGGCGGGCTGGTCCTGGACCCGGTCAGTTTTGGAGCGAACCCGGACGAGGTCGTGACGTTTGTTGACTTCGACCAGGACGGCTGCGGGGACTATCCGCCGCCGCAGCGGATTCTGGGCGAGTGCGTCCGGCCGGGGGTGCCGCCGCCGCCGTAAAGTCCTCGACGGAAGGAGGGATGGCCTGGAACCGCAGGGGCCAAACTTGACCTAATCGCATCAACTTTCATAAGTCGAGGACTCCACGCCTTTTCCCAGACTGCGCTGGGAAAAAGGGGTCCGCCTGCGGCGAACAGCAGTTCGCGAACGCCGACTCCCGCATCGAGTCCGCACGCCGGTCCTTCCCTCCCCCTGCGACCCCGGAGCGGGGGGAGTGCCGCAAACAAGGTGACAGACTCATTGTCTCCACCAATGGCTGGAGCTTCGCCGCGAGGGTTTTTCGGCTTCCACGAGGCGCGAGCGACGAGCATACCCGAAGAGGTCTGTAGGGAGCGAGCAACGAAGCGGGGGCCGAAAAGGACTGCGGCCCGGAGGGTTGCGCCGAAAACGGCCCGGGGCTTTGTCGCTCGTCAGTCACAGCCCGCTGCGTGGATGCTCCTTCCTCGCTTCGCGGCCCAGGCCGTTTTGGGCGCAACGAAGCACCAGCCATTGGTGAGACACCACACTCGGGCGGGTCAGAACCCCTGGTGCTCGGTGCGTTCGATGATTTCGTCCTGCAGATCGCGGGAGAGGTCGCAGAAGTAGTCGCTGTAGCCAGCAACGCGGACGATGAGATCGCGGTGTTCGGCCGGGTTGGCCTGGGCCTGGCGGAGGGTGTCGGCGCGGACGACGTTGAACTGGACGTGGTGGCCGTCCATTTTGAAGTAGGTGCGGACCAAGTGAGCCCAATGACGGATGCCGTCGTCGGTGGCCACGAGGGCCGGCGTGAACTTCATGTTCAGCAGGGTGCCGCCGGCCCGGACATGATCCATCTTGGCGGCGCTCTTGATCACGGCGGTGGGCCCGCGGCGGTCGGCGCCCTGGACGGGGCTGATTCCTTCGCTGAGCGGGCGGTGGGCGCGCCGGCCGTCGGGCATGGCGCCGGTCATGGCGCCGAAGTAGACGTGGCAGGTGGTGGGCAGCATTTCGACGCGGTACCGGCCGCCCTTGGCATCGGGCCGGCCATCCAGCTCCTCGATGCAGGTGTTGAAGATGCGCACCATCAGGTCGTCGGCGGCATCGTCGTCGTTGCCATACTTGCTGGTCTTGTGGGTGAGCCGCTGGCGCAGGGGTTCCTGGCCGGCGAAATCGGCATCGAGGATCGGGACGATCTCGGCGAGGGGAATGGGCCGATGGGAGGGATGGGTCCCGTTCCAGCAGGTTTGTCGTAGGGCGCTGAGGCTGTCGGTGAGGCTGCCGAGCCCGACGAACTGGATGTAGGTGTTGTTGTAGCGGGCGCCACCGGCGTTGTAGTCGAGGCCGTTGCGGATGCAGTCGTCGGTGAGCACGCTCAGGAACGGGGCGGGCATGAGGGTGGCGTACATGCGCTGGATGAGCTGGTTCCCGCGCAGTTTGATCTCGAGGCAATGGCGGAACTGGGTGCGGTAGGCGGCAAACAGATCCTCGAAGGATGCGAAGGTCTCGGGGGCACCGGTGCGGGGACCGAGCGGCTTGCCGGTCATGGGATCAAGGCCGTCGTGGAGGGCAAGCTCGAGACACTTGGGCATGTTGAAGTAGCCGGTGAGGATGTAGGCTTCCTTGCCGAAAGCCCCCACCTCGACGCAGCCGCTGCAGCCGCCGGCGCGGGCGTCTTCGAGGCTCTTGCCTTGGCGGAGCTGCTCCTCGACGACGGCGTCGGCATTGAACAGGCTGGGGAATCCGTACCCTTTGCTCAGCACGCGGAGGGTATGTTCGAGGAGGGCGTTGGGGCTCTTGCGGGAGAGCTGGAGGTTGGAGCTTGGCTGGAGCAGGTGCATCTCATCCACGATATCGAGCAGGAGATGGGAGAGATCGTTCGAGCCGTCAGCGCCCTCGGGAGTGAGGCCGCCGATGTTGATGTTCGCGAAATCGGTGTAGGTGCCGCTCTCGGCGGCGGTGACGCCGACCTTGGGCGGGGCCGGATGGTTGTTGAACTTGATGAAGAAGCACTCGAGCAATTCGCGGGCGGCGGCCGGGGTGAGGGTGCCGTCCGCAAGACCGCGCTGATAGAACGGCCACAGATGCTGGTCAAGATGCCCCGGATTGAAGGCGTCCCAGCCGTTGAGCTCCGTGATGACCGCCAGGTGACAGAACCAGTAGGACTGCAGCGCCTCGTGGAAATCGCGGGGCGCATGGGCGGGGACGTGGGAACAGACGTCGGCGATCTTCTCGAGCTCGGCCCGGCGAACAGGGTCGGACTCGGCGGCGGCGCGCGCGCGCGCCAGCTCGGCGTGGCGTTCCGCGAACCGGATCGCCGCGTCGCAGGCGATGGCGAAGGAGGTCAGGGTTTCCCGCTTGTCATACGCCCGAGGGTCGTTCAGGAAGTCGAGCTTCGCCACCGCGTCGGCGATGTCCCGTTTGAAATCGAGCAGGCCCTTCGAGTAGATCTTGCCGTCGAGGACGGTGTGGCCGGGCGCGCGTTGCTCCATGAACTCGGTGAACAGGCCGGCGGCATAAGCTTCCCGCCAATCGGCTGGCAACTGCTCGAAGAGCTTGTCGCGCATCGACCGCCCGCGCCAGTAGGGGATGACCTCGTCCCGATAGATGCGGAGACACTCGGCATCGACGTCGTAATGCGTCTTGGGGCGGGCGTTGAGGATCTCGAGATCCTCGAGGCTGTGACAGGTCAGCTCCGGGAAGGTGGGCACGGCCTTGGGTCGGGGACCGCGTTCACCGACGATCAGCTCGCCCTCGCCGATCCAGATCGTCTTCTGCTCGCAGAGATGGAGGAAGGCCCGGGCCCGCATCACCGGGACGGAATAGCGCCCTTCGTTGGCGCGATAGAACTCCGTGATGTGGCGGGCGCGCTCGGCGGTGAGAGCGGGGCGGGCGTCGAGGCTCTCGCGCCGCAGCCGTTCCGTGCGTTTGGTCATGGTGGGGAGTGTAGCGTCACTCCGGGAAAACGCCAACGCAAGACACCCGCGGACGCTGACTGCGGGGGGGCGGACAGGGGACCCCGCGACTCCGTTCGACCTCTGTCGTCTGTCTCGGGGATGTCAACAAGGTGACAGGCTAATTATCGGCAGTTCACGATTGACGCGGTGCGCCCGCTCGGGGGTCAACAAGGTGACAGACTCATAGTCTTCAGTTCACCGTTGACGCGGTGCGTCCGCTCGGGTTGTAGTGGGGGCCGTCAAGGAGGCAAACAGCCGACAGGAGGTTTCCCATGCGCATGGCTCGTATCAGAATCAGCGGGCGGGGAGCAATCTATCACTGCATCTCGCGGATCGTCGGCGAGGAACGGCTGCTCGGTGAGCTCGAAAAGGAGAAGCTCCGGCACTTGCTCTGGCACCAGGCCGCCTTCATGAAGGAGCTCAAACAGCGCTTCAGCCGCTGGTTCAACAGGATGCACCACCGGTTCGGCACCCTCTGTGCCGAGCGCTTCAAGAGCCTGGTGGTCGAGGATGAGCCCGGGGCGGTGGCGGCGGTGGCGGCGCACATCGACTTGAGCCCGGTGTGGGCGGGGGCACGGCCGATGCGGGGGTTGGCGGCGTTGGGGCACTTGATGACGCTGCGGGAGCTGCGGGTGGACGCGGTGGGGTAGGCGGGGAGGCGGTCGGCCAGGAAGCCAGAGGAAGAAAGCCCCTTTTCAGATCGCCAACGCTTCGAGATCGGCAGGGGCCGGGGGGGAAGGATTGCGCGCGGGGTGTCCAGACCGGGTCCGCGAGCCGGGGCGGAGGCTCACGGACCTGCTGTCTTCGCCGGATGATGAACCGATAAGGCCACGATGAGCGGCGCTGCAAGGTGGATTGCGGGCGCCGGCCGACTATGAACCTGGCACCTTGTCGTCCTTGTCTGATGAAACCCGCCGCCGCATCTTCCTGCTCCTCATGCCGCTGGATGGCTAATCGCCTGTTGTCGGGGAGAATCCGCGAGAATCCGCGGGGTCGGATGATAGAGTGACAGACTCACAGTCTTGTCACGTCGCAGGCTTGCCGAAGGCGGAAGCCTCGGCGAAGGCGGAAATGCGGCAGCTCCCGGCCGCTTTCGAACGGCTGGGTCTACCGCTGGTGAATGCGGGTCAGCGAGCGGTTTCCAGGGGCGTGCCGCCGTGTTGGGGCGGGTAGAAGTAGCCCATAGTTTGCATGGCCACGTCGGTCCGGTAGAGGCGGTCCTGCATCAGGCAGACCCGACGGCTGGTGGCGGGCGCGGTGGTCGAGTAGATCCGGACCTCGCCGTCGAGCGCCGTGATGACTTCCTCGCGCCAGTCCCCGAGGCAGTCCGCGATGGCCACGATCCGGCCCTCGATTTCACCGATCTTCTCCCGGGGCCAGCGGTAGATCGTCTTGCCCACGATGAAGACCTTGGTGGGCCCATCGAGCCAGAAGACGGCTTTGGGGGCGAGCTCGCCCAGGCTCTGATCCGAGAGCCGCTCGCCCTGAGCGCTGTAGAGCCAGTAGTTGGTGCCACCCTTGGCTTCGCCGGCGTAACACTCCATGCCGGGATGGGAGGGGTCGATGTCGCCGACCATCCCCTGGCTATGGACGTGGACGGTGATTTCCGGGTTACCCCAGAGCATGGTGCCGGTCCGGGCCTCGACGAGGCAGACGGTGTTGCTCTGCCGGCCGGTTTCGATGCCGTAGAAGATCTCGAGGCCGGGCCGGGCCGGGTCGACGTCGGCCACGTAGCAGGCGTCGGGATGTCCCTTGCGCCGGTTCCAGAGAGGTTTGCCGTGGTCATCGAGCACGGCGGATCCGATCACGATTTCATCCCGTCCGTCCTCGTCCACGTCGGCGGCGTGCATGCCATGCATGCCCTGGCCGCGATAGCTTTGGTACTCGCCGCTGGCTTCCCACGACCACTGGAGTGCGAGGGCGGGATCGTACGCCTGGACCTTGATGATCTTGTAGGTGCCGCGCTCGACGATCAGGTGGGGGCGTCGGCCGTCGAGGTAAGCGATCCCGAGCAGGTTTCGGGAGTAGTAGTTGTAGTCGTCGAAGCCTTCGCGGTTTGGCCAGGGCCGGCGCTGTTTCACCTGGCCGGTCGCTCCGTCCAGCATCACCAGGTATTCGGGTCCGCTCCTCACGTGGCCGGCGGGCTCCCGCGGATCGCCCTCGCCCGCCTTGCAGAACACCTCGGCTTTGCCGTCGCCGTCGAGGTCATAGACCACGATCGGCGAGTACCACATTCCCTCCTCGATTGCCCAGCCCATGTCGTAACGCCACAGGAACGTGCCGTCATGACGGTACGCTTCGAGTTTGTAGGTGTCCTCGCTCTTCTTCCAGTAGCCCGGCTGCTGGTACGGATCCGTGTTGAAGTCCGGCTTTTTGACGAGGTAATCGAGGCGGCCGTCGCCGTCGAAGTCCGCGAGACCGACCTTTTGCGCGCGGCATGGGCCGTCGAGTTTGAGTCGGACGAAATCTCCGGGACCGGCTGCGGCTTGGACTCCCGCCGCCGGCTGCTCGCTCCCGCCGGAGCCTATTCGCTCGACGGTGTAGAACGGCCGTCCGTTCCCTGCGGTTGGATCCACGAGATTGCAGGACTCCGTGATCGGTCGCGCGTTGAGCCGGGTGCGGGCCGCTTGTGCAGACTCGGCCCGGTAGACATTGAATGCTGCGTCGGGCGGATCGGAGGCCAGGAGGCGCCAGCCGACATAGACACTGCCATCGCTGCGGGGCAGCGCCACAACGCCCCGGTCGAGGTGTTCCGCCGCGTGAAGTCCGGCGAGGGCGAGCCAAAGCACGGTGCTGCCAAGGAACGGACGCAAGACTCCGGAAGGAGGGCTCATGGACTGCATTCTCTCGAATCCGGATTGCCCGGGCAAGAACCGTCAACGCAGCAGCTCCGGCACAACTCCGGCATTTCTTTTGTCGTCGGGTTGAGCGCCCCGGTCATTCTCCCACCTCGAACGGGATGGCGGGGAGGAGGGCGGTGGGGGTGCGGGGGCGGGTGGCGGCGGGGCGGTTGGTCCGGCTGCCTGGGGCGGTGGCGGCGGGTCGGTCGGCGAAGACGTTGACGAGGAGGTTTCCCTTTAGTCCTGGCGGCGCCTTGGCGGCGTCGGCGGCCAGCACGAGGGTCATGCCCAGCGGCGTGTGTTTGACGTCGCGCAGCGCGATGCCTTCCGGCGGGTCGGCGAGTTCGAGGCGGGTGCGATCCGTGGCGGCTCGCCGGGGGGCAACGAGGCGGACCTCGGTGGTCTCGCCTCGAGCGAGCTTCACGGGGTCTGAAAGGAGGGGGCGCAGGAAGGGGCCCGGGCGGCTCGAGCCGGCGACGCCGACCATGAGGTCCTGAGCAGGAACGAGGTGGCGATAGGCGAACGCCTGCATGAGGTCTTCTGCGGGGACGGCAGCGCGGCGGAGTTCCCTGCCGGCGACGGTGGCGCGGCCTTCGATGCGAAGAGCGGCGGACTTGGGCGGCGTCGGAGGGAGGGTGAGGGTGACGCGGATTTGATCCTGGCGGGCGGGCACCCAGGCGCCGCCGAGCCGGAAGCCCGGAGGCGCGTCGGCGAGCTCCAGGGTGATGTCGCCGTCGAAGCCGTCCTGACGCAGCGCGTAGACGGTGAGGGGGACGGTGCCGCCCGGCCGGGCGCTGATGCTGGAGGGAACGACGCGCAGGGCGAAGTCGGGCCGGGGCGCACTGAGGCGGAGGCGGTAGGCGTGTGCGGGTCCGCCCTGCCGCTGGGCGTCGGCGAGATGGAGGGTATAGGGGCCGTCGGCCGGGAGGGTGAAGAGGATTCGCGAATCGGCGTGATGCGTCAAGAGGCCGGCGCCCTTGTCTTCGGAGTCGTCGTTGCGGGCGAGCTCGCGGCCGGAGCCATCGAGGAGCCGGAGCAAGGAATCGAGCGGAGAGTTCAATCGGCGGGCGGTGACTTCGGCGACGACGATCTGGCCGGCGCGGCCATGAAAGCGGAAGCTGTCGATATCGCCGGGGGGATTGACATGGCCGTTGACGATCTGCGGGAGGTCGAGGGATTGGGGGTTGTCGGCGGGCTGGTTGGGTTCCTTCTCGAGGCATTCGGGGAGGTCATCCCAGGCGAAGCGGACGGAGGTGAACCCGGAAGTCACGTCGGGAACCGGCAGGGGGGTGATACCCGGCGACCGGTTGGTGGGATCGAGATCCATGCGCGGGGCAGGGAGGTTCCATCCGTTGAGGGTCACCGTTATCGGCGCGTCGGCACGCGCGCCGAGGGGAAAGACGCTCGTCACGAGGGGTAGTTCGCCGATGGCGATGCGGTAGACGAAGTCCTCGCGTCCGCGGTAGATTGAGTCTTTGATTTCGAGGACGTAGCTGCCGTCGGCTGGGATCTCACAGCAGAGGATGGGATCGGGGTGGAACTGGAAATCGTCAACGTAGGCGAGTTCCTTGCCGTTGAGATCCGAGAGGGCGAGGGTGGCCTGGAACCAGCCGGGGACGGCGTCGGCGAGATAAGGAACGAGCTCGCGGGCCTGGGCGGCGACGACGAGCCTTGTGCCGCGGCGTGCGGTGAATCGGAAGCGGTCGACGTCGCCGGGCAGGATCTGGCCGTTCACCAGCACGGGGAGCGGGTTCTCGATTCGATCCGCGTTTGGCGGATCGTTGGGTTCCTGTTCCTTATGTTCCGGAAGGGCGCCGACGTGGAACGACAGGGGGTTCGAGAGTCCGCCGGTGGTGCTGAGGCGGATCTCGCGCATGCCGGGGGCGGCGTCCGGGGAGAGGGTGATTCGCGCGGTGACCGTCTCGACGAGGGCGGGATTGGCCTGGCGGTTGGGCGGGTTGGCGAGTTTTTTGCGGATCTCGGCGAGGGCTCGCTCGTCGGCGTCGGTCCAGGCGGCGGCTGTTGATGCCGGGGCGGTGGACTTGGCGGCGGCCTTGCGGTCGAGGAGTTCCTTTTGTTTGTCCCGGAGCAGGATGAACTCGCGCTGGCTGAGAGGCTTGCGATGTTCGAGGACGACGCCCTGGACGCCGTCGCCGGAGACGAAGACGTTGGTGGCGCCGTCGAGGGCCTGACCGCCGAGGGTTATCGAGAGGCTGACACCCTGTTGTCCGCCGGCCGGGTAGGCATATCCGATGTGCGGGGCGCGTTGGGCGAGCGCGAGCGGCAGGAGCACGAGCGTTGCCAGAGCGCCGGCGGTTCGGGCGAACCGCGGCAAGACGGCGGGATGCATCCAGGCCGTGCTCGGGTCGTCGTGGAGGCGCGCAGCCTGGTTCGGGTCGATGGTTCGGGACGGGTTCACACGAGTTCCTGGAGGCGGCCGCCCTGGTTGTCGTCCTCGGCCCGGGACGGTGTGACGCGGATATCGAGGCCTTGGGGGTGTGGAAGTTTGCCGTCGGGGTCGATGCCGAGGAGTTGGTAGATGGTACCGATCAGGTCGCAGGGGTAGACGGGGCGCTCCTTGACCTCTTCACCGCGGGCATCGGAGGCGCCGAGCACGCGGCCGCCTTTGAAGCCGCCTCCGGCCACGACGGCGGAGAAGACCCGGCCGTAGTGGCCGCGGCCGCCATCCCAGGGCGGTTCCCACTGGACCTTGGGTGTGCGGCCGAACTCGCCGCTCCACCAGACGATAGTCGAGGCCAGCAGTCCGCGTTCGGAGAGGTCCTGGAAGAGCGTGGCGAGCCCGCGGTCGACCTCGGGCAGACGTCGGCGCATGGCCTGGAAATGCTGCTTGTGGGTATCCCAGCCTTTCGAGTTGATCGTCACGTAGGGTACACCCCGCTCGACGAGGCGGCGGGCCATGAGGCAGGACTGACCGAACGTGTTCCGGCCGTAGCGGTCGCGCATCTCGGCCGTCTCCTGGTCGAGATCGAACACTTTGCCGGCGTCGCCGAGGATGAGGTCATAGGCCTGTTTCTCGCACTGGGCGAAAGCCTCGAGCTGGGGGTCATGTTGGATCGCCTGGCCCAAGGTGTCGAGGCGCTGGCGCAGGGCGCGGCGGTCCTTTTGGCGCTGGTCGGAGATGCCCTGGGCGACGACCCCTTCGACGACGAAGCGTTTTTGTGCCGGATCGCCGCCGGTGGCGAACGGTTTATGGCGCGATCCGAGGAAGCCGGCTTCGGAGAATCGGCCTTGGGGTTCGGTGAGGACGATGTAGGGGGGGATGAGCCCCTGGTAACCGGCATTGTAGCCTTTGAAGAGGGAGACCACAGCACCGACGCTCGGGAAGACGAGACTGCCGCCGGGCTTGCGTCCGGTTTGGACGATGTAAGCGGCGGTCTCGTGTCCATTGTTACCGTGGGTCATGCTGCGGATGATCGAGTACTTGTCAGCTTGCTGAGCGAGGAGTGGCAGGAGTTCGCCGATGATGATGCCGTCGACGTTGGTGCGGATGGGCTGGGTAAGCGGGCCGCAGTAATCGTTGCCGGCTGCCGGCTTGGGATCGAAGGTGTCCAGGTGCGCGGGGCCGCCCCACATCCAGATTTGGATGACGGCTTTGGCGGGGGCTGAAGCGGGGGCGGCGGGGCCGGTGAAGCCGAGTCGGGGGCTCACGAGGAGGCCGGCGCTGCCCAGGAGGGCTCGTTGGATGGCGGTGCGTCGGGTGATCCGGCTCGGGGTCGTGGCCGGTGCTGGCGCGGCGGTCGGGGGTGTGGGGAAGTTGAGTGCCGGGTTCATGGCGTCAGTGGCGGTAGAGGAACTCGGGGCTGTTGATCAGGGCCCAGGCCACGTCGAGCATGGCCTCCCGGGCGGGAGTGTTGCCGGACTGGACGTAGGCTCTGGCAGCCTCGGCTTCGGTGTCGGTCGGGTATCGGGAGAGGATTGTCAGGTAGAGTCGGTTGAGGCTCTCGCGCGGGTTGGGACCGGCCTGGAGCAGGGTGCGGAGCTTGCGGCTTTGTTCGAGCTTGCGCTGGATATGACTTGAATTGAGCAAGTGCAACTGCTGGGAGGCGGTTGTCCGGTTGTTGCGTTCGGATTCGAGCCCGGTGTCGCGGGGGGGGCGGCCGAACATCTCGAGGAAAGGGCTGGTGATGCTGCCATCGGCGAGGGCGATGGACCGCTGGCGTTCCGGGATGAAGGTGAACGGCTCGGGGATGGCGCTCGAGTACTTTTCGGTTGTGCCGGTGATGCTGCACAAGGCATCGATGAGCACCTCGGCTTCGAGTCGGCGGAGGGGATAGCGGGCGAAGCTGTCCTCGGGCGGCGGGGGGCCCTGCGGCGGGACCGAGGAGAGCTGGTAGGTTCGCGAGTTCAGGATGAGTCGGTAGATATGTTTGAGGTCGTACTGATGCGCGACCAGTTCTTGTTCCAGCCAGGCGAGCAGTTCGGGATGTGATGGCGGGTTGTCGGGCCGGAGATCATCCGGTTCATGGACCAAGCCGCGGCCGAGGAGCCAGGACCAAATCCGGTTGACGATGGCGCGGGCGAACCACGGGTTGTCTGGGGCGGTCAGCCAATCGGCAAACACCTTGCGCGGGTCCTGATCCGGGCCGATTCCGGGGCGGGTGCCGTCGGGAAAGAGCGGGACCGCCCGGGGCGCCGTCGTGGCCGCGTTGGTGTTGCGGGCTGCGTCCGGGTCGAAGAAGACGATTTCCTCCTTCCATTCCGCACTGGACTTGAAGCCGATCGAGGCGAAGAACGCGGCCATGCCGGCGAGGCGATCCGGCGGCCAGGATTCGGCGCGGGCGCCCATGAAGGTGAGCGCCACGGCCTTGGCGATGGCTGCCGGATCGCGGCCCTGGACGGCCCGGTAGAAATTCACCGGGGGCACCCGGAAGTTGCTGCCGCTGGCGGTGAGCAAGTCGCGCGCGAACCGATCGTAGGGGGTGTTTTCGAGCAGGCAGGTCCGGACCCAGCGGTGATAGCCTTGGACGGCATTGGGCCACAAGTTGATGGGGAACTCGGCCTTGATGCGGAGCAGGTCGCCCCACTTAAGCGCCCAGTAGTCGGCAAACTCCTCGCGGTCGAGCAGACGATCAATGAGCGCCCGGCGCCGGTCCGGGGAACGGTTCTGGTAGAAAGCGCGGAGTTCGTCGGGGGTCGGCAGGGTGCCGATCACGTCCAGGTAAACCCGGCGGACGAAGACGGCATCGGAACAGAGGGTCACCGGTCCGATGTGACGCTGTTGGACTTGGGCAAAGATCCACTCATCGATCCGCCCGTTGGGAGCAGGCGCGACAGGTCCTTCGAAGGGAATGGCCGCGGCGGCGCATTGCAGGCCGGCGCCGACCGCGACACCGAGCAGGACCTCAAACCGCCGCAACACGTTCATGAGCATCGGTGGCTGGTTGTGGAATGGACTGTCTGCTCGTCAGCCCCTCCGGGGGGCAAAGCGGAACGCCGGGATCGTATCATCACCCGCATACGCAAATCCAGACGTCAAAGTGTGGCGGGTGGTTTCAGTCGGACGGGGGGGGTGGGGGCGTGAGACGAGATCCCGGGGGATGTTGAAAACGTGGGGATTGTTAACCTGTCACCCTGTTGTCATCCGTTGGCGACCTGAATCCGGAATCCAGTCGCGCGCCCGCTCTGATTGCGGGGCGGTGTTTTGCTTTGACACGACGGTCGCTTGCGGGTGGAGTCGGGTTGGCTCTCGAGAGGCGCCCTGGAAGGGGAAGGCCGGTCGGGGGCGGTGGACAACGTCGATGCGGATTTGGATGCCATGAATACTATCGTTTCTCTGATCCGAACGGGCGGGTTGACCGTGGTCTTGGCGGTGGCGGCCGGAACGACGGCGCTCGCCCAGCCGAGCATTCCCCCTGAGAACCTCGTCAACGGGTTTGCGATCGGCTTGCAGGCGTACACGTTCAATCGGTTCACCGTGTTTGAGGCGATCGAGAAGACCGCCCAAGCCGGCGCCAAGGTGATCGAGTTCTATCCGGGCCAGGCTCTGAGCAAGGAAGAGCGGAACGTGCGTTGGGATCACAACGCCAGCGACGACGTGATCGCCAAGGTCAAAGCCAAGCTGGCACAGCATGGCGTCAAAGCCGTCAACTACGGCGTGGTCGGCATCTCGAAGGACGAGGCCGAAGCCCGCAAAGTCTTCGAGTTCGCGCGCAAGATGGGCATGCGCGCCGTGACCACGGAATCCACGGACGCGATTGACACGGCCGAGAAGCTGGCCAAGGAGTTCAACATTGGCGTGGCCTATCACAACCACCCGCGGCAGCCCAACAACCCCAACTACAAGGTTTGGGATCCGAATTACATCCTGGAACTGGTGAAGGGCCGTGACGCGCGCGTGGGGGCATGCGCCGATACCGGGCATTGGACCCGGTCGGGGATCAAGCCGGTCGAGGCGTTGCGCATGCTCAAGGGCCGGATCATCAGCGTGCACCTCAAGGATTTGAACGAGTTCGGCAAGAACTCGGCGCACGATGTCCCGTTTGGGACCGGGGTATCGGGGATCAAGGAGTGCCTGGACGAGCTGAAGGCGCAGGGATTCGCGGGGAACTTGTCCATCGAGTACGAGCACAACTGGGACAACAGCGTGCCCGACGTCACCCGGTGCATTGAGTTCGTGAAGGCGTATCGGCGCTGACCTGACTGCAATGCGATGCTGGAGCCGCCCCGGGTGAGGGCGGCGCGGGAGCTGTTCGCGGGGGGGGCTAGCCCCTTGTCAGAGAATATCTACCAACATGTTGTCGATGTTGCCCGCGCGATCCGGCGGTGCTGCTCGCCGCAGGCGAAGCCCATGTTCCCAGCGCAGTCTGGGAAAAGTCGTGGAGTCCTCGACTTGTGAAACACGTGTGGAGACTATGAGTCTGTCACCTTGTTTGCGGCACCGTTCCGCTGGACTGGATGCGGCATCGGTCTGAGGCGGCCCCTCGCCAG